>Ga0310690_10000583_pt1 | contig 75544 bp, 50 predicted proteins | sample AusTroGonzalo_MG_2_FD_207661 | JGI IMG/M metagenome (GOLD analysis project Ga0310690, IMG submission 207661) | Bovine rumen microbial communities from tropical cattle in Woodstock, Queensland, Australia - Gonzalo_04 (v2) (version 2) | ecosystem: Host-associated > Mammals > Digestive system >...
ATCCATGAAATCGGCAATTGGCAGAACTTGACGTCCCAACACCTCATCGACCGGCCCGGCATTGCGAAATCCCCTCCGCTCCAAACCTTTCGCGAACGCCGCGTAGAGCGCCGCGTTGTCGGCAAGTATCCTGTCGGCCTTTTCGGCTGCACCCGGTTCCTCACGGACACTCCGCGACCCGAAACGGATCAGGTCGCCATCACCATAGCGTCCGACGAACGACATGTCCCATCTGCCCAACCAGTTCGTGCCAAAATTGGCGGTGTTGACGAGATTCGTCGTGGCGATAATGGCGACAAATGCGTTGTCCTCGTCCGCGACCTCCGGCGGCGTCCAGCGAAGGTCTGCGTCGTCCGGCAATGACGTGTCGCCCGTCTCTATTCCGCCAATGTAGAACCAGGCGGTCATGAGGAGCGGAACTCCCACGACCACCGCAACCATTGCAAGTAGAATTCGCTTCTTCATAGACGACTACTCCTCAATCTCTTCAATCACAATATCTCCTGCCTCTGTCCTATATTCAAACTCGTTCACGGCCTGTCGGCCGTGCATTCATCATCCAAAGTACTTGATGGCCAGGTAGACGAGGGCGGCGAGGATGACGATGGCGAAGATGGCCACTATGCGAGCGGACGACTGCGGACGGAATTCCAGCGGCTCCCACGAAAACCGGCTCTTCCAGCTGTCCAGTCCGTCGAGGTAGTCGAGGAAGGCGCCCTCCGCCTCGTCCCGCGACACGTTGCGCATGCATCGGAACATCCGCTCGCCCTCGCGGTATTCGAGCACAAAGCCCTCCTCGGCGCCCTCGGCGATCTGCACAAAGTCGTCTTCGCCCTTCTCGAGGATCATGAACTCGCCGCGCTTGGCGTCGTCGGACACCAGCTCCCGGATCTCCTCCGGAGTCGCATTATCCGACGAGTACTCTGCCGCATTGATCTTCATGTGGTCTGCCCCTTCTTTTGATGTCAATTCCGCTCATAGACCTAGCCCGATTCTTCATCGCTCACTCAGATGTCAACTGCAACTGGTTGAAAGTCGGGATCGTCCTCCGGCTCGGCGGGGCCATCCTCAATCGACGGAAGCCTGCGCATTCCTCCGCCGCCAATCATGAGCTCCAGAACGGCAAGCGCGGAATCGGCCGTCGCGCCAAGTCCGGTCGAGTTCGGACTTGACGCCGGAAAATCAAAGTAGCCGCGTCTCCCTGTCGTTCCGCCGGACGGTTCCTCCACAAACGCCACATTGCAATCATGAATCTTCGTCTTAATCCAGCTCCGCCAAGCATCAATCTCTTTCTTGATTTTCTCATAGTTGACACGCCTCATGGCCGCCTTGAATTTTCGCCGTCCGACATAATAGCTATTCTCGTCGCAGTCGCATCGCGCAAGATAATTGGTAAGGCCGGCGTGACATTCAACGAGCCCCTCGACAGGGATTTTCGTCCATTTACCAGACTCCAATGCCAATGCCGACCACATAACAGCGTCCATCAATCCCACGGACTTCGCTTCGTCTGGAAGTTTCCGGTTTCTTTCGACAACCAGTTTCATAGACTCAATTGCTGATTCCTTAAGATTGGGATTCTTCGTCATGCCATACGTTTCAGCCAATGCACGCGCAACAATCGGCAACGCAGTTTCGTCCTCCTGCGACATTTTGCCTTGCGCGGCAGCCAACTTGCCGACATAGCCGACAAGATATTCACTGGCCAATGCGACGGGATGATCCGCGGCCGATGCGGCGAACTTACTAGAGCTGGAGCAACCAGGACATTCGCCACGTGAAAGGTATGCAAGGACGGCAAGCGCGGTAGATGCCGCGGGGTTGTCGCCGTCTCGCCAACTGCCGTCTTTGCATTGGTGCGCTTTCAACCAGTACAGCACCTTTGTCCTTGTGTCGACAGCCCACGGACCTTCAAATATCACAAACATATTGTCCTTCATCGGCTTGTCTTCTTTCTTGTCGTCTTTCAAAATCATCTTGCCCATTACGGACGCGTCCCGCGTCTCGCTTGCGGTATTCTTCGGCTGCTCCGGTGCCGGATAGTCGCCCATCGTCGTGCTCGGCGACCTTTCGCTGCAGCCACCAACCACGGCAGTTGCAAGTCCGACAAGCAGTCCGCCAAGGCCCTTGCCCGAAGCAAGCGCCTTGCGTATGGCGCTCTGCCGCGCCGCGTTCTTCTTAGACAGCTTCATTGCACGCCCCTTTTCCTTTACAGCGGCATTATACCATAAAACCGCCAGACCTCGTCTTCCCCTCTCGCCTTAGATGGGGCAAATGAATTGCGCTACGCGCGACCACGAACCGCGGCGCATCCGACGCGCGGCTTCGCCGCTTGAGAAGTCGCGTATCCGTTGCGGCTTGAAGGTCGCAGCTCCCGTTCATTCGCCTGTATGGAGTCTTCCGTTCGCAGCGACCTTCGCCCAGCGCCTCCACGCCTTCTCGACCTCCGGTCCGCGTCAGATGCGCCGCGACACAAAAAGCCGCCTTCGCGGCACACGAAACAAACACGAACCCCCCGCCGTCAGTTCGCCCACTGCTCGACAACAGACTTGGGATATGCTCCAAAATTGACAAGCAATCCGAGTTTGCAACCGGTAAGACGAAGATAGTTCAGCAATTGAGCACGATGTTCCTGTGCCAATGCCTCCACGGCCTTGATCTCGACAATGATCTTCCCATAGCAGTGGAAGTCGGGGATGTACGTTTTCTCTATCGGCACGCCCTTGTAGACGACACGCAGCTCCTTCTTTGCGTCGAACGGTATGCCGCGAGACTCGAACTCCCGCTCAAGGCATTGCTGATAGACCTCCTCCTTGAAACCGTTTCCCATTTCGCGGTAGACTTCATAGACGGCGCCCCGGATAGCATAGCATTCCTCAGGATATATCATCGGTTGATTCATGATGGATAGTATACCACACTTTCGTGTTTTTCGTGAGCCGCGAAAGCGGCTTTCGTGATCCGGCGGGCATGTCGAGCCCGTCAGGGCGCGGCGGTCGCGGCGCGGCGGACGAGACGAAGTCTCAAGGCCGCACGCGACGCGGACGCCGCAGATCGCCGCAGGCGATTCGACATGCACGGCCGGAGTTCGTGGTCGCGCGTAGCGCAATCGAGCCCCCACCTAATGCGCGGAGGTTCATTGCCTTGTCGCGCGCGGCTTCAAGTCCACGACGACGAGTTCGGGATGGTTGAAGAACCTCGGCAGCGGCGTCGACTCCCGCGCGAGGCCGCGCGAAACGACAAGGGTCGTGTTTGTTCCGATCGCGTATGCGCCACCCGCGCGCTTCGGGAAGAGCGGCCTGTCCCCGGAGGACGGACCTCCCGACGACGGACCGCAGACGCCAAGCCCCGTCAACGGAATTCCCCACTGTCCGCCGTGGAGGTGTCCGGAGAAAACGAGGTCGAAGTCGTATTTCGCATACTCGCCCGAATATTCCGGCCGATGCGACAGAAGTATCTTCAGGCGGGGCGAGTTCGCAGTCTCGGCGGCCACGGCGGCGAGCTGTCCGAGCCATTCGTCGTCCGCCATGTATGTGGGGTCGTCGATTCCGCAGAAGTCGAGCGCCGTCCCCTTTATCTCGGTGGTGCGGACGCCGCCCTCCAGCACCGTCGCGCCATAGCCGCTGATCGACGACTTTATCTCTTCCACGCGCTCGCTCCAGAACTCGTGGTTGCCGGCGACATAGAAGCTGGGGAACTTCTTGGCAAGCCGTCCAATGACAACATGCGCGTTGCCGTCCGGAAGCCGGTCGTCGGCAATGTCGCCGACGAGCAGAACGGCGTCCGGACTCGCGCGCAGGACTGCGTCCACGAGCGTATGCTGCCTGTAGCCGTAGTCGCACGAGTGCAGATCGGAAATCACCGCGAGCCGGAGTCCCTCCGACGGAACCTTCCCTTCGGCGACTTCGAGGTCATATTGCGTAACGCATGGCAATTCGTACCAGACGCCCGCAGCCGAGAGCAACGCCAGCACGATGACGGCGCCCTTTCGCGCGCGTTCGCCAAAGCGTCCGAGCCGGCGCCACAGCGACGTGCGACCGGAAATGACCCACAGAAACGCGACGTGCAGGACATAAAAGGGAATGATTGCCGCAAGCCCCCAGAGCGCGCCGGGAGCCGGAAGGAATCCGGTCGTGCAGCCGACGACAAGCAGATACGGCCCGAACAGGAGCATAAGAGAAGCCGCGGACATCAACGGCGCCACGACGTCGTACTGCGCGGCCGCCGGCGGCACCAGGGCGAAAGCCGCCGCCAGCGAGACGAGATAGCCAAGGCCGACGACGGCAAGACGGGAATTGCGAATGCTCGCTTTCATCTAGCGGCGAGGATGATGAATCAACGCCTTTTGAGCGTGACAAGCGTCTCGAAGCGGGCGGTGCGGGGGAACATGTTGAACCAGCGGACGGACTCGACCGCGTAGGACTGGGAGAGCGTCTTGAGGTCGCGCGTCATCGTCGCCGGGTCGCACGAGACGTAGAGGATGCGCGGCGCATTTGCCGCGGCGAGCCACTTTACGGCGTTCGGCTCCATCCCGCCGCGCGGCGGATCGACGATCACGGTCGTGCGAGATCCCGCCTTCATCTTGCGGAGGCTGTGCCCGACCTGGTTCGAGAAGAAGCGCGCATTCGCGGCGCCCTGCGAGGCGGCGTTGCGCTTCGCGAACTCGACGGCCTGGCGTCCCGACTCGACGCCGACGAGCGACGGCGCCTTGCAGCAGAGCCCCAGCACGCCGACGCCGCAGTAGAGGTCGAGGACGTCCGGCGCATCCGCCGCGCCCTTCCGGTATTCGGACACGACAGCCTCCGCAAGCTCCTCGCCGACGTCCGTGTTCACCTGGTAGAATCCGTCCGCGGGAACCTCGAAGTCGAGTCCGCACGTCGTCTCCTTCAGGACCATGTCCTTCGGCGCGTCGCCGATCCACCACTTGACGCCGCTCTTCCTCGTCCAGCGCACGGTGACGTTCCCCTTGCGCTCGGTGTCCTTGCGCACCTGGACCGGGCCAGTCGTGAGGAGCATCGTCACGCCCCGGCGGATTTCGCCGAGCTTCGCGTTGATCTCGGGACGCGCGAGCGGATCCTCGACGACGTCGACGATCTCGTGCGACGGCTCGGTGCGGTATCCGATTCGCCAGGTTTTGCCGTATCTCGCAAAGTGGTAGACGACCTTGTTGCGGTAGTTGAGCCCGGCGCCGCCCTTCGCGGAGACGAACTCGGGGACTTCGATGCGGGCGCGCTCGAGGAACTCCCTGAGCTGCCCCTCCTTCGCCTTCAGCTCGCCGGCAGAGGAGAGGTTCGCGTAGACCATCCCCGGCACGACGCGCTCCGCGGCGCATTCGACGCGTTCGGGGGACCTCTCCACGACCTCGACGAGGCGCGCCTTGACGAAATGCCGCTTCTCCTCGACGATCTCTGCCTTCACCTGCTCGCCCGCCCATGCGCCGGGAACGAAGATGACGCGTCCGTCGCCGAGGCGTCCGAGTCCGTCGCCGCCATAGACGTTCTTCGCAATGTAAACCGTTGAAGTCATGGCGGTCAGCCCTTCCTTAGTTTCTTGATGAGCGCGATCTCGTCGCGGTACCCCTGAAGGTCGCACGGCGTCTCGAGGTAGAACGGCAGGTCGCGGAGCTTCGGATGGTTCACGACGCGCGCGAGGGCGTCGAGTCCGATCCTGCCCTTGCCGATCCTCTCGTGGCGGTCCTTGTGCGCGCCGAGGGCGTTCATGGAGTCGTTGAAGTGGATCGCCTTGAGGCGCCCGAGCCCGACGGCGCGGTCGAATTCCGCAAGGACCCCGTCAAGGTCGTCCGCGATGTCGTATCCGCCGTCCCAGACATGGCAGGTGTCGAGGCAGACGCCGAGAATTGTCTGATTGTCTGATTGTTTGATTGCCTGGTTGCCAAGCTTCGATTCGGTGGCGTCGATGATGGCGCGGATCTCGGCGAAGTCGCGTCCGACTTCGCTGCCCTTGCCGGACATCGTCTCGAGGAGGACGGTCGTCTTGTACGGCTTCTTCGAAAGGATGCGCGAAAGCATTCCAGAGATGAGGTTGATTCCCTCTTCCGCGCCTTGTCCGACATGGCTGCCCGGATGGAAGTTGTACATCGCGCCGGGGGTGTGTTCAAGCCTTTCGAGGTCGTCCGCCATGACCTCCTCGGCGAACTCCCTCACGCGCGGCTCGGCGCCCGCCGCGTTCAGCGTGTAGGGCGCGTGGGCGAGGATGGGGCCGATTCCGTTCGCCGCGGCATAGTCGAGGAACGCCGCGACGTCGGCCTTGTCGATCGGCTTCGCCGCGCCGCCGCGCGGGTTGCGGGTGAAGAACTGGAAGACGTTGGCGCCGATCGAGACGGCGGTCTGCGCCATGGCGAGGTATCCGCCGGAGGCGCTGAGGTGGCAACCGATTTTCATGCACCGATTATACCATAGCCGTCAATCCCCGCTGCACGGCGCCGGCTTCTTCGCGGCGGGGCGGACGTAGCTCACGAAGGCGACCTTCGCCGAGTCGGGCGACCAGGAGTTCACGTTGATCGTTCCCTGTCCGCCGTAGAGCCGCGCGATCGTGCGCCCCTCGCCGCCCTCCGCCGGCATGACGCGCAGCTCGACGTCCTTTCCGGCGAGGTGCTGCCCCGGCTCGAGGTCGCCCTTGCGGTAGGCGATGTAGACGACCTGCCGGCCATCGGGGGAGACGTGCGGGAACCAGCAGTTGCGCTCGGCCTCGAACGTCATCTGCGTCTGTTCGGATCCGTCCGCCTTCATGCGCCAGACCTGCATCAGACCGGAGCGGACGGAGCAGAACCAGATGTGCCGTCCGTCGGGCGAGAACTCCGGTCCGTCGTCGAGGCCCTCCGCCGTCGTCAGGCGCCGCTCGGGCGTTCCCTCGGCGATCGTGTAGACGTCGCCCTTCGGATCGGCCTCGCGCATCGCGCAGTAGGCGAAGGTCGTCCCGTCGGGGCTCCATCCGTGCAGGTAGCAGCGCGTCTCGGGGGTGACGAGGCGCGGCTTCGCGCTCCCGTCGAGGGGGATGACGTAGACCTGCGACTGCCCCCAGCCCCTCTCGTCGTGGCTCACGGCGACGGAGCGGCCGTCCGCCGAGAGGACGTGGTCGTTGTTGCACTTCGTGCAGAAGCCCGTGTCGACGCCCTCCTCCTCCCCGCCGCCGGCGGGGACGCGCCAGAGGCGCCCGCCGGAATTGTAGACGAGGTGCCGTCCGTCGCGCGTCCAGTTCGGCGCCTCGACGAGGCGGTCGAACGTGCGGACGACGGTGCGCGCGCCCGTGCGGACGTCGACCGTCTCGAGGATGCTGACGGTTTCGCCTCCCTCCGCTGCGCGGAGGGCGGCGGCGGCCAGCGCAGCCGCAGCGGAGATGGCAAGAGTCCTCATTTGGCTGCGCTCCTTTCCCCTGCGCGAGCCGCAGGGCCCTGGCCGACGCGGGCGACGCGCGACTCCTCGTCGCGGTTCAGCACCTCGACGAAGAACGGGGCGTGTCCGCCGCGGCAGAAGAGCCCGTGGACGGCGTCGGCGCCGTCCGTCGCGATGACGTCCTTCACGAGCCGCACCATCGCCTTCGTGATGCGGATGCCCGGGATGAAGACGGGGACGCCGGGCGGATAGGGGACGAGGAACTGGGAGGCGACGCGCCCCTCGGACTCCTCGAGCGGCACGAGCTCTCCGTCGCAGAGCGCGGCGTCGTGCGGCAGCACCTCCGCCCGCCCGGAAACCGCCTCGACGACGGGACGGGAGCCGGCAGGGCCCGCGCTCGGCGGGCCGATGAGGCTCTTGTACTGCCGGCACACGCGGAAGAGGTACTCGAAGTGCTCCTCGGCCGTCCCCGCCGTGACGAGGAAGAGGACCGTCGCCGGGCTCGCCTTCTCCCACTGGATGTGCGCCTTGAGAAGCGCTTTCTTGAACGTGGCGCAGGCGCGGGACGAGCGGAGCATGAGGACGATCTTGAGGGGGTCCTTCATGTAGCCGGCCGCGCGCCAGTCGACGCCCGCGCCCGCGATCTCCTCGAGGCCCGCGAAGCACTGGTTCTCGGGCCGCCCGCACTCGTCCGCGACGCGCTTCCTGAACGCCGCCGCCCAGCGGATGCGCTCGTCGATGAGCTTCATGCCCTCGAGGCGCATCTGCACGCCCGCGACGTCGAGCGCCGCGAGGAACGGATAGTGCGGCGAGGTCGAGTGCCAGTAGCGCAGGATCTCGTGGAGGTCGTGCGAGAACTTCTCGTAGCTGCCGCGTCCGTGGAACGCGAAGCGGCGCCGGAGCCAGCGGAACTGCGGCGAGGCGTCCTCCTCGAGCAGCTGCTTGAAGCGCGTCGAGACGTGGACCATCGACGCCTGGGAGAAAGCGGCGAGCGTCTTGTGCGTCGACTGGACCGAGAAATGCGCCCCGCACGTCTCGTTGACCGCGGCGTAGCGCACCGTATCGCCCTTTCCGCGCCCGAACGTGTAGTAGGGGTGGAAGTTGAGGTAGGCCGCCCACGCCTCGTCGGCGTAGAAGAGGACGCCCTCCCTCTCGCAGGCGCGGGCGATCTCCCAGACGGGGTAGAGCACGCCCTCGTACGTGCACGTCGTCAGCACCAGGAGGCGAGGCTTCGGCCCGTCCGTCTCGCGGATGGCGCGGCGGACGTCCTCGAGCGTGACGGGGCCCCAGACGCCCAGCGCGGCGTTCCACCGGGCGGGCAGGTAGCGCGGCACGGCGGCGGACGTCACGATCGCGTGGTGGACGCTCTTGTGGCAGTTGCGGTCGACGAGCACCGTCTCGCCCGGCCTCAGCAGCGTCATCAGCATCGCCTTGTTCGACGTCGACGTGCCGTTCGTCACGTAGCGGCTCTGCGCCGTCCCGAAGATCTCGCTCGTCAGCTTCTGCGCCTCGGAAAGCGGCGTGTGGCCCTCGGGGCTCGAAAGGTCGCCGAGCGACTCGACGGAGACGGAGAGGTCCGACCGGAAGATCGTCTCCCCGAACGCCTCGTGGAAGCCGCGCAGGAAGGGGGAGTTCGCGAAGGCGCGCCCGCCGTTGTGGCCGGGCGTGTGCCAGTTCGTGCCGGCCTTGACCTTCACGTACTGCATGAGGGCCGTCGAGAAGCGCGGCATCCAGAAGCTCTTGAAGAGGTGGACGAGCCGGTCGTGGTGCTTCGCCGGGCACTCGAAGACGGCGGCGTCCTTCTTCGTCCAGCGCCGCGCCGGAAGCGACACCTCGGGATGCCCCGCGCGCGTCAGGACGACCTTCGGGACGGCCGGGAAGAACAGACGAAGCCACGCCCGCAGCGCAAGGCCCTCGATCTCGAGGCCCAGGAGGTCGTCGTCGATGAGGAACAGGCAGCAGGCGCGGCCGAGCTCCGTGAGGACGCCGCGAGGGCCGCCGCTCGTGAAGAGCGCCTTCGCGAGCGACGGCGCGCTGCCGGCGACGACGAGCCGGAGGGGCGGATAGTCCAGCGCGCCCCTCATGTCGAACGTCTCGCGGCAGAAGTCGCGGAAGGCGTCCGTCAGCCCGTACTCGATGACAGGAAGCCGTTTCGCGTCGAAGCGAGACGGCTTGTGCAGGTAAAAGACGGAGAGCGTCCGTATCATTCGCGGAAGCCGCGAGGACCGCTACTTGAAGTAGCGGTTGTAGAGACCCTGGAAGGCCTTGCCGTGGCGCGCCTCGTCCTTCGCCATCTCGTGGACGGTGTCGTGGATCGCGTCGTAGCCGAGCTCCTTCGCGCGCTTCGCGATCGCAAGCTTGCCGGCGGTCGCGCCGCACTCGGCCTCCATGCGGCGGCGGAGGTTCTCCTTCGTCGAGTCGGTGACGATGTCGATCGCCTTGCCGAGGAGCTCGGCGAACTTCGCCGCATGCTCGGCCTCCTCGAACGCGATGCGCTTGTACGCCTCGGCGACCTCGGGATAGCCCTCGCGGTCGGCCTGGCGCGACATCGCGAGGTACATGCCGACCTCGCAGCACTCGCCGTTGAAATGGTCCTTGAGGCCCTGCGTCACCTCGGCGTCGTCGACGATTCCGTCGCCGACGCGGTGCTCGCAGACGAAGTCAAGGCCGCCGCCCTGCTTCAGGAACTTCGCGCCCGGGACGCCGCACTGGGGGCACTTCTCCGGAGGATTCTCGCCTTCATGCACATACCCGCAGACCGGGCAGACCCACTTTGACATGTCCGTGTTCCTTTCTTGTGGAGTGTTCTCGCCGTGGAATGTTCTCGCCTGTCGGCAGGGGAGGGTCACATCTCCTCGAACTGGTCCTTGCCGACCCCGCACATGGGGCAGGCCCAGTCGTCGGGAAGATCCTCGAACGCCACGCCGTTGTTGTTCGCGGGATCGTAGACGTAGCCGCAAACCTTGCAGACATACTTCTTCATCTTCTGTTCCTTTCTTGTCTCGTTTTCCATTCGCACCCGTACGGGCGCGTTTTTACAACGTCCGCATTTTATCAAAGAAACGGATTCCGCGCAAGGGGGCCCTCGCGCGACCACGCCCTCGGGGATCCCATCGTCCACAGTCCGTCGGCGGCGGCGCAGTGCGCCGCCACCGCCAAGACGACCTGGAGAAACGACTTCATGCCCGTCAGGGAAGACCTGGGCCTGTCGATGCAACGCGGACCTACCGCGCGCCGAAGCGGAACTCGGTCGTCGTCCTGTACGTCTCGCCCGCCTTCACGAACGTCGTCGGCCACTTGGGCTTGTTGGGCGAGTCGGGCGCATGCTGCGTCTCGAGCGCGCACCCGCAGCGGAACGAGAGGTGCTCGCCGCCCTTCGCGGTCTGGTTGTAGTCGCACCAGTTCGCGGAGTACATCTGGAGGCACGGCTCCGTCGTGTAGACCTTGACGAAGCGCCCGTTGAGCGGGCAGAAGAGCTCGGCCGCGAAGTTCATCTTGCCCTTCGCCTTCTTGCCGACGGCCATCTCGCCCTTGTCGAGGACCCAGTTGTGGTCGTAGCCGCGGCCAAACTCGAGCTGTTCGTTCCTCTCGTTGATGCGCTCGCCGATGCGCATGCCCTTCCTGAAGTCGAACGGCGTGCCGTCCACCTTCGCGAGCCTGCCGGTCGGGATCTGCCCCGCGTCGGTGGGCGTCACCTTCGACGCGGCGATCCTGAGGACGTGGTCCTCGACCGTGCCGCCCGACTCCCCCTTGAAATTGAAGTAGACGTGCTGCGTCATGTTGATGGGCGTCTTCCTGTCGGGAACCGCCTCGTAGTCGACGCGCCAGACGTTCTTCGCCGTCAGCGTGTACGTGACCTTCACCTCGACCTTGCCCGGAAAGCCCTCGTCGCCGTCGGGCGACGTGTGCGTGAAGACGACGCCGACGCTGTCGCCCTTCACGAAGGGCGTCGCGCCCCAGACGTACGCGTCCCAGCCGCGCCTGCCGCCGTGGAGGTTGCAGCCGATGCCCGCCGGCGCGTTGTTGAGCGCGGGGAGCCTGTACGTCTTGCCGTCCATCTTGAACCGGCCCTTCGCGATGCGGTTGCCGTAGCGGCCGATGAGCGCGCCCCAGTAGGGGTCGCCGCTGTCCCAGCCCGCGGGCGAGTCGAACCCCACGACGACGTCCTTCAGCCTGCCCTTCCGGTCGGGCGTGAAGAGACGGACGACCTTCCCGCCGTAGTCGCTGACCTCGAGAACGACGCCTCCCGCGCCGTTCAGGATGTACTTCTTCGCCTTGTCGCCGTATTTCGTGACCCCGAAGTCGACGACCTTGAACGATGCCTTCGCCATTTCCCCTCCTGTCGTGTTGCGGTTGGACGTATGCGGAGATTATACCACAAATCGGGCGCACGCGGCGCGTCACTCGTGCAGGCCGGCCGGACGGGCGAGGGGCTCGATGCCCATGTCCTTGAGGCGCGCGTTGACCCCGAGCCACGCGCGCGCGCGCAGGCTCTCGGGCGCGCGGTAGACGGCGTCGAGCGCCTTTTCGCGGAACTCGCGCTCCTGGGCCTGCCGCTCGTCGAGGAACTCGAAGTAGCCCGCGGCGTCGCCGCCCTCCTCGATGTAGGCGCGCATGTCCGCGCGCATCCGCGCGACGATGTTCCGGAGCAGGCGGTGCTCGGGCGGCTCGCCGCCGACGTACGCGAGCGGCTCGCCGAGCCCGGCCGCGAGCGCGGCGCACTCCTCCGCGGACGGCGTCGACGGCTCGACGTAGCGCCCTGGCTGCGCGTACCGGGCGAGCCGGCGGTCGAGCGCGGACGAGAGGACGTTCGTCCAGCCGGAATAGACCCCCGCGTCGATGACCGCGCGGTCGCCGACGAGCTGCGCGCGCGGGTGCGGACGGCGGTCCTCGCGCCCGACGAGCAAGACGGCGGCAAGCGCCGTCGCGAGGAGGACGATGGCCGCGCCCGCGGCATACGGCTTCCAGTTCAGCGGATCGTCGCCGATGACGCGATAGGGCCGGATGCCGGCCTTTCTCAGCTCGGCATAGGCGTTCTCGCGGCTTCTGGCGTTTATCCAGCCTTCCCTGTTCTCGTTGTCCTTCGTCTGGTAGAGATAGCGGTATTTCACCGGCGTTCCCCCTTCTTCGCCATCTTGTCCAAATACGCCTGCGCAAAATCGCGGGCCTGCACAATGCGTTCGTCCGGCGAGCCGTTGCCGCGAAGAACGATCCTGTCCGCGGATTCCACTGCCGCGCGAAACGCCTCCCGCACGGCCGCCTCGTCGCGGCGACCATGGTCGCAAAGCGTCCGTCCGCGGCAGACGAGCAGTTCCGGGTCGTCTGGATTCTTCCCCAGCCCCTCGGCGACGACCCTGAGCGCGAGCTCCTTGTCCTTCATCATGTTGTTCGCGATGTACCACGCCGTCGTCCACGCGTCGATGTTGCGGGGATCGGCCTTCACCGACGCCCAGAACCACGGCATCATCTCGACCGCCTCGCCGCCGCCAAGGTGCCGGTGCACGTCGGGCGCGCGGACATGCGAGTTGATCCAGCGCCACGGATCGAAGGAGCCCTGCGTCGCTTCGCCGCGACCGTGGCCGTGGCCGTCGTGGTCGTGCTCGTCGTGGCAGTCTTCGTGGCCGTCCTGCTCCCCAAGATGCTTGCACTCCATGTCGATGCCGCCGTGGAAATACGAGTCCGCCTTGTGCACGCACGCGCGGCCGATCGTCGCGCGCGCGTCGCCGAAAGCGACGGCTATCGCGCCCTCGCCCTTCGCGACCTGCGGCAGGGAATCCGAGCCGCCGGCGGGCAGCAGCTGCGCGAGCAGGACGGTCAGGGACAGGCAGAAGCACCAGACAAGACCCGCCAGCCGCGTCTGCACTTCGCAAAGGCTCGCCGGGACGCCCTTCACAGCCGCTTCCTCCACAGGACGACCGACGCGGCCGACAGGAGCGCCGCGACATAGACCGCCGCATACAGGAGCACGGCGGCGAAGACGATTCCGTCGACGGCTCCCCAGCCATGCACGAGCCGCTGGCGCATGTCGAAGAACTCGGCATGCGGGGCAAGCGCATAGACGGCCTTCACGACCCACGAAAGCGCGGGGCCAAGTCCTTCCGCGTATTCGGGGAGGCGGCGCCCGAAGAAGAACATCCCGACGAGGACAAGCGCGGACAAGGTCAGGTTCGCCGAAGCGGTCAGGAGAAGCGATCCGAGAAGCGAGACGGCGACGGCAAGCGCGACGAACGCGAAGTGCAGCACGACGGCCTGGGGCAGTTCCGCGGCAAATGCGCCGCCGCGCAGGAGGACGCTTGCGACGAAGAGGACATAGAAGAACGCAAGGGCCGACCAGGACGCGGCGACCGCGCCGACGTACTTGCCGACGAGAAGTCGCCCGCGCGAGATCGGCTTTGCGAGAAGCGGGTAGATCGTGCGCGACTCGAATTCCGGCGGAAAGAGCCGCTGCCCCGCGCCCAGCGCGACGAAGACGGAGAACCCCCACACGAGCAGGAGCGCCGTCTCGTCCAGGTAGCGCGAGGCGCCCTCGGCGCCAAAGGGCGACGCCATCGAAAGCGGCGCCATCAGCGCAAGGCCGAGGAGGACGAGGGCGAAAATGTCGTTGCGACGCCAAAGCTCGACGAACGAAAGCTTGACGAGGGCCCTAATCTGGCAGAAAGCGACTTTCATGTACTGCATATTATCTCATTATTTTGCAGATCCATCCACTACTGATTTTCGCCCTTATTCACTAAGCGTCAATTGCGTCGATTCCCCGAACGCACCAACCGGCGCAAGCGAAAGCCGCCAGTCTCTCACCAATCGCCCGGTCGAGGCGTCCTTCCGGTTGACCTACGCTCGCCTGTCAGTTCGGATAGCACCTTTGCGCGGTTCCCTGCGGTAACAGCGCAATATGCCGTGGCCGTGCCGCAAACAATGGATAACGCCAACAGTGGCAGACCTATCTTCATTTTGTCTCCTTTCTTGTCATCTCCGCGTACAGCTTGAAGAGGTGGGCGACGATTTCGGGTTCGGGGGTGTCGGGCTTGAGGCCGTAGGCGGCGAGAACGGCGCGGTCGTTCGCCGCGTGCGCGGCACGGAGGTCGGCGGGCATCGTCAGCGGATCGTAGAGGTCGGCAAGAGACGAATCGGGATATTTGCCGCGAGCATCAAGAATCGCCTGTGCCGTTTGGGATATTTTCTCGCGCAGAGACGCAGAGTCGCAGAGGTCTGGCCACGGGAAATTGTTATAGACAATCGCGGCAGAATAACGGTAGCGCATCTCCAGTCGCCCAGCTACCACGCGCATCCACGCCATATGCACAGAAGAGGTGAGAACGCCAAAATGGTAGAGTGTTGCAGAGGGAAGAACATAAACTTGATTTGATGCTATAGTTGTTGCAGGCAGAAACGCAATAGGGATGTATTCTCGCTTCTCTGAGCAAACAGTAGGTATCGCAAGATAACTAGTGTCTGGCTGGCGAACTTCGGCAAAGAGAGTAGGCGTCGACGCCAACGCTAGTGTATTCTTCCTAGAGCTTTTACTACGCCATTCCCTGACTTTCTGGACTTTATCGTAAATCAACTTGTGACTGTGAATGAGTGCCGGTGAAATGTCCTTTAGCCAAACACAATACCGCTTTTTCGAATGAATCAATTCTTGAGCACCAACAAACTCACGAAGGAACAAATCAATATCCACATCCTCCTTTTTCAGCTGCGCATATTCATCAGCCTTTATTGTGTAATTGCCGTCGTCAAGAGCAAAACTTCCGTAATTAATTTCCGACACTTTACAGACAGGCTTTGTCCTACCTTCGATCCAAATGTCAGGCGCATCCATCAAATAGCCGTTGATATGCGCAGCGGGCATGACCTTTCCATTGTCGAAGATGGTCTTCGTCTTACCACCTACGGAAGATTGCCCCACATGAAACCCAATGATGACGCAATGCACATGAGCTTTCTCGAAAGATTCATTGTCCCAACGGAAGGTGCGGTGTGCAAAATCTATTTCAAGTCCAATCTCAAATAACGGCTTCCACAATGTTGCAACGCCGTCACCTTGGCAAATGGAGTTGGTCGAAACAAACGCAGCCTTTGTGGCCTTTGCGTTCTTTGTAGCTAAAATACAATCGACAGCCTTCTTGTACCACGCCGTCACATAATCAAGATTTCCAAGCCCACTCCATTTAGCGCCAAACACAGATTCCATGTCAGCCGCCTGTTCCGGGGTCTTGTTTCTTGCCCCAATAAACGGCGGGTTGCCCATGATGTAGTCAAAACTCCGCGTCTCCGCGCCTCCGCGCGAGATCAAACTCCCCCAATCCATCCTCAGCGCGTTGCCCTCAACAATGCCGTCGTAGTCGTGGAGCGGGAGATACTTCGGCGGGGCATGAAGGATGTTCGCCGTTTCATTGAGCATCTTCGCCTCGGATATCCACATCGCCGTCTTGGCGACGGACACGGCGAAGTCGTTGATCTCGATTCCGTGGAACTGCTTGATCGATACCTTGACGATGCCGTCCAGGTTGAGCAGCACTTCGCCCGGCTTCAGCCGCTCACCAACGACAATCGCCTCGTTCTCGAGCTTGCGGAGCGAAAGGAAAGTCTCGGTGAGGAAGTTTCCGCTTCCGCATGCGGGGTCGAGGAACGTGAGCGAGCCAAGTTTATCCTGAAAAGCCGTCGCCTTCGCGCGACGCACCGCAATCGCGCGTTCCGACTTGATGGACTCCAGCTCCGCCGTCAGGTCGTTCATGAAGAGCGGGTCGATGACCTTGTGGATGTTCTCGACGGACGTGTACACCATGCCGCCCGCGCGGCGCGTCTCGGGGTTGAGCGTCGACTCGAAAAGCGCGCCAAAGATGGTCGGAGAAATGTCGCGCCAGTCGAAGTTGGCCGACTTGATTAGCAGTTCTTTTATGTCGTCATCGAGAGGCGGAATCTCCGCGTCGGAAACGCCGCGGAAAAGTCCGCCGTTTGTGTAGGGGAACGCGGCAAGTTCGGGCTCAAGGTAGGGGTCGCGTTCGGCATCTGGCGTATCGAGAATGCGGAAAAGCCTAATGAGTCTATCTCTCAAGAACTTTGCTGGAGTTTCGGTCAAGAGCTTCCAAAAGCAGTCCTTTGGGAATATCTCCGCGTCTTCAGCGTAAAAGCAGAAAACCAACCTCACGCAAAGCCTGTTCAACGCGGCAAGACAGTTTTCTTTGACAGGATTTACAAGATTTACAGGATTTTTGGGAACTGGGGACTGAACCACAGATAATCCTGTCAATCCTGTTAATCCTGTCTTAAAACCATCCTCATAGCGCTTCAAGAGCGCCCTGTAGAGTTCGCCTACGATGCGCCCTGCTTTGATTGAGATGTCCATTTCCTTCTCGCGGACAGTCTTCACGGAGGTGTCGACAAGAAAGCCGAGGCGGGAAATCTCCTTTGGCAGATTGGCCAGCAGTATCTTCTGCGGATCTTCGAGCGGATGGTCCATGTCGTAGACCCAGATTTCCGCGAAGTTGCAGGTCACGATCCAGCGGGCCTTTTCGGAGTAGGGCCGCGCGATGTTGTAGTCAAGCGCCTGTTCGAACGGCGTCTTGCCGTCGTGCCCGGCCTGCGGCGCGTCGAGCTTTATGCCGCGCGCCTTGTGCTCGATCAGGACACGCGTCTCGGGAATCCACGCGTCGAGGAACTTGGTCGTGTCCTTCAGCTGCACCGGCGACTGGAACGAGATGCGCGACATGACGTCCTCCATGCGCAGGACATCGCCCAGCATGGAGAGCCAGAATTTCTGGTAGCCGCCGACTTCTGAATCCTTCGCGAGAGTCCAAAACTCCCTGAACTTCCGCGCTGCCTGAATGCAAGCCTTTGCGCTCACACCGCAGCCCCTTTCTGCGGTCCTGATTCAAGCACCTTGAGGAACAGCCGCTCCAGGTTCGTCGCGCCGTCGCCGGCGATGTCCCTCACGGGCCCCTGGTAGACGCAGCGCCCCGCCTTCACGATCGCGACGCGGTCGCAGAGGAGCTCCGTCTCGCCGAGCTCGTGGGAGGAGAAGAAGACGGTCTTGCCGCGCTCCCTGAGACCGCGCAGGAGCTCGCGGAAATGGATTCGCGCGAGGGGGTCGAGGCCGGTGAACGGCTCGTCGAGGACAAGGAGGTCGGGGTCGTTCAGGAGCGCCTGGGCGATGCCGGCGCGCTGGAGCATCCCCTTGGAGTACGTCTTGAGCGGACGCCTCGCGGCGTCCGCGAGGCCGACGGACGCGAGGAGCGCGTCCGTGCGCGCCCTGACCGTCTTCGCGTCCATTCCGCAGATGCCGCCGTAGAACTGAAGGAGCTCGCGCGCGTTGAGATAGGGATAGTACGTCGCGACCTCGGGCATGTAGCCGATGCGCGCGCGGACGCGCGGATCGGACGGATCGCCGCCGAGCACCTTGACGGTGCCGGACGAGGGGGCGAGAAGCCCCAGGAGCATCCTGATCGTCGTCGTCTTCCCCGCGCCGTTGGTACCGAGGAAGCCCATCACCTCGCCGGCGCCAAGCCGGAGCGAAAGCCCGTCGACGGCCTTCGTCGCGCCGAACGCGCGGACGAGGCCGTCAAGCTGGACGGCGGCATCGCTCATGCCCCCTCCTTCAGATGCCGGAGGACATCTGCAGCGACCAGCGGATTCTGGAACGTGAACGCGAACCGCGCGGCGCTTCCGCCGCCCCGCGCCGCGAAGACGATCCCGCCCGGCATCGCGGAGAACGACGCGATCTCGGCGAACGGGACGCCGAAGTCCATGCCCTTCCCGGCGAACGCGACCTGGCGGTCCGTGAAATAGCAGTGCGTGCGCTGCGCGACGTGGCACTTCCTCTTGAAGCCAGGAAACGCGACGTCGCTCGGACGCCCGAGGGGACGGGAGGCCAGCTGGGACGGGCCGAACGCGCCGGGCTCGGCGTAGAGCGTCCCCTTCTCGTGGAAGTAGACCTTCCCGTCGGAGGAGATGGCGGACACCTTCGCGCCCTTCCCCGCGTCCTTCCCCACGGGACGCGGACGCAGGCTCGCGATTCCGCCTTCGGCGAGCCACTTCGCGTGGCGCTGGCGGTTCTTCGCGCGGCGGGCGCGCACCCTGAACCACACGACGGCCGTCGGTATCAGAAGCCAGAAGAACGCGAAGAGGATCGTGATGAGCCCGAGCGCATGCATGAACCACGGCTTGTCGAGGTTGTCCAGGTCCTGGTAGACGAACCAGAACATCCCGCCGAGGAACACGAAGGCGATCAGCTTTCTCAGTGCGTACGTCACAACCGGTGATTATAGCATAAATCGGCTACCTATTGATAGAACCAGTAGCCGAAGGCGACGTGCGCGCCCAAGAGGGCGAGCCGGACGGAATCCGATGCGACCGCCGCGCCGGGCACGACGAAGGAAACGTCGCCGAGCCCCTTTTCGGGGAGGGCGCACCGCACGCGGCACGCCTCGCGTCCGTCGGCCGTCACGAGGAGCTCGATGGGCGAGGCGAACGCGTAGTCGTCCGCGCCCGACCCGTTCGCATGGAGGGTCACCGCGCGCTGCGAGGCGGCCGTGCGCATCACGACGTGAAGGTCGCGGCCGGGGAGGAGGCCCGAAACGGTCATCTCGTCGCCGCCGGTGAGGACGCGCCCGGATTCCGCGACCGTCGCGCCGCCGAGTCCGTCCATCCGGAACACGGGGGCCGGCGGGCGCTCCAGGTAGTCGCCGAGCGGCTCATATCGCGCGGCGCGCTCGTCCGGTTCGTAGGCGACGTCGACGCGCGCGCGGAGGGCAAGCCCCTCCGCCGGGGGGGCGGGATCGGCCGCCGCCGCGTCGAACGGACGCCAGTCGGCCCTGTGGAGCGAGAGGCCGCGCGGGCCGAGAAGGACGGTCTCGCCGAAGACGGCGCGAGAGGACGGCTCGACGGCGTGGCCGTCCGCCGCCGGATCGTAGATCCAACAGTCGAAGCGCGTCGACGGGCTCCGCTTGAGGACCTCGAACGCGGAGGCGACGTCCTTCGTCGCGAACTCGGGGGAGTAGATCCCGTAGAGGTGCGCAAAGCGGCGCGGGGACATCCAGTGCGGGGCGGCGGCGTTGCCGAAGGAGCCGACGGACGCCCCCGGAGGAAGCGTCGCCTCGCACCGCTCGTAGAAGGCGCGGTCGGCCTCGGTCTTCTCGCATCCGACTCGGAAGAGAAGGACCTCCGCGGCCGAGCCGTAGGCGAAGAAGCCGAGGAGGGCCACGACGGGAAGGCAGCGCGCGGCACCGCGCAGGCGCCGGCCGAGCGCGGCGGCGCCCAGGGCCGTCCAGACGACGACGACCGGGAGGATCCACGCGAGGTAGCGGTCGTAGTTCGTCCCCTGCCATCCGCTTGCCGCGACCGTGGCGAACCCTCCGCCGCACGCCAGGAGGAAGACGGCCTCGCGCGCGTCGAAGTCGGAATAGTCGCGCGAAAGGACGTGGAAGAGGAGGAGCGCGGCGCCAGCGACGGGAGGGAAGTACATCTCGCGGACGGTTCCGGACGAGAGGGAGAGGAAGATCTGCCGCAGCATGGCAAGCGCGTCCCGGCCCGTCGCGAGGGCGGCCTGGGCGAAGGGCTCGAGCGAGAAGTGCCCCTTGCCCTGGACGGAAGCGAACTGGAAGGATCCGGAGAGAAAGCGATTGAAGAGGAAGACGCCGGCGAGCGACGCGAGCGCGAGGAGCGCGACGCCGCGGCGACGGCGGACGGAGAAGGCGACGAGGGCGAACGCGACGGCGCAGACCATGCCCTCCGGTCGGACCCAGGGCCCCGCGAGGAGCGCGGGGACGAAGAGTCGCGGCCTGTCCGCCGCGAGCCCCCACGCGAAGAGGGACGAGACGAGAAGCCACAGTCCGATGTCGCTCTGGGCGAGCGCGACGAGCGCCCCCTGCCCGAACAGGGCAAGCGCAAGGGCGGCGACGACCTTGTCCGCCGGATTGCGCACCTTGATGTCGATGACGCGAAGCCAGCAGAAGAGGGAGAGGAGGAAGAAGACGGCGTTCACTGCAAACGCCGCGGCGACGGACGAGGCGCCGGACAGGCCCAGCGCGCACGGAACGGCAAGGACGAACGGATAGAGGACGGACGTCGTTCCCGTGCAGACGGCCGTGCCGTCGGAATAGGAAAAGGGAAAGCCCTCGGCGATGCGCCGCGCAGCCTGGAGATAGAGGGCGGAGTCGGGCTGGGCGACGGCAAGGCAACGGTCGGGCCGAACCGTCGCGCCGGCCAGATAGTAGGCAGAAACTTGAATCACGCCGACGCAGAGCGCCAGCGTGATCCAGTTTGCCTTTTCAAGCAAGCGCTTCATCAGCCCTCGCCACCGCCGCCGCCGGCGGCCGCCTCAGCCGAGGGGAGCTGGTGCTTGTAGTCGGAGCCGAGCGTCGTGCCGATGCTGCAGGACGGATCGGTCGTCGAATCGCCGACAGTGTAGGTCCCGCCCGCGGGGCAGACCGGATTGGTCTTGATCTTCTTCTCGCTGCCGACAAGGTCGTTGAGCGACGGATCGGTCGAGTTGTTCATGTACCACATTTCCTTCGCGGACTGGATCTGCTTCATGTTGGCAACGCAGGCAGTGGCCTGGGACTGCTTACGATAGCTGATGAAGTTCGGGATCGCAACAGCGGCCAAAATGGCGATGATGGCGACCACGATCATGATTTCAACGAGGGTAAAACCCTTCAGCATCTTCTTCATGGTTGTTTTCCTTGTTTTGTGTTTAGTGCGCCGACACCGTGTCGACGCAACATCTGTTAGCACAATCCATGCCAATCAATTCATACCTTTCCTAATACAAGACTTTTTGGCTTGAAAGCGGTTGTTTTTCAAAACTCCTCGCTCTGCGGAGCATTCTCTTTCGCAAACTTGCGCATTCTTTCGCACGACTGCAAAACAATTTTAATCGTCGGAAAGCTTTCGATAAAGCGTTGAAAGATTTACTTTAAGGGCCTCAGCGGCCTTTTCTTTGTCTCCGCCTGTTGTGTTGAGGATTTGTTCGATATATTCCTTTTCCTTTTGCTTGAGGAAGCTCTTGAGGGAGGCGTTCGTCGCGCCGGGGCTCTTCTTCGGGGAGGCTTTATGCTCCAGAACCTTCTGCGGGAGGAGGTCTTTTGTGATCTCGCCGCTTTGGTAGAAGGTCAGGGCGTGCTTGATTGCGTTTTCGAGTTCGCGGACATTGCCCGGCCAGTCATAGGATTCAAGGGCGGCGGCGGCCTCGGCGGAGATTTCGGGGACGGGTTTCGTGGCGCCGATCTCGTCTTGGACGAAGTGTCGCGCGAGGGGGATGATGTCCTCCGGACGCTTGCGGAGAGGCGGTATGTCGATCGTGATGACGGCGAAGCGGTAGTAGAGGTCGCTGCGGAACGTCCCCCTCACGACGGCCTCCTCGAGGTTGGCGTTCGACGCGGCGATGACGCGCACGTCGACGGGGATCGACTTCGTGCCCCCGACGCGGCGGATTTCCTTCTCCTGAAGGACGCGCAGAAGCTTTCCCTGGAGGATCAGCGGCATCGAGGAGATCTCGTCGAGGAAGAGCGTGCCGCCGTTCGCCGCCTCGAAGAGCCCCTCCTTGTCGGCGACCGCGCCCGTGAAACTTCCCTTCACGTGGCCGAACATCTCGCTTTCGAGGAGGTTCTCGGGAATCGCGGCGCAGTTCACGGCGACCCACGGCTTGCCGGCGCGCGTCGAGTTGCGGTGGATCGTCTTGGCGATGACCTCCTTGCCCGTGCCGCTCTCGCCGTTGATGAGAACGGTCGCCGCCGTGGGCGCGACCTTCTGGATCGTCTCGCAGACGCTGACCATGAGCGGCGAGGAGGCGATGAGGTTCTCGAAGCGGTAGCGCGCCGGACGGTCGGGCACGGCGGCCGAGGTCGACGATTTCGAGATCTGCTCCTCCGCCCGCCTGAGGCACGCAATCATGTCGTCGACCTTGAACGGCTTCGTCAGGTAGTCGAAGATGCCGCTTTTCATCGCCTCGATCGCGGTCTCGACGCTCGCGTAGGCCGTGAGGAGGACGACGGGCATCGACGGGGCGATCGCCTTGATCTCGCGGAAGAGCGACATGCCGTCCATCGGCGCCATCCGCAGGTCGGTCACCGTGATGTCGACACCGCCCCTGCGGACGATGTCAAGCGCGGACTCCCCGTCGCGCGCAGTCTCGACGGCATAGCCGTTTGCCTTCAGCAGGCTCTGCAGAAGGAGGAGGATCCGGGGCTCGTCGTCGACAATCAATATCTTCAGCATGGTGGGGATTATACTACAAATCCCATCCGCGGGCAAGCGCACACATGGCATGCATTGTGCTATAATAGCGTCCGTGAAACTGCAATTGACGAAAGACAAGGCGATTGAACTCAGGCTTCCAAGGGGGGCGGGGGCGAAATCCGCCTCCGACATCACCGGCGTCGAGCTGTTCTCCTCCGACCCCGGCGGATGCCCCGCGGTGCGGCTCGTGTTCCGCAAGAAGGCCTGGCATCTCGCGGCCGCGGCCAAGGTGAAGGCCCCCGACGGGGAGCTGCCGGCCTGCTGGGAGGACACGCCCCGCCAGCCGAGCTGGGAGCTGCCGCGAGACTTCCTCTCGCCGCACGCGGCGCTTGCCGTGAATTCGGCGATGGGCGCGTTCGCGCAGTCGACGGCCGACGCGGTCGTGCAGGAGATGGCGACGGGCGTCGCGTCCGTTTCCGAGGCGTCCGCCGAGGAGAAGTCGGATTCCGGCAAGAAGCGCTTCGGCATCAAGCGCGCCCCCGGCGCCCCACCCGCAAAGCCGGGCGCGGCCCCGGCGGCCCCCGCGCGCCGTCCGCCGTTCCCCGCGGCGGGCGAGGCGGTCTCGGAGAACGGGCGTCGCTTCGTCGTGCGCCCGATGGCCGAAGACGGCTTCCACCTCTGCGCCTCGCTTCCCGAGTTCCAGACGCTCTGGCTGTCGCGGCTCCTTCCCGAGGGGCGGCGGCCGACGGCGTCGTCGATCCAGGTCGCCGAGTCGGCGCTGATGGCGAGCGTCCTCCTGCAGCCCGAGTTCCGCGAGCGGGACGGCAACGCACTGGCGGTCTTCGTGACGCGCAACGCGGTCTTCTTCGCGGGCTACAGGCGGGGCGAGCCCGTGCTGTGGCGGCGGTGTCCGTCCGTCGGCGGGTCGCTCGCGATGCGGGCGGCGATGCGCAGGACGCTCGGGCTCGACGAGGAGCTCGTCGACTCGGTTCTCGACGAGGCGCTCATCGACCCGCGCCCGGCGCTCGAGCCGTTCGTGCGGCCGGTTCTCGCGCAGCTCGAGCTGGCGCTTGCGTACCTCGCGGGCAAGCACGGCCTCAAGTTCGAGCGCGCGCTGCTCATGGGGCTTGGCGCCGGCGCCGCGCACTGGGCGACGTACGCGGAGGAGTCCCTTCACCTGAGGCTCGTCTCGCCCAATCCGTTCGAAGGCCTCGTCAGGGACCGGCGCGTCGAGGTCGACGGGGCGGAGGGCTATCTCGTCGCGCTCGGCGCGGCGATCGCGGGGGCGGAGGTGTCGCTGTGAAGTCGTCGTCCGTCCATCTCAACCTCCTGAAGTCGAGCGAGCTGCTGTCGTCGTCGCCCGTGCGCCTGCGCGTCATGCTGCCGGTCGGCGCGACCCTCGCCTGCGCGGGGCTCGCGCTCTGGTGGGGCATCCTCTTCACGCAGCTCGTGCTCGCGAAGACCCAGGCGCAGGCGATCGAGGACGACCTCGCCGCGAAGAACAAGGCGCACGCGGAGGCGATCCAGAAGCGCGACCTCGCGCGCGAGCTCAAGCTCCAGCTCGAGCAGCTCGAGGGCTACCGCGCCGGCGTGCGCGCGGTCGGCGCGCCGCTCGCGAAGCTGGCCGAGGTGATACCGCTGCGCGTCCAGCTGAAGGAGCTCTCGTTCACGCCGCTGCGCGCGCAGGTCCTCCAGCCGCCGGGCGCGAAGGCGCCGCTGTTCGGCCCGACGGAGAACGTCGAGACGCAGAAGCTCGTGATCGCGGGGCTTACGACGAAGGAGACGCCCGTCGTCTCGCTGATGGAGTCGCTCGAGGACGGCTTCGAGGCGCTCGTCACGTCCGAGCGGAAGATCAACTCCTTCAAGCAGGACAGCGCCGAGGCCGACGGCCGGCGGCTCCTGAGCTTCGAGGTCGAGTACACGATGCCGGCGAGGAGGTTCGCGAAATGAACGGCGGCGTCTTCCAGAACATGGCGCCGAACGCACGGCGCTCCTTCGTCGTCACGGCGGTCCTCGGGACGGTGGCCGCGGTGCTCTACCTCTTCTGCGTCCAGCCGGGCGAGGCGCAGCTCCTCCGCGAGCGCCGGCGCCTCTCGGACCTCCAGGACCGCCAGGCGCGGACGAACAGCGACCTGAAGAGCTCCGGCACGGTGAAGAAGGACCTCGACGACCTCGAGTCCGCGCTCGCGCCGTACCGCGCGGCGATGCTCGTGCCGCTGCTCGAGTCGTACGCGATGCGCGCGAAGTCGCTCCTCGACCCACTCGCCCTCGGCGCGGGGCTCGAAGAGGTCGGCTACTCCGACGAGCCCTTCCGCGCCCTTCCGCTCCCGAAGCCGATGCCGCGCCAGCTGCACACGCGCGCGGCGGTGAGGGTGACGGCGAAGGGCAGCTACCAGCAGGCGGTCTCGTTCCTCCTGCGCCTCGAGAGGGAGTATCCGCTCGTCTCGCTGCAGCGGCTCGACATCGCGGCCGTCCAGGGGTCGCCCGCGGCGCAGTCCGTCACCTTCGTCCTCGAATGGCCCGCGAAAGGAGGCCTGACCCGGAAATGAACGCGCTTCTGATCATCGCGGCCATCGCCGTGCGCAACCCCTTCTGGCCGATCGGCTACGAGGGGACGCGCGAGGTCATCTCGGCCGAGCCGGCCGTCGACGTCCGGCCCGCCGCGGCCGCCGCGGAGGACGACACCGCGACGGCCGCCACCGCCGCGCGCTCGTCGCAGACGATCTCGGGCAGGCACTGGACCGAGGCCCGCAAGACGCTCCGCATCGGCGGCATCGCCGTCGCGACCGACGCGGACGGCGGGCGCCGGCAGTGCGTCATGATCAACGGCCTCGCCTACGGCGACGGCGACCTCATCTCGGTCAACCACGACAACCGCCGGTTCACCTGGCGCGTCCAGGGACTCACCGACGGCGCGACGATCAAGCTGGTGCGCGTCCGCGCGCGGATGGCGGACGCGGACGCCGGCGGCAGGCCCGCGCCGGGATCCAAGAGAGCAAAGGAGAAGACGAAATGAAAAGTTCCCTCGCACCGTTCGCCGCCCTTCTGCTGGCGGTCCATCCCGCCCGCTCGCAGGAACCCGCCGCGCCGGCGGCGCCGGTCGCCGGCGAACCGGACGCCCCCATCCAGGAAGAGGGGACGGACGAGATCGACCTCGAGGAGGACGACTCGGCGATCGCCGCGAAGCGGCCCCAGATCAAGGGCGAGATCAGCGACGGCACGATGTCGCTCGTCGACATCGACTGCGACGAGGCGACGCTCGCCGACATCCTGCGGCAGTTCCGGAAGACGACGGGCGCGAACATCATCTCGGACGACTCGACGAACCTCCAGCGGCGCGTCTCCGTCTCGCTCCGGCACGTCCCGTGGCTCGAGGGCATGACCGCGATCCTCGGCTCGCGCGGCTTCCGCATCGAGGTGCGCGACAACATCTACCGCGTCGTCGAGGACCTCCAGGCCGTCCCCGTCTCGACGCGCACGTTCCGCCTCAACCACGCCTCGTCGAAGGAGCTCGCCGCCCTCTTCAACGACACCTACGCGCCGAAGGACGCCGCCGGGAAGGTCAAGGCGCCGATCGCCTCGAGCTTCGCCGGCGCAAACGTCGTCGTCGTCACGGCGTCCGACAAGGTCATCGCCGACTGCGAGACGATCATCAAGGCCGTCGACCAGGCCGTCGCGCAGATCTACATCGAGGCGCGCTTCATCGAGCTCTCCACCGAGGCCCTGCACAAGCTCGGCATGCAGTGGAACGCGCTCGAGAGCTGGGGGGCCTCCGTGCGCAACCTCTCCGGCGGCTGGGAGTCCAACGCGGGGCGCGCCGGCTACTACGGCTCGCGGACGACGACCGGCACCTCGTCGACGACGAAGTCCATGAACACGTCGACCACGACCTCCTCCTCGCTGAGCGGCGGCAACGCCACGACGTCCGCCTCTTCGACGAAGTCGCCGACGTCGACCCAGTCCGACTCGAAGACGACGACCGGGCTCTTCCCGTCCACGATCGGGGCGGCCGCAGGAGCCGGGCGGACGGCCGAGAGCATGGCCTGGAGCAACGCGCGCGGGTTCTCCGGGCAGCTTTCCGTGGACGACTTCCGCCTCGCGATGAGCGCCTTCGAGCAGATGACGGACGCAAAGGTCTTCTCCAACCCGAAGATCATCGTCTCAAACGGCAAGGAGGCCAAGGTCGACATGACGACGAAGTACCCGAACGTCACGATCGACTCGAACTACACCGGGCAGAACTCCCAGAACCTCTCGATCTCCACGAAGCTCGACACGATCCCCGGAGAAGACAAGTTCATGTTCGCAAAGGAGGCCTTCTTCAGCTGGGGCATCGAGCTCTCCGTGACGCCGCGCATCTCCCCGGACGGGCTCATCTCCGTCGAAATCGTCCCGACGATCAGCGACTGCAGCGGCTACCTCACCGTCAACTCCAGCCAGGAGACCGACACGCCCTACACGCAGTACCCGATCATCGAGGTCAAGCGCCTCACCACCGAGTTCACGATGAAGGACGGCGCGACCGCGGTCATCGGAGGCCTCTCGAAGACGAGCGAGGAGGACGTCGACTCCGGCATCCCGTACCTGCGCAAGATCCCCTGGATCGGGCCGAAGCTCTTCGGGTGGAAGAGCCGCCAGAAGGACCAGAAGGAGATCCTCGTCTTCGTGACCGTCGGCATCGCCAACCCGCAGGACCTTCCGCCGGACGTCGGACTCCCGAAGAACGCCGTGCTCGGGCGCGAATACGTCACCGGGCGCCGTCTCGAGCCAGGCGACCGCGAGGAAGCGCCCCCCGCCGTGCTGAAGCTCGACATGTCCGCGCTCGACGAGCGCGGCGGCGCGAAAGCCGACGCCCCGCGTGGAACGGTCCGCATCGCGCCGTCCCTGCCGGGCGGCGCGGCCGCGGCGCCCGCCGAGCCGGAGCCCCCCGCAGCCGAGGACGGGCCGGAGCCCCCCGCCAAGCCGAAGGCGACGCCACCTCCCGCCGGGACGGCGCCCGACGAGACCGGCACACCCCTTTCGTCCGCCCTCTCCGGCGAGATCCAGGAAGTGCGCCCCGTCGCGGCCGTCGTCGAGCTCGACGAGCGCGACGCGGCCAAGGAGCCCGCGGAAACAACGCCCGATCCCGAACCGGACCTTGAGGACGACCCCGAGGAGGACATGCCATGAGACACCTGCCGACCGCCCTTTTCGCCTCCCTCGCGCTCCTCTCCGCCGTCGCGGACGAGACGTCGAACGTCGACTACGGACAGGCGACGCAGTCCCCCACCCTCGACCTCGTCTGGGGCTACGAACTCGCGGACTTCGACGGCGTGACGGCCGCCGTCGTCACCTCCGTCAGAAACAACGGCGCAGACAACCCCTCGGGGCATCTCGCCGTCCCGACGACCGTCTACGACGGGTCGTCCGGCTACATCGTCAAGGGCATCGCCGACGGCGCGTTCAGGGACCAGATCGGACTCACCTCGGTCTCGATTCCCGTGACGGTCGAGACGATCGGCGCGGGCGTCTTCACCGGCTGCACCGTCCTTTCTGAAATCGCCGTCGACGAGGGGAACCCCTGGTTCGCCTCGACGGGCGGGGCGCTCTACGACAGGGACCGCGAAACGATCGTCGCCTGTCCCGCGCGAACCGAGACGATCGTCCTGCCCGCCACGCTCGCGTCAATCGGCGAGGAGGCGTTCGCGAACTGCCACCGGCTCGTCTCGCTGTCCGTCCCCGACTCGGTGACGAACATCGGCGACCGCGCGTTCATCGGCTGCACGCGCCTCGGCTCCATCACGTTCGAGGGCGACGCGCCGGCGTGCAACGACACGGCCTTCCAGGATCCGAAACCGACGGTCTACAAGAGCGCCGGCTCGTCCGGGTGGGACGCCGCGCCCTGGAGCGGACTCGACGTGAGGGACTCCGAATCCGAGCAGCCCTCGGGCGTCGTCTCCGCGGAATCCGGACGCGTCACCTGGCGCTACCGCGTCGTCAACGGCGAGGCCGAGCTCTACAACAACGGCAGCGCGGCGATTCAGACGGCGACCGTCGAGACCTTCCACTACGACGCCGAGACCTACACCTGGGTCGGCGACGGACGGCTCGTCGTCCCCTCCTCGCTCGGCGGCTATCCGGTCACGCGAATCGGCGACGGGGCCTTCAGCGGATGCGCCGCGCTCTCGGACGTCGACATCCCCTCGACGATCCGCAAGATCGGCGACCGCGCGTTTGCGAACTGCACGGGCATCTCGGCGATCGACCTTCCGTCGGGCGTCCAGTCGATCGGCTACCACCCCTTCGCCGGATCCGCAATCGCCTCCCTCGCCCTTCCCGACTCGCTCCGGACGCTCGAGGGCAATCCGTGCGCAGGCTGCGACACGCTTCTCTCGATCACGATTTCGGGCGACAACTCCTACTACGCCGTCGTCGACGGGATCCTCTACGACAAGGACGTGCGCACGCTCGTCGGCTGCCCGGCGCGCAAGGAGTCCGCCTCCGTCGCGCAGACCGTCCGGACGATCGGGCCCGAGGCGTTCGACGGATGCTTCCGCCTCCGCGCGCTCATGCTTCCCGACGCCCTGGCGACCGTCGGGACAGGCGCCTTCTCCGGCGCCATCCGCCTCGCCTCGCTCGTCTTCCCCGCTTCGGTCTCCGCCCTCCAGGGCGAAGGGCTCTTCGAGGGATGCGCCGCGCTCGAGTTCGTCGGCTTCGCGGGGAACGCGCCCGCCGTCGATCCCGCGCTCTTCAGGGGAACGTCGGAAGACCTCCTCGTCTTCGTCGCGCAGGGCACGACCGGATGGAAGGACGAGACGACGGCGCTGCCCGACTCGGGCAAGTGGCCCGAAGGCGCCTTCGGGAGGACGATCGCGAACCTTGACGTCTCGGCCGAGGCGGAGCTCAAGGAGGGCGACGTCTTCACGGGCATCACGACGAACGGGACCACCAGCTACGCCTACACGCTCAGGGTGCTCGCCGACCGCGGCGTCGAGATCCTCGGCGTCTCCCCGAAGCCGATCGGCGACTTCGCCGTTCCGTCCGACTTCCAGAGCTCCCTCGGGACGCTCACCGTGAAGTCGCTCGGAGACCGCCTCTTCGCGAACGCGATCGGGCTCCTCTCCGTCGAAATCCCGAGTTCCGTCGTCTCGATCGGCGACGAGGTCTTCACGAACTGCAACGTGCTTGCGTCCGTCACGCTGAACCACGGCCTCCGCACGATCGGGCGCCATCCGTTCGTCGGGACCGCAATCGAGACGATCGCCCTTCCCGACACCGTCTCGTCGATCGACGGCAACGTCTTCTACGGATGCAACCCGTCGGTGTCGCTCTCCGTCGGCGACAACAACCCGTACTTCGCCGAATCCGCGGAAGGCGCGCTCTACGACAAGGACTTCACGACGCTCTTCGCCTGCCCGATGCTGGCGGAATCCATCGCCATACCCGCGGCAACCACCGGCATCGCAGGCGAGGCGTTCGCAGGATGCCTGCTTCTCAAGAGCGTCTTCTTCGACGGCGATGCGCCCGAGGCGGCGGACGGGGATGCGCTCTACGCCGACTGCCACGCGTCGCTGACGAGCTACGTCCCCTACGGAATCGACTCGTTCGGAGACGTGCCGGGAACCTGGCACCTCCGCCCGACCCTCCGCAGCGGCGAGGAGCCGGCGGAGGAAGGAGACGTCCTCACCTCGTCCGACGGGAAGTGGCGCTACCGCCTCCTCGACGACGGCACGGCCGAGATCTGGAACGGCGGGCAGTGCGCCTACGTCGCCAGTGCGCCCGTCGGCGCGCTCCAGGTCCCGTCGACGCTCGACGAGCATGTCGTCGCCGCGATCGGCGACGGCGCGCTTGCGAACTTCGCGGCCGTGACGTCCGTCTCCATCCCCTTCTCCGTCACGGCAATCGGCGAGAACGCCTTCACCAACTGCGCGCTTCTCGCCGAATTCTCGGTCGACGCCTCGAACCTGAGGTTTTCGACGGACGGCGCCGTGCTCTTCGACTACGCGAAGAAGGAGATTCTCGCCGCCGGGCGCGCCATCGAAAACCTCTCCGCGCCCGCGACGGTGGAGCGGATCCGCGCCCACGCCTTCGACGGCTGCGAGCTCCTCGCCTCGGCGACGTTCGGCGCCGCGCTCGCCGAGATCGGCGAAGGCGCCTTCCGCGGCTGCGCCGCGCTCGCGGCCGTCGTCTACGGCGGCGACGCGCCGGCGGCGGCGGACGACGTCTACGACGGAACGCCGGAAGGCCTCGAGTCCGTCGTCGAGCCGGACGCCGCGGGCTGGGGCGACCTCCCGGGCACGTGGCGCGGACGCGCCATCCGCGCGCGCGACGCCGGAGAGGTCCACGGAGACGTCTATACGGACGGAACCTGGTACTGGGTCGTCCAGGACGGAACGGCCGTCATCTACAACAACGGCGCGTGCGCCCTGGTCAACCCGAACACGAGCGGAGCCGTCCAGGTCCCGGACGAAGTCACCGACAAGGACACGAAGGAGACCTTCGTCGTCTCCGCGCTCGGAAGGCGCGCGCTCTACGGCTGCAGGTTCGTCAATGGCGTCACGCTTCCCGACACAATCGACTCCATCGGCGAAGAGGCGTTCTCGGGAACGCGCATCTCGACGCTCCGCATCCCGGCGTACGTCGAGTTCCTCTACGGCAATCCGGCCGCGGGGTGCGCGCACTTCGCCGCCTTCACGGTCGACGAGGAAAACATGGACTTCGCCGCCGACGAAAACGGCCTCCTCTACGACTTCTTCGGCGAGGAGCTTGTCGGCGTTCCCGCAACTGCCACGACCGTCACGATCCCGGCGTCCGTCGCCTTCGTGCGAGCCGACGCCTTCGCCGGATGCTCGCGCCTCCTGGACGCGACCTACCTCTGCGACGCGCCGGGGCTCGGGTCGGACGGCATCTACGCCGACACGAAGGCCGCTTTCACGACCTTCGCCGCGGCCGGCACGACGGGATGGGACGGCACGTCGACGACGAACATGCCCGCGTCCGGACTCTGGCCGGCGGCAGACGCGGACGGACGGCCCATCGTCTCGCTCTACCGGCCCGACGGTTCCGAACCGGCCGGCGACATCTTCACGGAGACGGACGCAAACGGCCTGACCTGGCACTACCGCGTCGTCGACGGCGTCGCCGAGATCTACCGCAACGGCGAGACGGCCGTCACGTCCGACGCTCCCATCCTGGCCGCCACCCTCCCCGCGACGCTCGGCGGCTACGTCGTCAAGGGGCTCGGCGCGGGCTCGCTCGCAGGCCTGCGCGGCATCACGTCCGTCTCCATCCCCGCCACCTACGAGTGGATCGGCGACTTCGCCTTCTCCAACTGCACTTCCCTCGCCTCCGCCAACCTCGGCGGCGGCGTCGAGGAGATCGGCAGGTGGCCCTTCTTCGGCACGAAGATCACGCGGCTGGAGATTCCCGACAGCGTCTCGGCAATCGACGGCAACCCGGTCGCGGGCGCGCCGCTCGCGCGGAACGTCTCCGTCTCCGAGAACCAGCCGCACTTCTCCGTCGCGGACGGCGTCCTCTACGACAAGGGAAGGACGACGATGCTCGCCTGCCCCGCCGCGAAGGAGACCGCCGCGCTGCCCGCGACGATGACGTCGATCGCGGACGACGCCCTCTACGGCTGCCATGTGGCGCTCGGCGGCGAAACGGACGACGGAGACGTCGTCTGGCAGTACGCGATCGTCGGCGGGACGGCCGTCGTCACGGGCGCGCAGGGCTCGGCGGCGTCCGTCGCGGTGCCCGGATCGCTCGGCGGCGCGCCCGTCTCGAAGGTCGAGCCGTCCGCCCTCGCCGCGCTTTCCGGCGTGCGCTCCTTCGCCTCCCTCGGCGCCGCCTACACCGCGCGCAACGGCTGTCTCTACTCCGCGAACGGGACCCACCTCGTGCGCGTGCCCGACGCGCTGGTCCTGCCCTACGCCGTCGTCTCCCTGTCGAAGGTCGAACGGTTCGACATCACCATCGTCCCCGGCGTCGCGAACGAACCCGGGGCGTCCGTCGACCGCACGACCGTCACGACCAACGCCTACACCTCGTCCGGAGGGAACGCCACGACCAACAATGTCGCCGGCGACATCTCGCTCGACGCGCTGCTCGCGAACGTCGTCGTCATCGACGACTTCGCCTTCGCGGGCTGCAACCTCTTCGAGGACTCGTCCACGTCGACGACGAACGCCGCCGCCGGGGGCGAGGGGGCCTTCCTCACGCCGGACGGCGTGGCGGGGGTCCGCACCGTCTTCACCGTGACGACCTCCTCCATCACGCACGCCACGGAGATCCGGCTGCCCGCCTCCGTCCTCAAGGTCTGCGACGACGCGCTGTCGGGAAGCGGCGTGACGATCGCCGGCGAGATCCCGTCCGTCCGGGCCGACGCCCTTCCCTACGAGATGGACATCCCCTCCTACAGCGCCGACGCGGCGATTGCGCAGGCCGTCGAGATCCTTCCGCTCGCCTCGCCCGCGCCGTCCGTCGTCGGCGACGCGGACTACCGCGCCTACTTCAGGATCGCCGCGTCGGAAAAGCCCGGCGCGCCCGGCACGTACACCGTCACTGCGGAACTGGACGAGGCGGCGATCGGGTTCGCCGCGACGCAGCTCGACGTCGCCGCGTCCGTTCCCGACGTCGCGGCGGGACTCGCCGACGAGGCGACGCTGTCGGTCAGGCCGGGGCTCTGGTACGCCATCGCCTCGTCGAGCGCGGTCGACGGGCCCTTCGGGATCGTCGACTGCCGGTTCTCGTCCGGCACGACGTTGACGCTGACGATGACGCGGCCCTCGGCGCAGGCTGGCTACTACAAGGTCCTCGTCGACGTCGCGGAGATCTCCGCGTGCCCGTGACGGCGCCGCGCGTCAGGCGCGGCGGTCGGAGGCACCCGGAATGCCGAGCTGCGCGCGGTACTTCGCGACCGTGCGCCGCGCGACGGGGAACCCCTCGCCCTTCAGGAGCTCGGACAGCCTCTCGTCCGAAAGCGGGCGGGACCCGTCCTCGGCCGCGACGAGGGCCGCAAGGCGGTCGAGGACCGTCCCCTTCGCGACCAGCTCGCCCGATTCCGTCGCGATGCCCGACGCGAAGAAGCGCCGCAGCTCGACCGTCCCCTTCGGCGTCGAGGCGTACTTGTCGTTCACCGTCCGCGAGACCGTCGCGTGGTGGACGCCCACCTTGTCGGCGATCTCCTGCATCGTGAGCGGGCGCAGCCCCTTGAGGCCGCGCTCGAAGAAGCCGGGCTGCGCGTCGAAGATCGCCTGCGCGATCCTCGTGATCGTCTCCTGCCGGCGCTCCACCGCCTCCTGGAGGGCGTTCGCCGCGGCGATTCTGCCGCGGATGTAGTCCTTCACGTCGCGCGGAAGGCCGGGGTCGGACAGCATCTTCACGTAGCGGGGCGAGATGCGGATGTCCGGCAGGCTGCGGTCGTCGACGCGCGCCTCCCATCCCCTTTCGGTACGCACGGCGTGGACCTCCGGGTTCACGTAGCCGACGCTCTTCCCGCCCGCGCCGAACGCGCGGCCGGGCCTCGGCTCGAGCGTGCGAAGCTCCTTCAGCGCGTCGCGGTAGCGCTCCATCGACATTCCCGTCCGTCCCAGGATCGCCGACAGGTTGCCCTCGGCGATGTCGCCGAAGTGGTTCTCGATCAGTTCGCGGACGTCCTCCCTGAACGGCGAGCCGTCGAGCTTGTCCAGCTGGGCGAGAAGGCACTCCTGCGGCGTGCGCGCGCCACAGCCGGGCGGATCGAGCTGCATGATCTCCTTCAGGACGGAGACGACCTTCTCCTCGCTCTCGCCCGAGACCATGACGACGTCGGGGATGGAGCCGGCGAACCGCCCGTCCGCGTTCAGCTCGCCGATGAGGATCTCCGCAAGCGGGATGTCCCGCTCGTCGATGTCGGAGAGGCGCAGCTGGGAGAGAAGGTGCTCCTCGAGGGTCTCCTCCTTCGTCTGGCGGTCGAAGAACCGCTGCCGGCGCTCCTCCGCCTCCTCGTCGCCCCTGAGGGCCGCGGCCGTGCCGAACGAGGGCTCGAAGTCCTCGTCGGGATAGCCCTCCTCGCTCTCGCGCCCGTCCTGCCGCTCGGCCTGGCGGACCTGCTCCGAGACGGTCGTCCGCTCCAGGGTCGGCTCGATGTCGTCGATGCAGGGGTTCTGGCCCATCTCCCTGTAGAGCTCCTGGCGGAGGTCCGGGAGGCTCATCGCGAGCATCTTGAGGCTCTGGCGCACCTGCGGCGAAAGCGTCGCCGTCTGCGCCATCCGCGTCCGGAGCTCGTTCGTCAGCCCGGGCATCACTGCTCTTCCGTGACGCGCATGATCTCCTTTACGCTCGTCACGCCGGCGAAGACCTTCGCCCAGCCGTCCTCGCGCAGGGTCTTCATGCCCTTGGAGAGGGAGAGGTTGCGGATCTGCGTCGCGTTCTCGCGGCGGACGATCGCGCCCTCGACGTCCTCGTCGACCTCCAGCACCTCGAAGAGCGCACGGCGGCCCTTGTAGCCCGTGCGCGTGCAGGCGTCGCATCCCGCCGGCTCGAACACGGTCTCCCTCTCGGGCGGGACGGCGAGCGTGTAGTACTTCCGGTCAAGGGGAACCTCGCGCTTGCACTCCGGGCAGAGGCGGCGGCAGAGGCGCTGGCCCATCACGCCCGCGACGGCGGACGCGATGAGGAACGGCTCGACGCCCATGTCGATGAGCCGCGGGAACGCGCCCGCCGCGTCGTTCGTGTGCAGCGTCGAGAACACCATGTGGCCCGTGAGCGACGCGTTGATCGCGATCTCGGCCGTCTCGCGGTCGCGGATCTCGCCGACCATGATGATGTCCGGGTCCTGGCGGAGGAACGCCCGGAGCGCCCGCGCGAACGTCATGCCGATCTCCGACTGCATCTGCACCTGGTTGATGCCCGCCATGTGGTATTCGATCGGATCCTCGGCCGTCATGATGCGGACGTCGATCTTGTTCACCTCGGAAAGGAACGAGTAGAGCGACGTCGACTTGCCCGAGCCCGTCGGACCCGTCACGAGGAAGATGCCGTTCGGGCGGTGGATGATCCGGCTCACGACCGCGAAGTCGCGCGCGTTGAAGCCGAGGTCGTCCATCTTCACGAAGTTTCCGCTCTTCGCGAGAAGGCGCAGCGAGATCGACTCGCCGTACGCCGCCGGCATCGTCGACACGCGGATGTCGATGTCCTGCCCCGCGATGCGGATGCCGATGCGCCCGTCCATCGGGAGGCGCTTCTCGGCGATGTCGAGGTTCGCCATGACCTTGATGCGCGAGATGATCGCGCTCTTCAGCCGGTTCAGCTGCGGCGGCACGTCGACCTTGTGCAGCATGCCGTCGATGCGGTAGCGGATGCGGAGCTCCGTCTCCTGCGGCTCGATGTGGATGTCCGTCGCGCCCTGGCGGTCGGCCTCGGCGATGATCTGGTTGACGAACTTGACGATCGACGCCTCCTCGCCCATCTCGTTGACGTCGATCTTCGTCATCGCGCCGATGTCGTCGTCGACCGAGTAGCGCCCGTCCTCGAGCATCTGCTCGATCGCCGCCGCGCCGACGCCGTAGAACTTCTTGACCGCCTTCTCGACCTCCTCCTTCGGCGCGAGCGCGGTCTTCACCGGACAGCCCGCGACGAGGCGGAGGCCGTCCGCCGCCGCCGTGTCGAACGGATCGGACGTGACGATCGTGAGCGAGGAGCCGTCGAGCCGGAGAGGCAGCACGCCGTACTGGTAGACGGCGGAGGCGGGGAGCTTCGTGAGCGCCTCGGGGCTCGGGTGCTGGCGCTCGAGGTCGACCGTCTCGAGGCCAAGCGCCCTGCCGACCGCCGCAAGGAAGTCGGCCTCCTTCGACCCGCCGAACTTGACGGCCGCCTCCGCGAGGCCCATGCCTGGATTCGCCGCGCGGTTCCTGGAAATGCGCTCAAGCTGCTCGTCGGAATAGATTCCGGCGGACTTCAGGACCATCTGTGCAAGGGTTTGCTCGCTCATGGACAATATTCTACCATAAATTCCGCTATCTGCCGAGAATCTCCTCGCGGACGTTCCGCGGGGCGATCTCGAACTGGTCGGTCTCCATCGAGTAGGAGGCGCGCCCCTTCGTGAGGGAGCGTATCGCAGTGGCATAGCCGAACATCGACGCGAGCGGCACGCGCGCGTTCACGAGCTGGAGGTCGCCCTTCATGTCCATGTTCGTGACCGTGCCGCGCCGGCCGTTGAGGTCGCCGAGCACCTCGCCGACCGACTCGGGGGGCGTGGTGATCTCAAGCTTCATGATCGGCTCGAGGAACTCCGGAGAGGCGGCCTCGGCCGCCTCGCGGAAGCCCATCATCGCCGCCGAGCGGAACGCGACCTCGTCCGACACCTCGGGATCGACGATCCCCGCCGAAAGGCACGTCACCTCGAGGTCGGTCATCGGATAGCGCGCAAGGACGCCCGTGACGACGCCGTCCTCGAGCCCCTGACGCACGCATTCCTGAAGGCGCTTCTCCGCCACGAGATTGACGAACTCGCGCGAAAGCCCGACCTTGACGCCCGCGCCCCGCCCGAGCGGCTTCACCTCGACCGTCAGCGACACGGCATGGCGCCTGCCGCCGAGCTCGCGGTCGAACGTGAACTCCCTGACCGCGGCCTTCGTCACCGTCTCGCAGTAGCTGACCATGGGCTTTCCGACGTTCGCCGCGCACTTGAACTCGCGCTTGAGCCGGTCGACGAGAATCTCGAGGTGCAGCTCGCCCATGCCCGAGAGGATCGTCTGCCCCGTCTCCTCGTCCTCCCGGAACTGGCACGTCGGGTCCTCCGCGGCGAGCGACTTCATCGACTCGACGAGCTTGTCCTTGTCCGCCGAGCTCTTCGGCTCGATCGCCATGAACATGACGGGCTGGGGCGCGACGATGCGCTCGAGGTGGCAGGGCTTCATCTCGGCGCAGAGCGTGTCGCCCGTCGTGACCTCCTTCAGCCCGACGACCGCGCCGATGTCGCCGGCCCTGAGCTCGTCGACCTCCGTGCGGTCGTCGGCGAAGAGGCGGACGATCTTCATGATCCGCTCGCGCTTCTTCGTGCGCGGGTTGTACGCGTTCGCGCCCTTCTTGAGAACGCCGCCGTAGACGCGCACGAAGAAAAGCCGCCCGACGAACGGGTCGGTCGCGATCTTGAAGACGAGAGACGTAAGGAGCTCGCCGTCATCCTGCCTGCGCGACACCTTCTCGCCGCTCTTGAGGTCCGTCGCCTCCACGGGCGGACGGTCCGTCGGCGCCGGGAGATACGCGCACACCGCGTCAAGAAGCGGCTGCACGCCCTTGTTCTTGAAGGAACTGCCGCAAAGGACGGGAACGAACGCGCCGGCGACGGTCGCGCGGCGGATCGCGGGGACGAGCTCCTCGGGCGTCAGGTCGCCCTTCTCGAGAAACGCCTCCATCACGCCTTCGTCGACATCTGCGACCTTCTCGACGAGTTCAGCTCGCGCAAGCTCGGCCTCGTCCTTCATCTCGGCGGGAATCTCGCCGACGGAGAACGTGCGCCCCTGGTCCGCGTCGTCGCCCGTCCAGACGACGGACTTCATGTTCACAAGGTCGACGACGCCCTTGAAGCCGTCCTCGCGGCCAATCGGGAGCTCTATCGGGCAGGCGTTGGCCCTCAGCTTGTCGCGCAGCTCGCCGACGACGCGCGCGAAGTCCGCGCCCATGCGGTCCATCTTGTTGACGAACGCGATTCGCGGCACGTTGTATCGGTCCGCCTGGCGCCAGACCGTCTCGGACTGCGGCTGCACGCCGCCGACCGCGCAGAAGACGCACACCGCGCCGTCGAGGACGCGGAGCGAGCGCTCGACCTCCATCGTGAAGTCGACGTGCCCGGGCGTGTCGATGATGTTGATGTCGTGGCCGTTCCACTGGCAGGAGATCGCGGCGGACTGGATCGTGATGCCGTGCTCCTTCTCCTGGACCATGAAGTCCGTCGTCGTGTTCGCGTCGTGGACGTCGCCGGCGTGGTGGATCTTGCCGGTGTAGAGGAGGATGCGCTCGGTCGTCGTCGTCTTGCCCGCGTCGATGTGGGCGACGATGCCGATGTTGCGTACGTTTGACAGGTCGGGGCTCATAAGGGGGATATTATACCATATCCGCGCCGCGCGAAGCGCAACGAACGAACTGCGGACGCCCTTGCGGAAGACCGGCGCGGCGAATCTGCCGCGGAGGAATCAAGAACGGCGGCGAGCCTAGGCCCCTCCGCCTTCTGAGGCCGCGGAAATCAGTACACCTTGATGTACGTCTCGGCCTTGAGGCGGGCGATCCACGCGTCGTACCGGCGCTTCGACTCCTCCTCCTTCACGTTCGCCTCGACCGCCTCGTAGGCGTCGTCGAAGGACATCGCCCCGCCGCCCGACTCGCCGTCCTTCCTGAGGAGGAAGCTCCATCCGTCCAGCTCGACCCACTTCGACGTCTCGCCCGTCTTCACCTTCGCGATCTCCGCGCAGATCTCCGGCCTGAACACGTCTTCGGGCTTGATGTCCTTCCACTGGCCGCCGTCCTTCGCGCGCGCGTCGGAGGAATACCTCTTCGCCACCTCGCCGAACGGCTCCTTTCCGAGCGCGGCGTCGACCTCCGCCCTCTTGCCGGCGTCGCCCGGCCCGAGGAGGATCGCCGAGACCGTCACGCGGCGGTCGGCCACGTAGCGCTCGGGGTGCGTCTCGTACTCGGATCGCATTGCGGACGGCGAGGCGGAGACGTTCCTGTCGACGACCTGCCAGCGCATCGCGTTCACGACCATGTCGTCCTTCAGGCGCTGGCGCCACTCGGGATACGACACCCTGTCGCGCGCAAGGAGCGCCATCAACTTGCTGCGGTCGCCGCCGAACGTCCGCCCGACGATCTCGCGAATGCGGCTCTCGACGACCCAGTCCTGCATCTGGAGCTTCGACTCGGCCGCCGCCGCGAGGACGAGCTCGCGCTCGACCATCGCGTCAAGGACCTCCGCGTACCGCTCCGCGCCCGCGCCCGCGCGGCGCATCTCGTTCGCGACGTCGCTCTTGAGGATGACCGCCGAACCGACGCGCGCCGCAATGCCGTCGACCTCGACGGCGAAGGCGGACAGCGCCGCCGCAATCGCAAAAACAAGGACGAGTCGATTCATGAAAGGTTCAAAAGTTAAAAAGTTCAAGGGTTCAGGAGTTCAAGGGTTCAAGAGTTCAAAAGTCCAAATCACGATTCGCCATTGAACTTTTAAACCTCTGAACCCTTGAGCCTTCGATGTTACAGCATCGCCGCAATCGCGGCGCCCACCATCGGCGCGTCGTCGACCTGCGGGGTGATCGCGTAGTGGACGTTGCGGCGCTGGACGAGCATCTCGTCGAGCTCGCGGCGCACCGTCGCGTCGAACGGGATCGCGCGCGTCTTGTAGTAGGTCGAGCCGTCGGCGTTGATCGCGACCGGCGCGGACGCCTCGACGCCCTCGCCCGACTTGATCACGAACGCCGCGAGCTGCACCGCCGTGAGGACCGCCGCGCGCTCGAAGACCGGGATGCCGAGCCGCTTCGCCATCTTGGCGTCGTCCGCATCCGCGAAGATCGCGTCGAGCACGTTGGCGCGGCCCTCCTTCCTGAATCCAGCGCAGAAGTTGTCGAAGTCCATCGTCTCGAGCGCGCCGAGGCCGCCGATCGCGTCCGCCGCCTTCTTCGAGAAGAGGCCCTCCTTCGCCGCCGCCTTGTAGATCTCGAGGCCGACGCCGCCGAGGTACGCGCCGGCGATCATCTTCTCGAGGAGGCCGATGCCGGGGTTGCCCGTCTTCGCGTCGGCCGCCTCGTCGAACCTGCTGCGCGGCGCCTTGTCGAACGCGCCCGACTCGGCGTTGATGATCATCGAGCCCTCGGGGTCGAGGCCGGACATCTTGAGGATGTTCCTGTTCTTCTCGACGTAGGCCGTGTTCGTTCCGGTGCCGAGGATGAAGCCGATGTAGGAGGAATACGACTTGTCGCCCTCCGTCGCCTTCGCCGCGAGGAGCGTCGCGACCGTGTCGTTCACGACGGCCACGCCCTCGCCCCCCGTGCGCTTCAGGAGCTCCTTGCCGACGAACTGCCCGACGATCGCCGGCGCCTTGATGTTCTTCGTCCAGCGGACGAGCTTCGCGTCGAGGTCCTCCGTCGCCTCGGCCGGATAGGAGAAGCACCAGCCGAGCTTCCTGCAGCTCGCCTTGCCCTCGAGGCGCTTCACCTCCGACGCGAACGCGCCGTAGAAGGCCTCCTCGTCGACCTCGCCCTTCGTGCCGGGCATCGGCTGGTTCTGCTTGTCGATGATCTTCGGGGGAATCGAGACGATCGCGCCGCGGAAGTTCGTGCCGCCCGCGTCGAGGACGGCCGCCGTTGAGCCCTCGGGGATCTTCCCGTTGACGCCGACGAAGGTCGGAATCATCATCAGCGACGACGGCTCGCCCTTCAGGCCCTTCTCCATCTCGGAGATGAACGCGGCGAGCAGGCCCTGTCGGTCAAGCTCGGCGGCAGTGACGAATCCGTTCGCTTCAAGGAACTCTTCAGGCGTCTTCATTTTCGGCTATTCCTTTCGATAGGTTTGTCCAGTCTTCGTTGGTGAGCTCTTCGGCCCTTGCGGAGGATTGTATCAAATCCTTGAAGATTGTGCCAAGCTGCTTGCGGCGATGCTCGAACGCCTTTTTCGTCAAACGGCGGAAAACGTCGCGTTCCTTCGCAGAAAGCGCAATATTTCTGTCGTGCCGAACCAGCGTCACGACGCTCGACCCGATTTCGGGACGCGGCCAGAAGCAACTCGCCGCCACCTTTCGCACGATTTTGACGTCGTAGTCAAGCTGCACCCACACGCCCGCAAGTCCCCGGGTCTTCGACCCTTCCCCCGCCGCAAGGCGCTCCGCGACCTCTGTCTGGACAAGCACCGTCATCGACGGAATCTCCCGCGCCTTCACGAGCTCGAGGAGGATGCGCGTCCCCGCCTGGTAGGGGAGGTTCGAGACCATGCAGTCGAAGCGGTCGCCAAGCGCCGCGCCGGCGACGACGTCCAGCGCGTCGCCCGCGACGACGCGGAGGCCCGCCGGACTGCCCAGCGCCTCCGCCAGCCGCGCCGCGAGGACGGGGTCCTTCTCCACCGCCGTGACGTGCGCGCCGCGCTTCAGCAGCTCCTCCGTCAGCACGCCGAGCCCCGGCCCGACCTCGAGCACGCCCGCGCCCTCCGGCGCCCCGGCAAGCCCCGCGTCGACGATCGCCTCGAGCGCATTCCGGTCGATGAGGAAGTTCTGCCCCAGCACCCTGTTCGGGTGGAACCCGTTCGCGATGCACCACGCCTTGACCTGGCTCGGACTCGTGAGGTTCATAGGATCCTGTCCAGGACGCTGATGTACTTCCAGTGCGGATCGTCCACCGAGCCGGAGACCCTGAACTCCAGGAGCATCTTCGTGAACGGGAACGTGACGGGGTGGACGAGCTTGCCGAGGAACGAGTCGTTGCGGAGCAGCTGCACGCGCACCGTGAAGTCGAGGTCGTCGGCCGTCATGTCGTACGCCCCCCACGCCTTGATGGAGAAGATGTCGCCCTCGATCAGGATGTTGTCGGACCTCAGCACGCCGTTCTCGATCGTGTAGTCCGCGCTCGCCTCGGACTGGTTGACGAGCCCCGCGACGCCGGGCACGTTCTTCGCAAGATAGTCCGTCAGCCCCATGAACAGCCGCATCTGCGCCAGGCACTCGTCCGCCAGGCGGATCGTCCCCTTCCCGTTGAGGCGCGGGTAGAGGTTCGTCGAGATCGGGCCCGACAGGTCGACCTTCCCCTCCGCGCTTCCGCGCCGGTTCCCGAAGTCGACGCCAATCGCCCCCGCAAGCTCGGCAAGGGACCCGTTGCGTCCCTCCACCGACAGCTCGAAGAGCGGATCCCCGCCCCCCTCGGCGGGCAGGCGGATCGCCGCCCGCCCCGAATAGCGCCCGCCGTCGCGCCCCTTCAGGCGGATGTCGTCGAAGGCGACCTCGCGTCCGCGGTACGCGTAGTCGAACGACACGTCCTCGGCCGGCATCGAGAAGAACGACCCTTTCGCGAAGGAGACGCTCCCCGAAAGGTCGTTGCCCTCCGGACGCGCCGGGTCGGGCGACAGCGAGCCGCGCACCGTCACCTCCGGGGGCGTCTCGCAGCGGACGCAGTCGAGCGTCCCGTCGTTGAGGCAGTCGGCGATGCCGAGAAGGGACTTCAGCTCGATCGCCGACTTCGTGTCGAAGTCGAGGCGGACCACGTCGTTCGTCCCGCTGACGAGAAGGCGCCCCTCCAGGGCGCGCCCCTTCGGGTCGACCGCCACAAGCGGACCGATCGAGGTGTTGTAGTTGAGGTTCGTCCCGCGCGTGTAGACGTGGAGGCCGATCGAGCCGTCCACGCGCCTCATCGGCACGCCGTTGTACCGGCCGAGGACAGGATGGAGCTCGATGTTCATCAGGAAGTCGCCGTTCACGAGGTTCACGTCCCACTTCCCCACGACGGGAACCGGCTCCGACACGCCCGTGAACGCGTCCATGTACGGCAGCGCCGCCGGGATGTCGAGCGCGACGAGAAGCGGGCGGAAATGCGCCTGGCGCGCCTCGCCGCGCGCCTCGCCGTGAACGCGCTGCTCGTCGAAGTCCACGTACGAGAACCCGTCCAGCGACATCGGACGGTCCATGTCGGGCCACCACAGGCGCAAGCCCGACAGCTCGAGTCGGCGCGGCGTGATCGTGACCACCGCGCGGACGCGCTCGGGGGCGACGCCGAGGATCTCCGGACGCACCAGCGTCAGCATGAAGGAGGGGACGCGCGGAAGCTCGACGTCGACGCGCTCGTTGCGCTCGAGGTTGCCCGGACGGTAGTAGGCGTCGTGCAGCCGCGGAAAACGCAGCCCGACCGCCCGCACGCGGCGCGCGAGGAAGTCGACCGACACGTCGTCTGCGCTCAGCACCGCCTCGAGCGGGTTCTCCCGCGCGCTGTCGTAGACGCGGATGCCGTGCATGCGCACCCCGTGGCGGAAACCGAACGACGCCGAGTCGCACTTGAACACGACGTTCGACGGCACGTGCGAACCGACCGCCGAAACGACCCATTCGGCCGGAATGCGCTGGTCGCGGAAGAAGAGGCTTCCCAGATAGACGCAAAAAACGATGAAGGTCCACTTCACCGTCTTCCACAGGAATCTCGCGATTACCTTCACAGCCGCGCCAGCCTCAGAACCTCTCTCGCAAACTTCGCTTTGGCAGCCCCTAGGAGAGTCGAACTCCTCTTGCCTGGATGAGAACCAGATGTCCTAGCCGATAGACGAAGGGGCCAGCTTCTTTGGTGCACCTGGTGGGACTTGAACCCACAAGCCTTGCGGCACTAGAACCTGAATCTAGCGTGTGTGCCAATTTCACCACAGGTGCTCAACGGGTGGATAGTTTACCAAAACCACCCTCCGACCGTCAAGGGGGCCCCCGAAGATTTTTCACTTCAGCCAGTCGCCGACCTCGAGGGCGATCGCCTCGGCGATGCGCTCGTGCCCCGCCGACGAGGGATGCAGGCGGTCGGTGTCCGGCTTGTGGACGAAGGCGTCCTGCGCGCGGGCGTTCGGGAAGACGCCCGACGACGCGTTGACGTCGACGACCTTCGCCGACCAGACGTTCCCCGCCTCCTTGACGACGCGGACGTAGTCGTCGACGAAGAGCCCGAGCTCGTTCGCGAACGACTCGTCCGGCTGGACGTTGGTCCCGGAGAACTTCGCGTAGCCGCGGTGGAGCGGCGTGAGGAGGACGATCCGCGCCGTCGGGAAGGCGTCCCTCAGGTAGGACATCGCGGCGTTGATGCGCCCGCGCAGCGTCCCTCCGTCCATGACGTGCTCGCGCTTCCCGAGCGCGACCTCGCGTCCGTTCCTGTCCGCCTTCGCCACGGAGACGGAATACCACTCGCCGAGCGGCACGTTGGCGTTGAAGTCGTTCGTCCCCGCGAACACGAAGACGACGTCCGGACTGTCCGCGTGGTCCTTTCGGTAGGCCTCCGCCTGCCCGACGACATGGGACCACTGGTGCCCGTTGACCCCGTAGACGAACGGGCGGAACCCGTACCGGTCGGCGAGGAAGCCCCAGTAGTTCTTCGTGCATCCGACGTGGCGGGGATCGGTGATCGAGTCGCCGAGGAAGAGCACCTTCCGCGACGGCGCCTTGAACTGCGCGAGCCACGCCGCGGCCTCGTCGGACCACGTGTCGGTCGCGTTCCCGAGCCGCCGCAGGCCGTAGCCGTGACCGCCGTTCGGATAGATCCGCGCCGTCGACGCCACGCCCGCGCGGCGCAGGTGCCAGTCGTACGAGACCGCCGTCTCGACCTGGCAGAAGTCGTCGACCGACTGCGCGACGAACGCAGGCGGCGTCTCGGCGTCGACCGGATACTCCGGGCGGATCTCCATGCCCCTCCACCCCTTCTGCGTCGTCGAGGGGTCGTTGCGGAAGAGGATGTCCCACGGGTAGATGGGCATCTGGAAGTCGGGGCGGCAGGGGAAGTCGTCCGCGTCGTCCACGCGCCCGTACATCCTCTTGCGCCAGTTCGTCGCCGCGCGGATCGCGAGGTTCGCGCCCGCCGAGAAGCCGATGACGCCCACGCGCCCGGGGTCGACCGCGTACTTCGCGGCGTCGCGCCGCAGGATGCCGATCGCGCGCTGCACGTCGCAGAGCGCCGCGTCGCGCTGGTCGGGCGCGCGGTAGAGGAGGACCGCCGCCGAGAAGCCGAGCGAGTTGAGCCACGCCGCGACCTCCGTGCCCTCCTTGTTCCACCCGAGCTGCCGGTAGCCCCCTCCCGGGAGGACCACCACGACCGGCTTCGCGCCCTCGCCCCCCGCGGGGAAGAACGTGAAGAACGGGTCGTTGACGTCCGTCACGACGAGATTGCTCTGCCAGAGCTCGTGCTCGAGGTTCCTCAGGGGCCGGTCGTTCGCCCGGAGCGGGACCTTCCCCTCGGGCCAGAGGCGCGTGTCGGCCGACGCGTCGTGCCGCCACAGAGCCGCGGCGAGCGCCGCCCGCGCCTCGGCCGTCCCCGCGTCGGCGCAGTACCGCGCGGGATAGCGTCTCTCCTTCGAGACCTCCTCGGGCGTCTTGGCCGAAAGGGCCAGCGCGGCGAGGCAGACGGAGAAAGCGACGGTCGGCTTCATCCCCCGGCCCCCCTTCAGATGTTGCGGATGCGGATGTTTCGGAAGTAAGGACGCGCGCCGCCGTGGCGGCCCTGGAAGCCGATGCCGCCCTTCGTCGGGAGCTCGGCGAGCGGCTTCGAGAGCCACGGCTGGATCGGCGTGCCGTCGGGGTTCGTCTTGGCGCTCGTGTAGCGCGAGATGTCCTCGTCGACCGTCACGACGCCGTTGCAGACGACCTTCACCTTCTTGCCGACGGCGGTGATCGTCATGTGGTTCCACTCCCCCGCCGGCTTCACGCACGTCTTCTCGGGGCCGCAGTGCCCGTAGAGTCCCGCGTTGCGCAGGCGGGGCGGGTCGTTGCGCCACTTCTCCGCGTGGTCGTCGAGCAGCTGCACCTCGATCGAGTTCGGAATCCAGTTCCGGCGGTCGGAGCAGTAGATGACGACGCCCGAGTTCGCGGCGGGGTCGAGCCTGTAGTCGAAGTCGAGGACGAAGTTCTCCCACTCGCCCTTCACCCAGATCGCGCTGTCCTTCTCGGCCGTGATCGAGCCGTCCGCCTCCTCGTGCCAGACGCCCGCCTCGAAGTCCATCTTCGCCTCGAGCGGGCCCTCGCCGGCCAGCGGCTCGGTCCACTTCGCCGTGCAGCATCCGCACGCGGCCGCAAGGACCGCCAGCATCGTCGTCTTCGTCATCTTCGTCCTCCTTGTTGTCTGGATGTTTTCGTTCGTCGCCAAGTCACTTCCTGACGATCTCGTAGAGATACGTCGCGTCGGCGGGGTCGCGCGCGGTGTCCGCGACGAACGAGAGACGCCCGCCCGACGCCCTCGACGGGACCTCCGCGCGGCGCGAGCCGTCCGCGGCGAGCGCGTAGACCTTCGCGGGCCGCCCGCCCGAGAGCGCGAGCGCGACCTCGGCGCGCCCCGCGCGCATCAGGTGGGGGAGGCGCCCCCACTTGACGAGGACCGTCTTCGCGCGGTCGGCGTAGACCGTCCCCTCGTCCTGCACGTCGGTGACGTGCGTGAGCAGGAGGCGCGACGACGACGCGACCGGACGGCCGTCGAGCGAGCTCGCCCAGACTGCGGCCGGCGCGCCCGAGACCGTCGCCGAGAGGCATCCCGACGCGTGGCGCCCCCCTTCGGCGAAGAAGCCCTGCGTGCGCGGCGTGTCGACAGCGAAGACGCCGGCGTCGCGGTCGATCGCGACCTGCCCGTCGCCCGGGCGCCGCGCGCCCGCGAGGCGGCGGAAGTCGTCGCCCGACATCGAGTAGGCCTTCGGGAACGCCTCCGAGGCCGTCGCGAACGGCGGGCGGCCCTCGCCGACCCACGTGCCGAACTTCGCGTACCAGCCGAACCACATGTCGCGGATGTCGGCCTGCGGGCCGCAGTCGAAGTTCGAGCGGACCGCCCTCTCGGGCAGCGTCACCGCGAACGTCTCGGCAAGCGGCTCCAGGTCGCGGCGCAGGTAGAGCGCGAGCACCGCGCGCTCGGTCGCCCGCTGCAGCGGGTCGCGCGCCACGTCGAAGTAGGACATCGGCCGCGGGCTGAGGACGCCGTCGCGCGAATGGCTCCACGCGAAGCGCCAGATCCCGTCGTACCCCTGGAGCGCCGCCTGCGCGCCGAGCATCATGCCGCCGACGCCGCGGAACTGCCCCGGGGCCGAATAGTTGAACTCGGTGATCGTGAACGGGCGGTCGAGGAGGCGGTGCTTCGCGACGGACTCGAAACCCGCGCTTGCGCCGCGGACCGGATTGGCGTTCGGGCACTTCGACGGCAGCCGCCACGGCTGCTCGAGGAACTGCGGATGGTCCACGTAGAAGTGGTCGTCGACGTAGTCGTAGTGCGTGCGCGTCAGCTGGTAGGCGACCGCGTTCTTCCAGCAGGACATGTCCGTGAGAAGCACCTTCGAGCCGACCTCCTCGCGCACGAAGCGGCGCATCCGGTCGCAGAACGCGGCCTCGAGGTCGGCGAGGAAGAGCGCGACCGCGCAGTTCTGGCGCGAGTTCTCCCAGGCGTTGGCGGGGAACGCCTCCGTGACGTCCGCGTACTGCGCCGGCGACTCCGCGCGGCGCGCGGCGAGCCACGCCCGCCACTTTTCGAGGAGCGCGGGCTGCGTCGACATGAAGCCGTAGCCGTGGTTGCCCGGATTCCCCTCGTTGACAAGCGCGAGGAATCCGAGCGCCGGCTCGTCCGCCCAGCGGCGCCCCGTCTTCGGGTTCACGTGGCAGAGGAACGCGCGGGCAAACGACAGGTAGTTCGCGAACGCCCTCTCGTCGAAGAGCACGAGTTCCTTGAACTGGTCCATCGGTATGTCGCCTGCGCGGTCGATGCCGCACGCGCGCCACTTGACGGGGCGCGAGACGAAGAGGTCGGTCGTCAGGTAGATGCCGTGGCGGATGCAGGCGTTCAGGAGGTTGTCGAGCTCGGCCATCTTCGAGGGGAGGATGGCCGTCCCGTCCTTCGGGTCGCAGAGCTCCCGCTCGTAGTGGTGGATGCGCAGCGCGTTGTAGCCGAGGCGCGCCATCCGCGAGCAGAGCGCCTCCGCGTCCCCCTCGGAGAGGAAGTTCGCCGAGAAGCAGAGGTTGCAGCCGTAGAAGCGCTGCTGCACGCCCGGCAGGTTCTCGAACTCGAAGTGCGCCCCCTTCGCGACGACGCGGCCGTGCTTCCCGGCCGGCGCGTCCATCCAGCCGAGCTTCGAGAAGTCGAGGGCCGAGCCGGGGAGGACGTCCGTCGTGTCGGCGAGCGGAACCCACTGCGCGTTCCGCTCGACCGTCAGCGGCCCGCACTCGAGCGCGCCGACGCCGTCCTCCGTCGAGACGGACAGCGACACCGAGCGCCGCTCGCCCGCCCTGAGCGCCTTGTCGCCGACCGCGACGCGCATCGCGAACGAGGGCGTGCCCCACTTGCGGTCGTCCTGGACGGACACATAGGCGTCCTTCGCGAGCTTCAGCGAGAACCCGCGCCCGTCCGGCGCCGCGACGGACACCCCCGAGCACGACCCGCCGCCGATCCACGGCTGCTCGCGCGCCGCCTTCGGCAGCCCGCAGGCCTTCCCGCCGATCGCCGCCTCGCCGCCGCCGAAGACCGCCGCCGGCAGCTCGACCGAGATGCAGAAGGCGTTCGACGCGAAGTCGCGCTTCACCTCGAAGTCCCAGGCGAGCTCCGCCCGTCCGTCGCGCACCGACGAACGCGCGGCGCCCTCGACGACCACGGCGTCCCCGTCGAGGATCGAGAAGCGGACGGCGCCGTCCCGCTCGGGCATCCAGCGCGCCTTCGCCTTGCACGTGCCCCACGTCTTGCCGAAGAGGCGGGGCGCAAACCGCACGCCCCGGTCCGCCAGGCGCGCCACGCCGTATGGTTCGGAGACGAGGGTCTCGCCCAGGGCGGGACGGCAGAGGCAGAGCCCCGCCGCGAACAGGAGGAGGACGGCGTTTCCCGCGGCCAGCGGGCCGGGGCAAGAGGAAGGTTGTCTGCGGCTGGTCATTTCAGCTCCTTTCCGAACTGCGCCTTGGCGGCGACGCCGTCCTCGAGCGCCTTGTGAAGCCGCGCGCGGTCGTCCGCGGCAAGCGCGTCGCGGAAGTCCGAAAGGCGCGCGACGTAGCGCTCGAGGACGGGGAGGAGCGCGTCGCGGTTGGCGAAGAAGAGCTCGGTCCACGTGTCGGGGTCCGGCGCGCCGACGCGCGCCATGTCGCGGAAGCTCCCCGCCGAGTAGCCGGCGTGGTCGCGGGCGAGCGGCTCGCGGACGTAGGCCGACGAGACGAGGTGGCAGAGCTGGCTCGTGAACGCGATCATCTCGTCGTGGTGACGCGGCGTGGTGTAGACGATCCGCGCAAAGCCGAGCTCCCTCAGGAGGCCCTCCAGCTTGTCGAGCGGAGCGCGCCCGTAGGTCGGGTAGGGCGTCAGGATCATCGACGCTCCGTCGAAGAGGTCGGCGGCGGCGTTCGCGTAGCCCGTCTTCTCCTTGCCCGCCATCGGGTGCCCGCCGACAAAGAACCAGCGCGTCTCGAAGGCGTACTTGCGAAGCTCCTCGCAGACGATCCCCTTCACGCCCGTCGCGTCGACGACGACGGCTCCCTCCGAAAGGCGCGGCGCGATCGCGTCGACGACGGGGACGACGGCGGACGGCGGGACGGCGACAAAGACGACCTCCGCGCCCTCGACGCGGTAGTCGTCGCGCCTGCCGAAGGCCTCCGCGTCGTGGCCGGCGCGGCGCGCGGCCTTCTCGAACGACCCCCCGATCAGCCCCCTGCCGACGATCCGTATCTTCATTTCGCCTCCCTCAGCGCGCGGACCTTCCGCATGGTCGCGTCGAACGCCGCCGGCGTCTGGCTCTGCGCGCCGTCGCACTTCGCGTGCGCCGGGTCGTTGTGCACCTCGACGATGAGCCCGTCCGCGCCGATGGCCGTCGCCGCGACGCAGACCGGGTCGACGAGATGGGCGTGCCCCGTCGCGTGCGAGGGATCGACGACGACAGGAAGATGCGTCCGCAGGTGGAGATACGGCACGACGGCGAGGTCGAGGGTGTTGCGCATGGCCGTCTCGAACGTGCGGATGCCGCGTTCGCAGAGGATGACGTTCTCGTTTCCGCTCGCCATGACGTACTCGGCGCTCATGAGGAGCTCCTGCAGCGTCGCTGACATGCCGCGCTTCAGGAGGACGGGCTTCTTCGTGCACGAGCCGACTTCCTTCAGCAGATTGAAGTTCTGCATGTTCCTCGCGCCGATCTGGATGACGTCGACGTCGTTGAAAAGCTCGATGTCCTTGAAGTCCATGAGTTCGGTGACGACCGGAAGCCCCGTCTCGCGCTTCGCCGCGAGGAGCATGTCGAGCCCGGCCCTGCCGAGCCCCTGGAACGCATACGGCGACGTCCGCGGCTTGAACGCGCCGCCGCGCAGCATCGTCGCGCCGGAGGCCTTCACGGCCTTCGCGATCGAGACGATCTGCTCCTCGGACTCGACGCTGCACGGCCCGGCGATCACGGCGAAGCTCCCCCCGCCGACCTTCACGCCGGAGCAGTCGACGACCGTGTCCTCGGGATGGAACTTGCGGTTCGCGGCCTTGTAGGGCTCCTGGATGCGCTGGACCGACTCGACGCCCTCGAGCGCCTCGACCAGCCCCGGGTCGAGATGGCTCACGTCTCCCACGCAGCCGACGACGGTCTGGAGCGACCCGCGCGAGATGTGCGGCGTGATGCGGTTCGACTCGAGCAGCGAGACGAGCCCCCTGAGCTGCGACTCGGCGACATCCTTCTTCAGCAGTATGATCATCTCGGCGGCTCCTCGGTCCTGTTGCGGCGCGGGCTCAGCGGAGCTCGCCCAGGTGCGTGACCGAAAACGCCGCCTTGAACATCTCGGGCGTGACCGCGTCCTTGGCCGTGAACGTGAACGTGCGGGGGCTGCCCGGAACGAGCGTCACCGCGTTGTCGTCGAATTCGCCGCGGATCCCCTTCGCGTTCAACCAGACCCAGAATGCGGGCCTGTCGGTCGTGAGCGTCACCGTGAATCCGTCGACCGACACCTTCACGTCCGCCTTCGGCAAGTTCCCCTTGTAGTCCGCGCGGACCGGGAAGTTCACGGAATCGCCGAATCGAAGTTCGAGCACCTCGTCCGCGCGCACCTCCGGCTTGCCGGCCACGGCGACGGAGCATGCGGGCACCGTCAACTCGCCGCCGGTCTCGGACGTGATCTTCGTCGTGCCGTCGAATGAATGGCGCACGGCGACAACCTTCCCCGAGACCGGCTTGTCGGTATCGTTCACGACCTTCACCGTCCCGTCGGGCGCGAGCGTCACGTGGACAGGCTCGAAGAAGCGCTTGGCGAGGTACTGGAGCGGCTTCCACTTGCCGCCGTACTCGACCGAGCTCCACGAGGCGACCGGCCAGTTGTCGTTGAGCTGCCAGAAGAGCGTGCCCATGCAGCGCGGCTGCTCCGATCGCCAGGCGTCGACCGCCGTCTGTATGGCCATCGCCTGCTGGAACTGCGAGAGGAGAAGCTCCGACGGGACGTCCTTCGGCTCGGGGAAGTAGCGGGCGAACGTCTTCCGGATGCGCGCGTTGCCGCCGGGGTTCTTCTGGTGCCACTCGAAGTCGGGTCCGCGCGAGAGGATCTGCTCCCTCGAGGCGAACGTCTCGGCGACCTCCATCGACGGGAAGGACTGGAAGCCGAACTCCGAGCAGAAGCGCGGATGGTACTCGTAGTATCTTTCGAACGGCGCGTTCTCGTGCCACACGTCCCAGTTGTGCATGTCGCCCTTCGAGTCCTCCTTCCAGCCGTCGCCGAAGTCGCCGGGGCCGCAGCACGGCGAGGACGGCCAGTAGGTGCGCGCGGGATCGTATTTCGCCACGAGCTCGCCCTGCGCCTTCGAGCGCTTGATCCACTCCCCGCGGTAGAAGTCGGGGTCCCCCTTCGTCTCGTCGAACCAGTTGATCGCGCCAAGGCACTCGTTGTCGCCGCACCACATCGCAATCGAGGCGTGGTCGCGGAGGCGCCTGAGCTGGTGGGCGAGCTCGGCGCGGATCTCGCCGAGGAACGCGTCGTCGCCGGGATACACCGCGCAGGAGCACATCATGTCGTGCCAGAGCAGGATCCCCAGCTCGTCGCAGAGGTCGTAGAAGACGTCCTTCTCGTACTGCCCGCCGCCCCAGACGCGGATCATGTTCATGTTCGCCGCCTTCGCGCTCTCGAGAAGGTCGCGGTAGCGCGCGCGCGTCTGCCCGTTCTCGTACGCGGAACAGGGGATCCAGTTCGCGCCCTTCATGAAAAGCCGCCTGCCGTTGACCCGGAAGACGAGCGAAAGCTCCTCCTTGCCGCCCTTCGACACGGTCTTCTCGTTCAGGACCTCGATCTTGCGGAGCCCGATCCTCTTCACGACCTTCTCGCCGTTCACCTCGAGCTCGGCGGTGTAGAACCTCTGCTCGCCCGCGCCGTTCGGCCACCAGAGCGGCGGATTGTCGATCTCGAACGTCTTCTCGACCTTCGAGCCGTCGGAAAGCTCCGCCGTCACGGCCAGCGCGCAGTGCGTGAAGTCGGCGTTGAAGTCCTGCGTCGAGTAGACGTACTCCACGCGCGGGCCGTCCGTCGCGATCAGCTTCACCGTGCCGCAGAATCCGATCACCTGGATCGCCGGGCCCCAGTCCCATCCGGCATGGCACGCGGGCTTGCGGACGAACGCCTGGTTCTTCGCCCACGGGACGTTCGACATCGGGAAGGCGCGCCCCTTCGCCGCGCGACGCCCGTCGGCCTCCCTCTCGGGGCTCCTGAAGCGCCCTTCGATCGTGTTCGCGCCCGCCTTGAGGAACGGCTTCACGTCGAACGTGTAGCGCTGGAAGCGGTCGGTCGTCTCCCCGACCTTCCTCCCGTTGACGAGGATCGTCGCGAACGCGTCGCAGTCCTCGAGGCGGAGGACGACCTCCCTCTTCGCGAGGAAGCCGGCCGGGACCTCGAAGTCCCGGGAGATGTTCCAGTCGGACTTCCCGACCCACTGGACCTTCTCCTCGTTGCGGCCCCAGAACGCGTCGTCGACGAGCTTCGCCTTGAGCAGGGCGGAATGAACGCCGCCGGGAACGTCGATCGGACAGGCGACCTTCGCGTCGCCGGACTTCTCGAGCCGCCAGGTCCCGGAAAGGTCGAGATCGACCGCCGGCGCGACGGCAGAAACAAGCGCGAGAACGGAAAACAATATGCCTTTCATGGGTAGATTATCTCATTTCCTTTCTGAAAACGCAAACAGAAACGACGCCCGGCCGCGCAGCCGGCCCTACTTCCTCCCCTTCTCGAGGACCGCGCGGGCGTGGAGCGCCCAGACGCCCCTCGGATCGTCCGCATAGGCCTTGAAGATCCCGCGGGCGACGCCGTTCGGATCGCCGCACGCAAGCAGGGCCCGGGCGAGGTTGAGCTCGTTGAGGCATTCGCGCACCTCGGGGAGGATCTTGTATCCCCCGCCGTCCGCCAGGGACGAGATGTCCTTCGCGGCATGGCCCGAGACGCCGGGCCGCGCGAGCGCCGACTCGAGCGCGGGCACGAGGGCAGGGTCGCCAAGCCCCTCCGCGGCGAGGGAGACGGTCCGCACCAGGCCGACCCAGCACTTCGCGTCGATCTTCTCCGCCTCCGCGGCGACGATCGGAACGGCGCGGCGGTCGCGCGTGCGCCCGAGGGCGATCATCATCATCTCCCGGTCGGCGAGGCGGCGTCCGTTCGGGTCGGCCGGCGAGCCGTCGTCCTTCCTGCGGACGGGGAACTCGACCGCGGGCCCCTTCCCGGTGAAGAAGTCGACAAGCGCGTCCGCGCCGGCCGGATCGCCCAGCGCGCCGAGGATCGAGGCGTACGAAAGACGGCGCACCGCGTCCTTCTCGCCGGCGTACGCCGTGCGGAGGGCGGCATGCGCCTCGGCGGGCGGCCGGAGGAGAACCGTCTCGAGGCCGGGGTGCCCGCTGTCGGCGCACGACGCGACGGCCGCGGCGAACGTCGCGTCGTCGGGAAGCGAGTCCTTCCAGGCGAGGACGTCCTTCGAGATGACCTTCTCCTTCACGAGCGCAAGCTGCAGGTCGTGGACGTCGACCCCCCGGAGGTCGTAGCCGCGCGCAGCCGCCTGCGCGGCCGCAAGGCCGGCCGCATAGCCGAGGTTGTGGAGGTCGGCCTGCATGCGCATGATCGGCAAGGCGTCGTGCTTCGCGCTCACGCCAAGGCCGACGACCGCGACGCCGTCGAGCTTCTCGGGGATGATCGCGCGGTAGGGGACGTTGAGGTGCAGCGTGTTGCGCCCCGACAGCCACTTGAACATGCAGAACGGGTCGTCCGTCGAGCCGTGGCTGTCGAAGTTGCTCTGCGCCTGCACGATCGTGTCCGGGAACGTCCGGCGCGAGACCATGTCGACGGCGGTCGGCGTGTAGACGCCGCGGATGCGGCGGCGCTCGCGCGAGCCGACGACGCCCGACTGGTCCCAGGACGTCTTCGCGCCCTTCCGCCCGCGCAGCTGGAAGAGCCAGAGGTCGTAGGCGTCGCCGTCGTTGACGAAGCTCCAGTCGGAGTTCTCGTAGCTCTTCCCGAGGTTCTTGACGGGCGTCCCCGCGTCCTGGATGACGATCTCGCCGTCCGACACGAACTCGGTCTCCGCGCCCGCCGCGGCCGCGACGTCTGAGTTGCCCGTCGCGTCGACGACGTTCTTCGCGAGCACGACGCCGCGCCCGCACGGCGTCACCACCACCACGCCTGCGACGCGGCCGTCCGCCACCGCCGCGCCGCACGCCATCGTCCCGAACCAGATCTCGGCGCCCGCCTTCCGCGCCTCGCGCCGCATCCACTCGCTCTTCGCGTTCACGTAGACCGACGCGGACATCCCCTTGACGCCGCGCTCGAGCTCGGCGGTGAAGCCGCACTTGTTCCCGTACCAGTACTTGCCGATCATGCCGAGCGTGCTGACGCCGCCGAGCCCGTACTGGTACTCGACGAGCAGCGTCTTCGCCCCGCCGCGCGCGGCGGCGACCGCGGCCGGCGCGCCCGCCGTGCCGCCGCCGACCACGACCGTGTCGTATCGGCCGAGGACGGGAAGCGAGGACGCGGGGACCGCCGCCTTCTCGAGGCCGCGGTCGAACGGACGGAACCCCCAGAGGAACTCCTTCGTGTCCAGATCGACCGAAGCGGCGACCGCGGCCCGCACGGCGGCGACGCGGACCTTCCCGACCGCCCCCCTCTTCTTCGCGGCGGCCGCCGCCTCCGCGCCGACCCTCCCGGCCGCGGACGGCTCGGCGTCCGCGCCGCGCGCCCACGCGCCCGCAAGCGTCAGTCGGGGGACGCCCCCCCTCGCGCGGACGGGCGGGACGAAGAAGAGCCGGTCGGCGCCGTCAAGCTCCCCCGCCGTCCACGTGAGGTCGCGCGCCTTCTGCTCGGCCGCCGCGAACGACGCGTAGGAAAGGTCCGGCATCTGCACCTCGAACCGGCAGACGAAAAGCCTGCCGGACTTGATCGGGGGCTCGTCGCGCGCGACGACCGAAAGCCCCTCCGCCGCCGGAAGGCCGGTCGTCACGACGGTCCGCTCGAAGGCAAGCGCGCCCGGCTTGTACGGATCGAACGGAACGCCAGCCGCGCGCGCGAAGACGGCGTGGTCGGTGAAGTCGACGACGTGCTTCGCGCGTACCGCCGCGCGCCCCGACTTCCCCGCAAGGACGGCGCCAGCCACTTCGCCCTTCCCGTCCACGAGGACGTCCGTCGGCATGAGGCCCGTGAGGTAGCCGACCCCCGCGGACGCGAGGGCCTCGTCGCACGCGCGCTTGACGTCGATGGGCCTGGAATGTCCGCTCCCAAAGAGACGGAGCGTCCCCGCGACGTCGTCTCCGACATACGGACGCGGCGCGGCGAGATAGACCGACGCGCCCGCCTTCGCCGCCGCGACGGCGGCCGAAACGGCGGCCGTCCCCCCGCCGAGGACAAGGACGTCGACGTCCTTCTCGATCGGCAGCTCGCGCGGCGACTCGGCGACGCGCGGGCCGGACGGCCCGGCGCCCGCGGAAAGCACGCCGGCGCAGGCGACGGAAACGGCAACGGACAGCGATAGACGGAACTTCATCTGGCTACTCCTCCATGATTGGATTCGTCTCGTCCGCATTCCACGCGCCGACAGCGACCTTCGACGTCCCCGCGGGCGCCTCGACGAGCACGGACTTCTCCTCGCCGGGCATCAGGCAGAACCAGTTGTCGCTGTAGAACGCGGGCTTCGCGTTGCGCCCCTTCGCGTCGCGCGCCAGAATCTTGACCATGAACGCAAGGCCCTTCCCGTCGTTCCGCACGACGACGCGCTTGCCCTTCCCCTCCGCCGACGCACGGGCCGAGAGCTTCGTCCGGGGTAGGCTTTCAAGCGACTCGAACCCCGCCGTCGCCGGGCCGTCCATCTTCTTCGGCCCCGAATACGGACTCGTCGAACGCCAGTAGACCGTGGAGTCCACCTGCTTGCCGCCCTCAAGGAGAACAAGCCGGACGAAGTGGACGGGCGTAAGTTCCGCGGGAAGCTCGAGCTTGAAGAGGTCCGTGCACGTCTCGGCTGGCGCGGAGGCCTTGAGCGCATTCTTCGCAAGGAGGCGCGTGTCGAAGTCGTAGACTTCCGCAACGACCTCCACCTCGCGGTCCGCAACTGTGTCGTTCATGACGGACACCGTGTTGTCGAGGTAGTCGAACTGCGCGTGCAGCGGGGCAAGCGCGCTCTTCTGCGCGAAGAACGCCGAGGTGAGTCCGAGCGAGTGGTCCCACGCGTGCGAGCCGATCTTCGGCACGGGCGTGTTCGCGTACCAGAAGAGGACGCCCGTCGCCTTGCGCGTTGCGGAGGCGCGGTTCCACACCTCCCACAGCGCGCGGTGGTTCATCGCGTCGACGGCTTCGGACTTGCGGCAGTACTCGTCGATGCCCTTCGACTCGCCGTAGGCGTTCACCATGATGTCGTGCACCGTGGTCATGTCGTCGAAGCCGCCGCCTTCGCGGTACTTCCACGCCTCGCGGTCGATCGGCCAGAGCATCTCCTCGGGCATGAAGGTCCTGAGGTACTCCGCGTCCGGAAGCGCGCAGGTGCCGTACTCCGGGTTGAAGCCGTACGCGCGGCTGCCGCGGTCCGACGCCGTGTCCTCGTAGTACCGCATCGGGTTCACGATCTTGTAGGGGCTTCCGTCATGGACGCCGTCGCATTCCGACTGCATCATGTACGCGTGCGTCGGGTCGAGCTTCTCGATCAGCTCCCTGACCCCGGGGGTCTCGGTGGACTCGTTCGAGCAGACGTAGTGCGCGATCGAGGCGTGCGAGCGCACGCGCCTGACGACGTCCGCCACGTTGGCGAGGTAGAGCTCCCTGTCCTGCGGATGCGCGGTATCTCCCGTCATGAAGAACTCCTGCCACACCATGAGCCCGTATTCGTCGCAGAGCTGGTAGAAGTAGTCGCTCTCCGCGATGCCGCCGCCCCAAAGGCGCACGAGGTTCACGCCCGACTCGGCCAGGAGCCGCACCTCCGCCTCCATGCGCGCGTCGTCCGTCTTCAGCATCGCCTCGGGAATCCAGTTCGTCCCGCGCACGAACACCTTGCGCCCGTTCGCGTAGAACTGGCGCGCGCCGCCCTCGCCCTTCTGGTCGCTCGTGACCTCGCGGACGCCGAAGCGCACCTTCACGCGGTCGACCACCTCGTTCTCGTGGCCCTTCTGGTCGCTGTACGACGTGAAGATGGCGGTGTAGAGGTGCTGCCCGCCCTTGTTGCGCGGCCACCAGAGCTTCGGACTGTCCAGCTTCGCCTTGAACGTCGCCACCGCGCATTCGCCGCGGCGTATGCCGATGCGCCCTCGCTCCTTGACGTCCGTGCCCTCGATCTCGAAGGCGACGGACTGACCCGATCCGCCGCGTCCGAGATAGTTGTCCACCGTGACTTCGGCCTCGATCTCGACCTTGTCGTGGCGTCCGTCCACGAACTTCGTGCGCACGACGGGCGAGTCGAGCCTCGTCCTGCCCGTGGCGAAAAGCGTGATGTCCCGCCAGATGCCGGTGTTGCGGTCGCGTATGCCGTCGGAGAACGTGAAGTCCCATCCAACCGACATCAGCATGGTGACGTTCTTGCCGATGTCGCCGTCTCCCCCGTTGCGCCACTCGCCCGTCGCGCCCCATGCCTTCGGCTTGGGATCGCCCGGGAAGTCGACGGGAACCACCTTCACCGCGAGGACGTTCCTCTCGCCGGGCCTTGCGACGCCGGTGACGTCGAAGACGGGACGTCGGAACATCCCCGCCGTCGTGCCCACGAGCGTCCCGTTGAGCCAGATCTCGCCGCGGTAGTTGACGCCCTCGGGCCTGAGCCAGACGTTCCTGCCCTTGAACTCGGCCGGGACGTCGATCGTCGTGCGGAACCACGCGGAGTAGTAGTCGCGGTCGACGTCGTTGAGGTCGGGGATCGTCTTGCGCGTCCTGCGGTTGTTGACGCCCCAGTACGGATCGGGCAGGATGCCGTTGCGGACCAGGTTGTCCAGCACGGTTCCCGGAACCTTCGCAGGCAGCCACTTCGAGTCGTCGAACGCCGACGACGAGACGGTCCTGCCGGAAAGCGCCAGCGCGCCCTCGCGGCCCATCTTCCAGCTGCCGCCGGCCCGGACGGTCTCGCGCTCGGCGAAAGGGACGGCGCCTGCCGCGAACGACAGCAGCGCGCAGGCGAAGGAGAGGCGGACTCTGCAAATGCGTGCATTCATGGAAGAACCTCGACGGGATTTCACCGGCGGACCGGCTATCGGACGACGATGCTGAGGCCGGGCGCCGTCTTCTCGGCGTAGATCGTCCAGCCGTCCGTCGCGTCGCCCTCCGCGTAGACGTGCCAGTTGCCGGCATGGGCGAACCAAAGGCGGCCGAGCGACCCGGCGGACGCGGCGATGGTGCCGACGGCCCAGCGCGCGCCGACCGGAATCTTGACGGACGGATCGTCCGGCTCGACGACGAACGTGCCGTTCAGCGTCAGGGCGGACGCGGAGGAGAAGGCGATCTTCGTCGCGACGGCGGTATCGTCCGCGTCGACAGTCACCGCATAGCGCGTGCCGACGGAATCGGACAGCGCCCCCGACGAGGAGACCTTCAGCGCGAACGCGGTCGAGTCGGCCGTAAAGACGGCGGCCGGCGAGAGCGTCAGCGCGGCTGTCGAGCGCAGCGTTCCCCCTCCCGTAACGGCACGGTGCCAGACGACCGATTCCACGCCCGCGCCGACCTGGAGAACGGTGTACTTCGAGAGCGAGACGGCGTTCGACGCGTCGCCGAGAATCGAGTCGGCGTAAGGATGGCTCGAGTCGCCGACATAGACGAGAAGGTCGTGCCCGGCATTGTACTTCTGCAGTACGACATCGCCGACAAAGTCGTTTGCCGCGTTGTAGAAGTAGTACTTGCACTCGGCATACTCGTTTCCGGCATCCTCCACCGCGATCGGGCAGGGAGAAGAGGCGCTGCCGCCGGTAATCTTCGCGTAGAGGCGGAAGTTGGCGCCCCAGGCCGCGTTGCGGTAGAGACGCAGAGGGCCGGCAAGACGCACCGTCAACGCGTCGGATCCATCGGCGCCGATCGCAATCTCGTTGAGCCCGCCTCCGTTGATGTCGAACCTCGCCTCGGCGCCAAGGTTGTCGAATGTCAATACGGCCGGCGAGGACGCTTCAAGCGAGACTCTGTAGTGCGCATCCCAGTTGCCGCCGCTGCCATCGATCTTCCCGACCGTCTCGTCCTCGCCCATGCTGACGGTTTGCGTGGTGCGCGAAGAGTCGTAGACGAACTTGACGAAGTCGCCGGCATAGCCCGGGTAATGGCGCTCGTACGGCGTGTTGATCGACCAGTTGGCGTCGGTCGCCCATGTGGACGCCCCGGCGATCCAGGTGAAGACGTCGGGGCGCGACACGGGAACGGTCACGCACGACACGGCGTTGTCGAGCGAGAAGACGGGATCCCCACCAACGACGACGGCGGCGCGGAAGTAGTACGTCGTGTCGACGGAAAGCCCCTCGACGCGCTTTGCGTACATGCCGACCGCGTCTGCGGTCAGTTCCGCATAGCCGTCCCACGCGGCAGCGTCCGTTCCGCCGTCGGACGTTCCGTAGTAGATGCGGACAGGAAGGCTCGCGGCGCCGCCCATGTCGAGGACCTCGCAGTTCGCCGTCACGTGGTCGTTCGCGATCAGCGACACGGGGTAGTTCGCAACGTCCGCTCCCTCGCGCGCCTTCGTGACGACAACCGTCCATCCGTTGTCCGCGTCGCCGGTGCACTTCGTGTTCCATCCCTCGGTCACCGACGACGGCGAGAAGGTGAAGGTTCCCGCACCCTTCGTGACGGTGACGACCGTGAACTCCGTCCCCGCGGGAATCTCCGTGAGCGAGTTGATCTTGAGCGCGCCCGTGAAGGAAGTCGCACCCCCCACGTCCATCGCGATGACATCGCACGACCTCGTTTCGCCAACGACCCCAACGTCGATGTCGAATTCGGCGTTCGAATGCATCGTAATTCCGCCGCCCCAGATCTCGATCCTGCCGTAGTCCGAAGACGGCTTCTTCGGGTCGGCGACAAATCCGTCGCCAAGGAAAAGCGGATATCTAGACTCGCCGTACCACTGCGTCTCGACACTCCTGCCCCTGATCGAACCCGAGCCGTGAACCTTGCGCTTGAAGCCCTCCGTGGAGTCAAATCGATTGAGCCCCAGCCGGCAGTTGTCGCCGTCGAAGTAGATTTCGTTCGCAGGATCGCCAAAACATCCGTCCGACCACGTTCCGCTGTTGCCGGCGCCTGCACTGACCGTGATATGCCAGTTGCTTCTCGTCTCGCCCCTGAGGTGGATGTCTCCGCGCCAGTCATTGGCAGTGTTCATCAAGTTCAGGTATGTGTAGTGCCATCCAGTGCCGCACTTTCCAAGGGAGAGCGAGCAAGGGTTCTCAGCCGATCCGCCCGTAATCTTTGCGGCGATGTAACTGTGGTCGCTTCCCGTATATCCTTCAGCCCCATAGACGACCAGCGACGACGAAAGCGTCACAGTCATCGCGTCAACGGCGGCACGGTCGCCAAGAACCTGGCTTCTGTAGAGGTTCAGGCGCGCCTCTCCCGTGTCGCTGTTGACGAAGGTCAGGTTTCTCGTTGCGACGCCGTCGGCCTTGAGGTTCTTGCGAAGGTCCAAACGGCTCACGGCCACATCGCAGTCGAGAACGACGGTCTTGTTGCTGACGATTGCGACGTCGCCATCGTACATCGGCATCGTGCGCTCGGTGTTTGCCGGAATCCACGGCCCCGAAGACCAGGAAACGCCGTCGGCCTGCCCGCCCCAGCCAAACGTGTCGGGAACGACATCGCCGGCGACGAAACGCGACTCGCCGGCCTTGACTGAGGTGTAACCGCCTGCGTTTTGCGCATAGGCCGAAAACTTGTAGGCATGGCCGAAGACAAGCGAGATCGGACCCGAAACGGGGCCTGCGGAGGCGGCGGTCGCAATCAGGTTCGTCGTCGTGACGCCAAGGGTGCAGTCGGTCAGCACGGCATAGACGTCGGCAACGCCGGTTGCAAGCTCGGCGGAGAATGTGTAGACGCCCTCGACTTGCGACGCGGCGATCGTCGGGGCCGTGACGAAGGACGGCATGGTCTGATCGCCGTCAAGCGGTCCGTACGAAAGAAACGCCGGCGCAACCGCGGCGTATTCCGCCGCCATCCAGTCGTCCGTCGCCGCGCCGTCGTAGACGCGAACCTCGTCAATCACGCCCAGATAGCAATTTTCGCTGCCCGGGGAGTTTCCGGTGTTCCCGATGGATAGAGGATACGGATAGTTCGACGCCGCGGCAATCGCGCCGCTCGTCGCCGCCGCGCCATTGGCGTAGATCTTGCCGGAAGCACCGTTGTAGACGCCTCCGAAATGCAACCAGGTCCCTGTGTCGGGGAAGTATGCCGCCTTCCCGTTTGCAAACGACAGCGTTGTGCCTGAGCCGCTCCCGCGCTGATAGAGGTCGCCGTTCTCACCGACGAGGATAAGCTCGAGACCATTGTCGGTATGTGATTTCTTCGTCGAGAACATGCGCGCATTATTTCCGTCGAATTCCTGGCGGAACCATCCCGCGAGCGTGAAGACACCAGAGGAAGACACGTCGCCGAACTTGTAGTCTGTCTTCAGCGCATTCGCGCCCCTCGAGGTAATTGCGTAGCCGGATCCGAGGTCGGAGGTCGAGACCGCAGACACGGAACCGACGGCCGTGATCGGCCGATTGCCGACAGAATCGCCCGCCCCCGGGTTCATGTGCCAGACCGCCTTGTACTTCGTCCAGACGTCCGCTGCGCTGGCAGTGCCCGAAGCCGTCGCGGACCCGAAGCAGGCCTTGAAGGAGAGGTTGTTAGAAAGCGAGGGAATCCGGACCCAGACGAGCGATTCGCCCGACGGATTCCATGTGTCGACTTCATAGGGAAACTCGACGGTTCCGTCGGCCGAGAAGAACGCAAGATCGGAATGGTCGTTCTTCTGGATTTGCGAATACGAAAACCCGGGAATCCGCGAACCAAGTCGAACGAGCACGGGGAAATTCTCAAGGGAGGATCCGCCCGTATAGCCGGAGACGGTAATCGCGACTTCGTGCGCAAAGTCGGATGGCGTCACGGCGGCAACGACTTCCGGTGCCGTGCAAAGCGCTCCAAGTGACAGGGCCGCAGCCCATATGCTGGTCTTCATCGTGTGCCTCCCTTTTCCATTCTGCACCCCTGCTTTCCGAGGGGGTCAGTTTTCCACTATTATACCAAATCGGACGCAACGGACAAGAACCGATTGCGTAATATTTTTAAAACCGATTGCGCAATCCGCAACCAAAAACTGGCGCGGAGTGTCTGACACCTCGCGCCAAATGCGGATTGTCAGTCGAGGTCGCTGACCTTGACGCGGAAGAATGCCGAAGGCGACTCGCCCTTCGGGATGTCGACGGTCATCTCGCCCGCGACGCCCTCGATCGGCTCGCCATACGGCAGGAACTCGTCCTCAAGGCTCTCCGCCCTGTAAATCTGGTACGTCCGCCCGGCAGCGCCCTGCCAGCTGATCGACATCTCGACCTCGGACGCAGGCGCGATGTCGCTCATGAAAAACGGGGTGTGCGGATCGTTCGGGTCCGACCTCAGACGGCACTCCTCGAGGTTCGTATAACCGTCGCCGTCCGGATCCGCCGAAGGATCCACTCCTCCGACCTGCAGGAAGTACCTCCGCTCCCACGCGTCCGTAAGCCCGTTCTCGTCCATGTCGTCTGTCTGCACCACCTCGACCACTTCGACGACCGCGAACTTGACGGCATCGGCAATCACCGTCTTGTCCGACTGCCCAATCGTCAGGATGCGCACCGATCCCGACTGACCAGCCGCAAACGGCCAGCTGCCGATGGCGTTCCACGTGCTCGACTTCACCGTCATGTTGACGGAGTTCGTCGTCACCCCGCCGTCGTAGACGATCTCCACGGGAACAGCGGCGCTGCGCGTGTTATCTCCGTTCCAAAAGAGCGAGACGACGTAGGTCGCGTTGGAGGGGATGACCGGCGTGTAGCGCACCCAAAGGTCCTCGGAAGCCGCCTTTTTGTTGTGGAGATAGTTCGCGCCGTAGCGATCGGAATTGCTGGCGCTCAAAGGCCAGGTGCCAGATATCTCGACGCCCGCCTCGTCGGCATTGTCGACAATCACCGACACCGTCTCCACCTCCTTCGGCCCAGTCTCGACCGGCCACTCGTACTCGCCATTCTTGTTGATGAGCGCCTGCAGCTCGGCCGTCTTCTCGGCGTCGCGGTAGATCTCGCGCGGACGGCAGCCGTACTTCTTGCAGAGCGAGGCCGCGTATCCCGCCGCTACGCCCTGCTGCCCGCCCGCGTTCATCACGCGGCTCGAGCCGAAGGCGACGTGCGTGTAGCTCGCGCATCTGCCCGCCAGAAACAAGTTCGGCACGTCGCGGCAGCAGAGCGAACGGTAGGGCATCCACCAGTTCGGAACCGTCTTGTGGCTGGTTGATGAGATAAAGCCCGAGTTCCCGCTATAGAAATGGAGGTCGATTGTCCATGTAGCGATGCCGATCGCGTCCTCGAACTTGCGCGCGTTGACGACGTCCGACTCGCGCACAACGTAATCGCCCATGATGCGCCGCGACTCCCGCTTGCCGGCGATGTACGGAACCCAGTTGAAGACGAGGTTCTCGTTTCCGGACTGCTGCTTCGCGGTGTAGAAGCTGCCGTAGATCGCGCGGAAGAGACGGTCGCGCAGCATCTCGGCGTCGTAGATCGTGTTTTCGTTCGCGCCGAGCCCCGCTTCCCACGTCCAGTCGCCCTTTGTGTCCGCACGAGTGCCGCTCACCTTCGTCGCCCAAGGAACGGACGGGAATACATAGGGTTCTGAACCCGTCTTCGAATTCCAGAGAAGGCTGTTGCCCATCGTACACGTGTCTGCAGCGTTCTGCGCGTAGTTCTGCTCGTCGTACTCGCTCTTGGCCTCGCGTCCCATGCGGTACTCCGCGCCGGCCCAGTAGCCAAGCCACCCGTCGCCAGTAGCATCAACGTAGAGCGGCGCCACGAACCTGCGCCGCGCGCCCGTCTCGACATGCCGCGCATCGACGGCTACGATCTTCCGCTGCGCGTTCGTCACAACGCCGTATGCGCGCCAGCCGAGATGAGTGGCGACGCCTTTGCCCTGGACAAACGCAAGCCGGTTCGCGTCGTCCGTCTTCTTGTCCTTCGCGTTCTCAGACTTGTTCTTCACGGCATTGACGATCCAGTGGAACTCGTGTCCGTTCTTTTCCGTGCGCACGCGCACTTCGTCGCTCGCATTCCCGCCGAGCATGGGACGGTCCTGCACGAGCGCGACGGTCATCCCGGCGTCCGCCGCCGCAACGGCCGCGCACGTTCCCGCAATCCCTCCTCCAACGACGACGAGATCCGCCTCGACGACGTCTTCCGGCGCGGCGGATTCGCCGCGCTTCTCCGCGCGCCACGCAGCTAAGGCCGCGGCGTCGTTCGGCGGCGGGTTCGTCGCGGCCACGGACGTGAAATAGACGGCGTCGCAACGCCCTTCGAATCCGGTGAGGTCCTTGAGCGAAACCGTCTGCTCCCCTGCAGCGACGCGCATCGCGCCGGCATCGACCCAGCCCCATTCGGAAGGCGCAACGCCGAGCGTCTCCGGATACTCGTTTCCCCCGACGGCAAGACGGAAGCGCCCGGGTTTCTCGCCATCCCAGTCCGGCGTCCAGTCGCGCGTACGCACCCAGGCACGCACAAGCCCCGGGAATCCAAAGGAGAGCGTCGTCTCCGCGTCCACTACGGGCACCCCAAGTCCGTGGGCCAGGAGATACGGAGACCCCATGACGTCGACGAACTGCGGATCCACGACCCATCCGCCCTTCGTCGCAAACGACTCGGCCTCGACAAGAATGTCGGTCCCCGCCATGAACGGCGAGGACATCAGCGCGGCAAGCCACCGCTCGGCCATCAACCTTGCGCCTGCCTCGGTGGGATGGACAAGATCCGAGACGCAATGAACGGCATAGTCCCATCCTTGCGCCATGTCGACGACAACAACCGGAGACTGCGCCGTGTCCAGTTCGCCCGCCAGCGCGCCAATCGCCTCGTTGAGCGCGGGGATGTAGCTGTACTTCGGCAGCTTTCCGCTCGTAATCACCTTGGCGTAGAGGATGGTGGCGTTCGGATTGTTCGCGCGCGCGGCCGCGATAATGCGCGCGTGCGCGTTGGTCACGGCGGCGACAATCTGCATCTCGTCCACGGACGTGGCGTCGTAATTGTGCCCGGCGTGCAGCAGCAGCACGTCCGCCGCGTCTCCCGCCGCGTTCGCGACGTACTTGTCGGCGATCCACGCCGCGTTTTGGCCGCACCACCCCTCGTTCGGGAGTTCATTCCCGGAATACGGGGAGGTATGGGAACCCTTCCATACCACGTTCGTCATTCCAGCAGCGGAAAGCTGTTCCGCAAGGTAGGTGCGGTACGTCCATTTGTTTGCCGCGGTTGTGGAATTTGCGCCCTCAGTTATCGAATCGCCGACGCAGCAGATGGAGAACGGCGCAACGTCAGCGGAGGGATCGGGCGGATCGTCCTCACCCGGATCGGGGAGGGGATCGCCACCCGAGAAAAGCTGTATCTCGGAAATGCCGTTGTAGTTGAGCTTGCTCTTGCCGTCGTCGTAGTCGTCAAGCGCGACAAGCGCAACGAAACGCGCGTTCACGGGGCTCGCCAACGTGAAGTATTCGCCCGTGTAGCTCGCCGTGCCCGATGCCTGCGCAAGCTGGTTCGAAAGAACACGCGTGTAGTTGGCCCTGATGTTCGCCGCCGACGTCATCCATGTGTCGTCCGTCGAAACGTAGAGCTCGAACTCGCGAACGCCGCGAATGGTGCAGGGATTCCCTTCCGAGTCATTTGCATTAAAATTGAAGTTGTAAAGCCGGACGGCGTCGATGCGCTGCGTTGCGCCAAGGTCGACCTGTATGTACCAGGGGAACGATCCTGTATTGTTCGCCGAGAGCATGAACATCTCGTTGTTCGCCGCCGCCCCGTGCGTGTTGCCGCTCATCCCGGCGCCGTTGAAGGCATAGACCGCGCCGCGGTCTTTATAGGCCGCGGGCGTGCCTGCCGTCGTCGTGCCGGCGATGGCCTTCGAGGAGTCCAGCCCCGAGAGGTCGATCTTCGCAGGCTCGCCCTCCGCAAAGGCCGCGGCCGCGATGCAAAGCGCAAAAAGAGCGAAAGCCGATTTCGTCATCGCCATTCTCCCAATCCCCCTCAGCGAACGATGAAATTGAAGCCTGTCCACGGGTCAAATCTGACGGCGTCGGCAATGACCGTCTTGCCATCCTGTCCGAGCGTCATGATTCTGACGGACCCCGACTTTCCTTCCTTGAACGGCCAGGACCCGATCACATTCCACGTGCTCGATTTCTTTGTCATGTCGACATAGTTCGTCGTCACGCCGCCCGCGTAGACGATTTCAACGGGAACCGCGGTCCCGCGCGTGTTGTCGCCGTTCCAGAAGAGAGACACACGGTAGACCGAATCGGCCAAGATTTCAGGCGTGAAGCGAACCCAGAGATCCTCTGCTGCGGCCTTGTCGTTGTGCAGATAGTTCGCACCAAAGCGATCGGAATTGTGGTTGCTGACCTTCCAAACACCCGAAGTCGTGACACTCGTCGCATCGGCATTGTCGACGATCTCGGGATAAATGACTCGTTTCGGATTCACCACCTCGCCAGACGAAAAAATCTGGATTTCGGAGATGCCGTTGTAGTTGAGGTGGGAGATGGAGTAGTCATAGTCGTCCTCTGCGACAAGAGCAAGAAAGCAAGCGTCCACAGGCGTCTCGAACGCAAAGTACTGGCCTTCATAGTCGGCTGTACCAGGAGCCTTGTCCAAGACGCCCTTGTAAGCCAATGTATAGAACTCCTCGATGCTCGACGCCGAGGTACACCATTTCTTGGCCATGGAGGCATAGATCGTGAAATTGCTTACGCCACGCTCCGTATAGGTTTTCCCGTTTGCCGCAAAGTTGTAGTTGTAAAGCCTGACGCCAGCAATCCGCTTCGGCGCACCGAGGTCGACCTGGATGTACCATGGGAAGTCGCCCGATTTATTCGACGACAACGCATACATCGTATTGTCCGCCGTCGTGCCGCACGTACCGTCCGAAGAAATCCCGCTCCCGTCGAACGCGCGGATCGCCTCGCGACTGCTGTTATAGGCTGCGGGCGTGCCTGCCGCAGTCGTGCCGGCGATGGCCTTCGAGGAGTCCAGCCCCGAGAGGTCGATCTTCGCAGGCTCGCCCTCCGCAAAGGCCGCGGCCGCGATGCAAAGCGCAAAAAGAGCGAAAACCGATTTCTTCATGGGTCTCCTCTTGTCATGCCTTTCATCTGACAATAATCGAGAGCGGCGGGCGAGTCGCCTGCAGCGTTCCTGTTCCGGAAACGCCGTCGAGCGCAGAAGTGATGTCGCCCGCGGCGGATTTGCCGCGGAGGCGGATTCCGCCGACGCGCACCGGCATAAGGGCCTCGTCGAGGTCGAGCTCGAGTTGCGCGTCCTCTCCGATGTCAAGGAAGAGGCCCTTGAATGCATCTCGCGCGAATGCGGTATTCGCGGGAATCGACTGCTGCGCAGCGATCTTGACGAGGTCAAGCATCATCCACCGGTCTTCGTTGCTGCTGCCCTTCGCGGAGAAGAGAAGCGTATGCTCGCCCGCCTCGAGCTCTCCGAGATTCACCTCGTAGAGCGTCCATTCCGTCACCTTTGCCGCCGTCTCTGGACAGACGGCCTTCTCCGTGCCGTCGATCGACACGGCGAACTGCGCGTTCCATGTCGTAACGCCGTACGTACGGGATCCCGCGTAGAACGAAAGCCTGTAAGTCCCGCCCTCCGAAAGCGTGATCTTGCGGGAGATTTTTCCAACGTAGCTATTGCCTTTTTTCGCCGCAAGAAACGCGGCGTGAAGTCCGCCGTCCTGGAGTTGTGCAACGCTCACGGGGTTGTTATTCTCCATAAAGTAGCTACCATCGGCGGCCACACCGGAATTGTCGTTTGGAAACTCCCAGCCGGTGAACAGCGACTGCGCGACAGAGCCGCGCTTGTCGCGGGCCCCGATGTCGCCGGTGGCCAGCGAAGTCGACGGCTCGAAGCTGCCCTCGTCAACGAGCGCGTAGGAACCGGTATCGGATGCCGCATTCGCCACACCGACGACCCGCACGACGGCATCGGCGACTTCGACCCGCCCCGCGAGCGCGTTCGGCGCGTTCGGCGTGCCGAGGTCGAGGACAAGCGTATCGGGGTCGGTCCATGTCCCGACGGAAACGCCGAGCTGCGGCTGCGCAAGGGCGAGCTTCGCCCAATCGGCGTAGATCGTGCGGTAGTCGGAGAGATAGGCCTCAAGGCCGGACTTCGCGGACGCGTCTCCGAAGCGGTAGCGGGCGCGAAGATGGGCGAGCTCGCGGATCGTCTGCAAGCGCTCCGTGTCCATCGCGTTTTCGCTCGAATACGAAACGGCCGCGACGGGATCCGACTTGGACTTGTTCGAAAGCTCCACATTGCGTCCGAGGAGGGATGTCAGCTGGGCGGCGATGCGCTCGGAACGGAGCGATTCCGCCGCGAGCGAGGCCATGCGGAAATGTGAAAGCGGACGTATTGTCTTGTTTTGGTCGTTCGCGACGAATTCGGGGACGCGGCGCGCGATGACGGCCTTCGCCTTCGGATTCGAACTCTTCGAGAGCGCAAAGAGGAGCATGTCGAAACCGGCCGTCTGGCGTCCGTAGTTGCCGAGGCCCATGAAGTTGGACCCCGCCGTGACGTCCGCCGCGGCATAGGCGTTCGCCACGACATCGAAGCCCGACTCGTCGCCGAGGAGGAGAAGCGCGCACGCAAGGGCATTCTCGTGGTTGGTGCCCTGCTCGGCAGAGGCGAACTCGGCCTGGACGAGCGGCAGCGCCTCGGCCGGATACGCCATGATCCACGGCAGCGTCAGGAATTCCGTGTCGAGGTTCTCGACTGCGTTCGCGAGCTTCCCGGCGTCGCATCCCGAGTCGGTCTCCGTCAAGACGCGTCCGTTGAGGTTGTTCGCGTCGACGAGCTTCTGCTGCAGCGCGCGGACGTCGATGGCGCGCGTGGCCCCCGCGTCCGCCGCGGCCGCCGCGGCGAGTCCGGCCGCATAGCCCTGGTTCTGCACGTCGCGCTGCATCCGGACGATCGGCATCGCGTCGCGGTCCGCGCTGATGGCGAGTCCCGTGACGAGCATGCCGTCGAGGTTGCGGGGCAGGAGCGACCGGTACGGGAGGTCCGCGGTGTAATTCTGGCCCTTCGGACGGTTGTGGAACATCATGAGCGCCGTCGTGGAGAAGCCGTGCATGTCGTAGTCGCTCTGGCCCGTCATGATCGTGTCCGAGTACGTGCGCCCGATGAGCTCGTCCTCCGGCTTCAGCACGTAGTCGCCCACGATGCGGCGCCGCTCGCGCGCGCCCGTGTGGACGTGCGAGAGGTTCCAGACCTTCTCGGCGGAGAGGCCAAGCCGCGCACGGAGGGCGAAGGTGAAGAGGTCGCCGGCATCGGGGCCGTTGAGGAACCCGACGTCCGTGTTGTAGTAGCTCCGTCCGGGGACATGCGGCGACGCGGCGCTGCCCTGCATCGCGAACTCGACGGGCGAGAGGAAGGCGGTCTCCGCGCCTGCGGCGGCCGCAACGTCGGCATTGCCGGTCGAGTCGACGACGACCTTCGCCTTCACGACGCCGCGCGTGCCGTCCGGAAGGACGACGACGACGCCCTTCACCTTCGCGCGTCCCTGCGCGTCCGCGCCGTCGACGTAGGCGCCTTCCGCGAACGAGCCGTAGACGACCGTCGCGCCGTTCTGGACGGCCGTCCGGCGGAACCACTCGCTCTTGGTCTCGGAGAAGACCCATCCGATCGCATTCGCGCCGCGCGTGCCGGCGTCGATGACTTTCTTCGTGAATCCGCAGTCGACGCCGTGGTAGTACTTTCCGATTCGCCCCTCGGTCGTGGTGCCGCCGAGGCAGTAGAGCCATTCGCAGAGCCACACCGACTTGCCCTCGCCGGCCGCGCCGATCGCCGCAGGGGCGCCGGCCGTTCCGCCGCCCACAACGACAACGTCGACATCGGCCAGCACCTGGAGCGCGGACGCGGCAAGCGTGCAGGTCGCGGACGAGGTTCCGACGTGAAGCGGGCGGCGGATCTCCTCGCGGATCACCCCCTGGTCCGCAGCGGCTTCCGCCGCGGGGAGCACGGGGCTTGCGGACGAAAGCGCGGCCGCGGCGGCGGACTGCCCGACCTGGCGTCCGAGGGCGACGGAGCGTCCGAGGTACGCGAGCTTCGCGGCGTCCTCGCGAGAGACGTCGGCAAGCATGCCCGCCACCCAGAGGTTGTCGATTCCGGCCGGACGGTACGGATCGCCCGACCGGCCCGTGATGGACTCGGGCGGGACGAAGAACGGCTTCTCGGACCAGTCCGCTACCGACTTGTGCCAGAGGTCGGCGCGCATCGCATTGAGGATGGCGTTTACGCCGAGATAGTCCGAGGAATCAAGCGGGAAGCTTTTGGAAACGGCGAGCGTCTTCGCCGCGTAGCTTGAAGGCGCGCTCGGAGGATTGATGTCGCTGATCGTCACGGTGAAGATCATCGACGGCTTCTCGACCGCCGTATATCCCGCGGGCAGGACGAGGTCATTGTCCGCCGCGAGCGTGACGACCTGCGTGAAAACTGTGTCATCCGCGTCCTTCTTCTTCAGAGCGGCGACCTTGCGTGCGACAACGCCCCACTCCGACGCGTCGACGACCGCCTTTGCCGTTATCGCCTGACGTCCGCTGCGGTTCGCGACCACGACGCCGGCGAGCTTTCCGTCAACATCGCGAAGGACGTCGCACACCGTGGCGCCGGTGAAGTACGGAATCCCGGCGGAGAGAAGCGCATTGTCGATTGCCTTGAACATGTAGACGGGCTTGGTTGCCGAACGGCGCTCCGTCGAGTTCGTCTCGAGGACAATCTCGCCGATCAGCTGGCGGACGGCATCCGGCGGCGCCTGGCACACGATCTCCATCACCGTCCCGCCGGCGATCGGCGCTTCCGGCGTGAAGGTCCAGACCTTGAAAGCCGAGTTCTCCTCACGGACGAGGCCCCCGGAAACCTCGGCGCCGCCGATGCGGACGACGACATTCGACGTATCGTAGTTGCCGCCGGAATAGTAGTAGACCTTGACGCTGGAAATGCCGTATTCGCCCGCCTCCGGCGTCACGCTGAACGTCACCTCGCGGCAGGGTGCGCTCTCCGATCCGTACTGCGCGCTCTTGTACTGCGCATCGTCCCAGGCGCCGTCCTTGAGAACCGTGAGCTGGTCGTCCTGATGGGGGCTGACCGCGTCAACGGAGGGGCTATACGCAAATCGCGCTTCCGCAAAGACCGGAAAGACAGACGAAATCAGCGGATCGTCGAGCCCGGTGTCGTCCGCCTCGCGGCACAGGCGGCGCGTCGATATGAGGTCGTCCGCGGGATTCTGCCTCGGCATCACGACGAAAACGGACGCGCCCGCCTCCTTCGCCTCGAGCGCGGCTGCCGCCGCGGCAAATCCGCCGCCCACTACGACAACGTCCGTTTCCTCGATGACCGGGATCTGGCGCGGCGTCTCCGAAACGGTCTCGCCTCCCGCGACGAGCGCGGCGCAGGCGGCCAGGAGGGCGAGGTGCGCGGTTCCGCGCTTGTTCCTGTTGGGTGCGGTTTCGACGTGCATCGTCACTCCCTTCCTTCTGGCGGGTCTCATGGATTCTGGCGGACCTCGTCGACCGTGATGTTGCGGAATTCGATCGCACCGCCTTCGGACTGGAGGCCGATCGCGCCCTTCCGCGTCCGGAGGCCCTTCACGCGGTTGAGCTCGGTTCCGTTGAGCCGGTTCGAGACCTCGTCACCCGTCACCGTGATCTCAAGGACGTTCCACTCGCCGACGGGCTTCTCGGTGGAGGCCGCCTTCGCCGGAACGCAGGCGATGCCCGAGAGAGGGTCGGTTGCGACAAAGGGATTGCGCGGCGCCTGCCCGTCGATCGTCGCGCCGCCGAGCGCGCAGACGTCGCAGACCTTCTTCGGCCAGAGCTGGTTCTCGTAGCAGCGCGGGATGAACGAGGCGTTCTCCGCGTCCAGGCGGACAAAGACGCCCGAGTTCGCCTTTTCGGACGGACGCCACCAGCGGTACTCGAGCCGGAGCGTGAAGTCGCCGAAGTCGGTCCGCTTCGTGCGGAGGTAGCCGAACGGCGAGCCCGTCGTCCGGATCGCGCCGTCGACGACGGACCACGTCGGGCCCTGGGCCGCGGCGGGCGCGATGTCGTGGTCGCAGACGGACGTCCAGCCGGAGAGGTCGCGTCCATTGAAGAGTTCCGCGGCGGGACTGCACATCCCGGCGAGGGCGAGAGCGGTGGTCAAGATGGCGCTCTTGGCTGATTCCATGTCGTTACCTCTTGTTGCGTTGCAGTTGATGACGCTATTATACCACAAAACGCCCCGTCCCGTCCACTCGTGCGGCGGACAGGGCGCGGGGCGTCGCTCGCCTCCGTCCGCCAGTCTCAGTAGTTCTGCGGCTCAAGCTGGAAGTACGCCCTTGGATGCGCGCAGACGGGGCACTTCTCCGGCGCCTTTTCGCCCTCGACGATCGCGCCGCAGTTGCGGCACTGCCAGCGGTTCGGCCCGATCCGCACCCAGACGTCGCCCGTTTCGATGTTCTTCGCGAGCTTGCGGTAGCGCTCCTCGTGGTGCTTCTCGATCTCCGCGACCTTGGCGAAGAGGAAGGCAAGCCGGTCGAAACCCTCGGCCTTCGCCTCCTCGGAGAAGCGCCTGTACATGTCGGTCCACTCCTCGTGCTCGCCGGCCGCCGCGGCAAGGAGGTTGGCGGGCGTGTCGCCGATGCCGCCGAGCTCCTTGAACCACATCTTCGCGTGCTCCTTCTCGTTGAGCGCGGTCTCCTGGAAGATCGCCGCGATCTGCTCGTAGCCGTCCTTCTTCGCGCGGGAGGCGAAGTAGTCGTACTTGTTGCGCGCCTGTGACTCGCCTGCGAAAGCCGTCATCAGGTTCCGCTCCGTCTTGCTGCCCTTGAGTTCCATTTCGCTTTCTCCTTGTTTGTCGGCCCGCCCCTTTGCGGGCTATTGCTATATTCTACCAAATTCCGCCTTCCGCCACAGCGGTCCCCGCGCGGCGGCGCGAACAGGCCGAGCGTGAAGTAGCCGTTCGCCCTGCGCAGGTGCAGCGCGCCAAGTTCCGTCGCGAACAGGACGCTCGTGCCAACCGTCACCATCATGCCGACGAACGTGACGGTCTCGAACACGCCCTGCATCAGGTTGACCGCCGAGAGGCCGGTCTCGCCGAGGATGTGCCCGCAGATGACCGAGTCGGACAACCCCATCAGAAACTCAGCCGCCATCGCGAATGTCGCGGCGGGCAGGAAAGACCTGAATTTGGACGTGGCGATGGTCATTCAGAGGCACGCAGCTGCCGAAGGACGCCTCCAAGGGCGTCGATCAACTTCGTCGACTCAAAACGGTCGACATACCCGTCACTCAGGAACCCATCCAGCTTCTCGATGAAGAAGTCGAACGCGTTCCCGTCCCGATGCTCCTCCATCCACCGCTTGATCACCCGAGCCTCGTCGGCGTCGATCCTCGAGTCCTGAAGCACGCTCTTGGTCAAAAGCCAGAACTCGTCGTACAGCTCTTTTTTCGTCATCATCGTCGTGAACCTTCCTTATGGTCCGCGTTTATGCTCTTATACCATAAGTTCCGGTTTCTGAGGAGGACCTTTCAGGGCGCATCGTTTTCACGACCCGCGCAGACATCATCCGCGGCAAAGGGCGAAGCGCCACTTGCGCGACTGGTCGCGCTTAGAGGCGTAGGCGATGCCGATGCGCGGGGCGGCGGTGAACTTTACGCTCGCGCCATCGCTTTCAATCCAAAGCCGCTCGGATGCGACAAGGTCTTCGCGGTTGAGCGAACGGTCGATCTTGAGCAGTTTCGTCAGCCGCCCTGGACCTTCCGCGCCCTCGACGCCACGAATGAGGACGGCTTCCGGACGCCCTTCCGAACCTGTCACTACGTTCAGCATTTCGTGCATTCCGTAGCAGAGGTAGACGTAGGCACAGCCACCTGGCGAATACATGACATCTGTCCGCGCAGTGCGACCTTTATGCGCGTGACAGGCGGTGTCCTCTTCTCCGCAGTAGGCCTCTGTTTCGGTAATGCGCCGCCGCACGACAGAGCCATCCTCCAGCCGACGGCAAAGCCATGCGCCGACGAGCATCTTCGCCGCCGTCACCGCATCAACCGCATAATCCTCTGCCCTCAATCGTCGCATGACTTTAGTCACCGGCAAATATCATTCGCGCATTCATTTCCTGTTTTAGTTTTTAAAAGAGATATCCTCGCGCAGAGACGCTGAGGCGCAGAGAGCAGGGTCGGAATAGTTGTTCACGAACCGCAGGAAGCCCTCTTTGAGGGTGGCCATTCCGAAGTTCACAACCTCCTCTGCGCCTCCGCGTCTCTGCGCGAGATAAAACCACCCTCCCCATCGTTAATCCTGCTTTACCCAAATCAACTTATCTGTGTCGTAACCACGACGCTTGGCTTCGAAGAGAAGTTCGCTTTTCGTGGTATCAGGAAGAACGCGTGTCCGCGAAAGCATCCAGAGATAATCAGCGCTTCCGCTACCAACAAGCGCGAAGGTGTAACCCTCATCGATCATCATCACGCGGTAGTCGGCGTAGAATGGGCCGAAGAACGAGACGCGCAGAAGCGCAGGGGTATCCGTCCGCTTCCCCTTCCCGATGGCCGTCTTGGGTTTTCCGTCCTTGATGCCGGAGTTCACGACCTTGATCGTGCCGTCCTCGTTCAGCGTGTAGTTGGCCTTCGCCTTCTCAACACCGCGCTCGAACGAATGGTCGAATCGCGCGATCTCGTACCACTCGCCAA
>Ga0310690_10000584_pt1 | contig 75365 bp, 95 predicted proteins | sample AusTroGonzalo_MG_2_FD_207661 | JGI IMG/M metagenome (GOLD analysis project Ga0310690, IMG submission 207661) | Bovine rumen microbial communities from tropical cattle in Woodstock, Queensland, Australia - Gonzalo_04 (v2) (version 2) | ecosystem: Host-associated > Mammals > Digestive system >...
TAATAATCCTTTCTCTTGTTTCTTCTTTTTCATTTTTCAAATAATTACCAAAAGCACTTATTGCACATTTAGTAATTTCCTTACACATTTTTTCAAGCAAATCACTAATTTCATATCGTGAAGTCCATTGTTCTATATATTTACAAATATCGTGAATGTCCATAGTATAAAATCTTATTAAATTTTCTATTGAAGCATCTGGTTTTGTAGGTTTAAAGTTTACTTTAATAAAATGTTTTATACTTTCTATTGTTGGTAATATTTTTGATTCTTCTTTATTTTTAATAAATTTTTCTAATACATAAAACATTTCCATTAGTTGTTCAGTACGAGGACCTTCATCAGCATAATCTATTAATCTTTGTCTTCGTGATAATAATGTTTCAACCAAAAAATTTCTTCTATTAAAAATTGTAGAAAGTTTAGGCATTGATTTTAATTTATCGTTTAATTGCATAGCAGTAGTATCAAGTTTGCTATTCATTTGCTCCACATTTATGCCTTGCTTTTTAACATCTTTATAAAAATCCCTAACTGTAGGTATTGATACTTTCATACCCTTTTTTAATAATTCTTTATGCAGTTGATTAGGATTTAAACCTTGTTGTATACAATCTAATGCAAATTTATAAAAAATTGAATCTCTAAGTTTATTTGTACCTTTAATCATTGCATACATCCTCCAAATCTTGTAATAATCCTGGTTGTAATTGTAATTTTTCTTGTAAAAGTTTTAATTCTTCTCTATCTTTATTTGTTAAATTACCACCCATAAATGTACTTGTTCTATAAATTTTATGTACTAATGCTTTTTCTTTGGGTGTTAAACAACTATTATCTATGCATTGTTTTACTCTATTTCTTTTATCTTGTCTTTCAATATTTTCCTCTATCTTATAATCATCATTACCTTCAAACAGTTCTTGAATTAAAGGTAAATCTTCTAGTTCTTGAACTTCATATTTTAAATCTATTGTACCATAATGTACGGTACTATAAACAAGAAGATCAATATATCTAAAAAATTGACTTAAATAAAAGAATAACACAGGTTTTGGGTTTAATAATCCTTGTTGGTCTTTTAATTTTAATAACTTTCGTTTTAAAATACTATAAAGACGCATCATACAAGTATAAGAAAGTTCTTTTTTCCTTTCGTAAAAAGTGGTTTTAAAATATTTTGTTACTTTTCCTTGTATTAAGTTAAAAAGAAAATCATAACTTACAGGGTATTTATCATTATTAGAAAACATTTCATCTATATTTTCTAAAGTTATATAAAGTCTTTTTTGAGTATTATTTCTCCGTTCGTTTCTTTCCTCTCTTTGTTTTAATATTTCCGCTATTTGTTTTTGTTTTTCTTCCTCTGAAAGATTTTCATCAACCTCTATTTTTTCTTCCCTTTTGGTTTTATTAGAACCAGTATACTTTCTAACACCATATATTGTATTTGTCATAAACCCTCTAATATAATTTACTCATCACCTCTATATTACTTTCTAAAAGACCGAAAGTGTTAAGATATAGGGAAATAGTTGTAAAAGATTTTTCTTTTACAAATTCCCCTGTTTTAAAACTTAAAATTGTATCCATATTCTCTTGCTTTATAAATTTATAAACATTTATTGAATTAACATTATTAAAGGCAAAATATTTTTTAATTAATTCTATTAAAAATAAAGTCATTGTATAACTTTGTTGAAAATATATTAATAATAATTTTAATGTTGAGGCAATATCATAAAACACGCCTTCTAAACTTAAAGACCTAATTATAGATGTTATTGCACGAACATTTTCCATTATTTCTTCTTGACACTCAATTTTTATTGTTTTACCTAAAATCATATAATAGCGATTATATGTATCTTTCTTTTTTAAATGTATTATTCTTTTGTCATCCTCTTTTAATTCTTCCGTACCCCTAATACATAATATGCTATCTTTAAAAATAAATTCTTTTAACTTACCAAATTTATAATCTTCTAATCTTGTTGAAAAATCAAATGGTAAAATATCTGCACCTGTTAAATATATTAAATCTGTTGCTTTATAAGCATTGGAAGGAGTTAGTTGATAAAAAGAAATATTAGAACTTATATTTTTAATTTCTTGTAAAACATCATCCTTTATATCGGAACATAACACAACAATTTCTTTATTATTTCTGTATATAAAATCTTTAAACTTTAATAAATTATCTAAATTTAAGTTATAAAACCAAAACATTATTTCTTGTGGTTTATCTGAATATATTTTACCACATAATTTTTTTGCTTTTATTTCATATAACTTACTTTTTATAATACTATTTTGTTTACTTTCCTGTATTTGGACATTACTTGGCTCATAAACAATTTCACAAACTTTTTTTATAAAATCATCATTAAGTAAATCTTTAAAACCAATTTCTATATCTTTTAAATCAATTTTTGCTTTAGATAATGCAGATACTTTATAATAATTAAGTATAAATTCATTACATTTTTTAAATAAACCTTTATATTTTTTAAGTTGATTAAAATTTGTAATTTTATTAATTATAACCTCTAAAGAAAGTAAATAAAGTATAGGGTTAATACAAATACTGTTTCTAAAATTTTTAATATTATCAAGAACAAAATTAAAACCAAAAAGATAGTGTTTGTCTTTGTTTGTGTCTTTCGTTAAAATTTGTTCTATATTGTTAATATAAAGTGTATTATTTTTATCAATAATGATATTTTTATTTGAAGCATATTGAACCTTAAATAATTCAATAGCGTCTAACATACCTTTTTTAACAATTTCAATATTTTTATTTATTTCCAAATTCATCATTGTACCGTTTAATTTCCTTATCTAATTTATCTTGCCAATGATCTCTTAATTTTAACCAATCTTCTTGTGTTAATTCTTCTTTTGAATTTAATTTTTCTATAAAATATTCAAATACTTCTTTTCCATATTTATTTATCATAAATAATGTATATTTTGGACTTATACCTAACCAATCCTGTAAACCATTACAAGTTCTACATTGTGCATGACAATTTTTCTCATCCATTATAAGTTGTGAAAATTTTCTTGATAAAAAATGGCCTGCATGAAGTAATTTTTTAGCTTCTTGATTTTTAGGATCAATAAAAAAGCCACAGCAACAACATTTCCAGTTATCTCTGTAGCGTATATACATCTGAAACAAGTCAATTACTTGTTCCTTTAATTTTTTAAACTCTTTTTTAGTATTTACCTTTTTTGTTTTTTCTTTACATTTACTAGGTCTTTTATAAAGATTATTTATTTTATCATAAATTACAGGTAAATCTTTATTACAAGGATTAGTCTTCCTTTTTTTATTTAAATAAGTACATCCTTCACAATTTCTAACTGTTGACATTTAATCATAAATCTACCTTTTTCTCATTAAGTCTATCTCTTGTTGAGAAACCATTTGTTTGTCTTGTTCTTCGAGTTTCTTTTTTTCGTCTTTCGTTAGTAATTTATCTGTTTCTTTTATAATATTATTATAGTTATTTTTTCTATAAATTTCAAGTTCTTTATCATTTAACTTATTTTGTTTATTAAATTCTTCAAAACATTCTTTCTTAAAACTTTCAAAATCAACCCCTTGCATTTCAGGTCTTGTATGAAATTGTTCCCACAAGTAAATTACCCTTGCAAGAAATTCATCTTCTTTTAAACGTTTTATACTCATATAATTATATATTATACTAAATTTTTTAGAAATTTTTAAACTTTTTCTAAAAATGATTCTCCATTTTTCTTTGAAATATAAATTACATTATCTGCTGCTTCAATGGCATCTTTATCTTCTTCACCTGTTATCAAAATTATTTGTATATCTAATTTGTTAGCGACATTTTGTAGAAATTTAAAAGCATTTTTCTTAAACTTATTATCTTTAGTACTATGTAAAAATTTAAATGACTCATCAAGAAGTAGCGGTAGATGAATCTTTGGTTTAACTAAAGTACGGCAACAAATTAATATTGCGGTACTTACTAAATCTCTTAAACCGCCGCCTCTTCCAGATTCAATATCATATAGTTGCTCATCTTCTTCAATAAAGGTTGAAATAGAAGTTTTAGCACCTTCTGTATTTAATTGTAATTTTAATTTAAGGTTAGGATTTTGAAATACATCAAGTAAAGCACAATTGACAACATTCTCAATAAATTCTATAGCTTCATTTCTAGTTTTTAAAATTATATCGTTAATAATAGTTTTGCTTTTTTCATAATTTAAAATATTATTTTCTAAAAGTTTTAACTTATCTTCGTTTTGAGTAATAAATTCTTTTAATAAATCAACCTCAACTTCTAATTTATTTTTTGAAGTTTCTAAATTATTAAAAGCATTTTGAATATTATTTATTGAGTTTGTTAAACTTTGCAATTCCATCTTCTACCTCTTTTGTAAGTTTTTCAATGGTATTATCTAAATCTTCTTCCTTAATATTCATAGAAGAAAGTTCATCTATAATTTGTTGCTTTTTAGTTTTTAACTCAATCAATTTATTTGAAATTTCTTGGTTTTCTTTTTCAATATTAGCAATTTTATTTTCAATTTCTTTTGATTTTTGTAATAATTGATTTACTTTATTTTCATCTATCATATTATTCTCCACAATTTATTGTAGGGTCTGTTATATAAGGCACTAACTCTTTATCACTATATTTATTTTGAATCTTAAATTTTTCACCTGTAGAGGAATACAAAATCATACCATTTGGTAAATCTTTTGTAATACTGTCAATAGCATGTTCATAAAATTTTTTTAATACATTTATTTTATGTAGTTTATTTTGATAATTTAACAAAAGTTCTGCATTAACGCTAGGTTCATATCCTTCTTCAAACTCTTTATCAAATTCATATTTTTTCAAATAAACTATTTCATCTGATTTAATATCGGGATAATTTAAAGCATACAATCTTTCATCTTCTTGATTTTGAATTTTATTCATTGTAACTCCTTTAATTTTCGTTCTATATACTCTATTATACTAATTTCAACATTATTTTTTCGTAGTAAATTTATAATATCGTTACTATTATTATTTGCTAAATCATTTTTTAAAATCATATCTACAAATTTACTTTCAAAAGTTTTATCTAATTTATTTTCCTCTAAAGTATTTGAAACCTCTTCTAAAGGTTTAACCTTTAAAGGAATATGCTTAACATCTAAACTTTGATCATTAAATAAAATAACTTCAGGTGTTCTATTTAATTGTAATTCTTTTACAGTAGACCTCATTAAACTACCTGGATTTATATAGCGAGTATTGCCCACAGTAATATCAAAAGGATAATGGTAATGACCACAGAATACAATATTGTAACCATTTTCTTTACACTCCTTATATTCAAAATTTTCTTTTGTGCCTTTTGGCATAATATAATCATGTATTAAAGCAATTTTATTTTTTGATGGTTTAGGAAAAGTTTCCCGTTTAAAATAATGATAAAAATCTAAAAAAGCAGGTGGTTCTGTTCTTATATAACCAACTGTTTCTAAAACACCAAAACTTGTACCTTTTAAATTACCTTCAGTATTTTTACAATCGTGATTACCAATTAAAGAAAACCAACCATATATCATATCTGAAATTTCATACATTATTGATTCAAAATGGTCTTCTACATAACTATTAAAGAAATCACCTAAAGTAATAACTCTTGCATTATTATTTTTTGCAATAATATTTATTTGATTTATTTTATCTTTAAGTTCTTCAAAGTAAGTTTCTTTTCTGAAAGTAGGTGCCGTATATTTTATATGTGGATCACCAACTATAATATAGTTATTCATTGTCTATCCTTTCCGTTCTTTTAGTTATTTCTTGTCTTTTGAAAAATGCTTCAGCATTTTCTTTTTCAAGTTTTTTAATATATTCTTTTAAGCGTGCGTTTTCTTTTTGATAATACTCTATTTGATGCAAGCTTCTTTCTTTAAATAAAACTTCAGCTCTTATTCCCATTGTGCTATATAAATTTCTTATTATTTCTGCTACTAACCCCCAGGTAGGTGCTTCATTATGTCTTCTAGGAGCAGATAAAATTTTATAAATATATAAAAACTTATCCTCTAAATCAACTTCTAATAAACCAGCCCAATCTGGAATTTCTTTTGGATCTAATAAACCTTTTGGAGTTATATAATAAAAATAATTTGAAATACATTTCGCAGATCTTTGTTTATTTAAATTTTCTATATCTTTCTTAAAATCTTGTTTGCTTGCTTTAACTTCAAAAACTATAACATCATTTCCATTATTTGAAGAAATAACTACATAATCGGCACTTCTCATAGCTGTTCCACTAAAACCTGTTCCCATTCTTATCTCTTCAAGACAGCAAAATTCTCTTTTATTACCGTATTTTAAATGTAATGCTTCATATATCTTTGCTGTTTTTTCTTTATCAGTCATGTAAAATACTCCCACACAAAGGACATTTATCAAAATCTTTTAATAAATTATCTTTTTCTTTATTTAAATTATCAATTAAAATTTTGTTATTTTTGAAAACACTTTCCTTATATGTAATCGTGTTATTATAGTTTAATAATTTATGCCTTAAATTTAATAATTTTTCTAAATTTTTCGGCAGTGAAATCTGTTTTAGTTTATTATTTTTATCTAAAATAACAGTAAAATCATTTTGTAATTTATTTAATATTAATAAATTTTTTCTTAAATTTAATAATTTTTTTAATCTATTTGTATTTAACCCTTTAAAATTGCTTAAAATTGCTTTATTTTTAATTTCTTTATCTTGGTATATATTTATATCATTTTCTAGTAAAACGCTCTTATTTCTTAAATTTAGTAAGGTATTAAGTGTTTTATAAGTATCTTTTAATGAATCAACTATAATTTTTAAATTATTAACTTTATTGGTAAGCGAAACTAAAGAGTTATTTTTAAGCTCTAACTCATTTTTCTTTGTATTTGTTTGTTCAGTTAAAATTTTAATTTCTAAATTATCTTTGCGAATATCTTTATTTATACTGTCAATTAGTTTGTCTACAATATTAATACCACAAATGGTGCCAATTAATTTTGACTTATCATAATCAGACAAAGTAATAAAGAAATGGGGTTCAAATTGACTATACAAACATAAACTTAACTCTTTATTACCAAAATTTATAGAAGTATTACCTAAAGATTTAAAATATTCAAAAGGAATTTCTTTACCTACTCTTTCAAATACTAAACCATTAGCATCTGCAATATTATCTTTTTTATTACGAAATCTTTTGAAGTAAGTGTTATCATCAAAATTAATTTTAACTTCAACTTCTTTACAACCTTTTCTAATATAATCTTCAGGCATTTTACCCGTTAAAATAGAAGAAATTGCTCTAAATAAAGTAGATTTACCACATTCAGTATTACCTACTAAAATATTTAAACCTTTAGTAAAGGTAATATTACCTGTTTTCCACTGCTGAAAATTTTTTAAAATTAAATTTTGTATATTTTTTGACATAAATTTATAAATAAGACACCATACTAAAAAATAATATGGTGTCTTATATATTTATTTTGCTTGATATGTACCTTCAGATACTAATCTAATATCCAAGTCGCCATCGCTATTTAATTTACTAATAATAGCTCTAACTCTACCTAAAGAATTATATGTGACTTCACCATATAATCTTTTAGCAATACCTGAACTAGTACATTTTTTACCTGTAGAAAACATATTATATACTTTTTCTACATTTGTTTTTTTAGTTGACATGTCTTTTTCTCCTATTTAGGTTTCTTAATTACTACACTATATATTATACTAAATTTTAAGCAATTTTGCAAAAATTAGTATAATTATTTTTGAACAAGCTTTTAAAATAGTTGTACTTTATATTAAAAATTTAGTATAATATTATATAAGTAGTAAAAGCTTCATTAAAAGATAATATAAGAGCTTCCATCTCTTGAATAAGTATAAATCTTAATTTTATATTTGATGATATGTACAATTTAAGTAGTTTTATTAATTTCCTCTATTAAATTAGACATCAAATATAAATAACTTTAATCTAATTTATAAAATTTTGTGTTAAGACTAGTAAAGATAACCGACTCTTTACGAAAAATAAAAAAGAACGTTAATATTAATAAAAATAAAAATTATTGTTAAGTCTTATTTAAGAGGGCACAAAAGTAAATAATAGCAAGAGCCTAAAAATTTGGGCAACGTGCAAACTCACGACCCAGACCTGCATGATAAGTTTTATTTTTAAAGATGAGCGCTCTTCGGCTGAAAAAGAAATGATCAATAAGATATGATATTAATCTTATTAGTGAATTGAGGGACAGATATTCTATTATTTGCTTTAAATTAAATTATATTAAAATATATTTTATATATAACTTAATTGTTTGTTATATTATTTATAAATTTTAATCTTAAATATCAAAATATTTTAAAATTATATAAAATAAAATAATATTTATTATAAATTTTTAAATTTATTCTTATAATTTAATTTAAGATATGCATATTTTTCTAAATATGCAGGGAATAAAGGATAATATTGTAAAAATTTTAAGATTTAATCAAATTTACATTATATTTAATTTTTATATAAAATAATATAAATATATATAAAATATATAAAAATTAAATAGAGATTAAATATAATGAATTATCTTATTTTACCAACCACGACTACAATAAATTATAACTTTCCATTTAGAGCCATTAGTTGTAGTAAGTTGTTTATAAGTTGAACTACTTGAATCATTATCAATTATATAAAATGAATCACTTGTAAAGCAAGGGTACATTGTTAGATTTAATACATCGGCAGAAATAATAGATTTTACTGATCTTAAACCTTGTGTATCTTTTGTCCATATTTCAGAAACTATATCACCTGCATTATAACCATTTGTATCGTCTTCTAAACATTGAAATTTAATATTAACTACATTAGGCACAATACCTAAATTATGATTAAATGTTATAGTTGTATTTTGTGATAAAATATTAGTATTTCCTTGGCCAGGAAATGTATTATCATCTGAAATTGTAAAAGTATTATAGCAGAAAGGGTATGTAGTTATTTGAATATTGTCTGTACCATAACCAACTAAATTTATAAAACCTAATTTTACATAATTGGTTTTTGTCCATGCATCCGCACCAACCATTCCTGTTGCTTTATAACCAATATAAGGTTTTTTAGAAATATCTAAGAAATAGTTTCCAACTGACGGATTTTGAGGTAATACATAACCTTCAGAAATATTATTTGAAGCATTTTCATTGTTTATATACATTTGAAAATAATAACAATTTATAGGTATATTTATTCCTTGATTTCCAGTTGATTGTCCTTCAACATAATTTATTACACCAGTTTTAGTTATTTCAAATACAAATCTAAAACTTTTATAAGCTGTTGTTTGGTTTGAAATAATTATAGTTTTTATTTCATTTTCATCCCAAGAATCATTTGAAGCAGAAGCAAGTGGTTGTGGGTTATCCCATTTATTTGGTCCATCTTCTTCATTTGTTGCTTGAAACTCCCAATTTTTTGGTGTACATACAAGTTGATTTTCAATTCTAAAACATGTTGCAAAAGCAGTAGGTTTTATTGCTTCAGGAAAATTAATTTCTAAATAAGCTATTGTAGGTGTTCCAGTAAATGTTTCAAGATTATTATAATATTTATAATATACATTACCGACTTGAGTACCAGTAATAATAGTACCATCAAAAGCATTATAAGTAGTTTCAGATCTATATGTACTTCTAACAGTGCCTTCATTACTATTAAAAATGAATTTATTTGCTGTATCAACTAAAGGAATTGCTGACGTTGTACCACCAGCAGTGGGTAAAAATGAAAAATTACCATTTTTTTCTTTAATTAAATAATAGTAACCATCTGCAGTTAAACCACCTAATTCTACATCTGAAGTTATTTTTTCAGTAGAACCATCAGGATAATTTAAAGTTAAAGGATTATCTTCGGAAGCATTTACAACTATATTATTTTCCGTATCAACTGACAGATAACTACTTCTACCATTAGTTGTAGGACCTGTTGATACCGTATAAACATTACCTATACCCACTAAAGCATTCTCTGAAATAGCATCGGCGGGTATTTTACCATTTTCATCCAAAACTAATAAACTATTAGGTGTCGGCGTAGAATATGCTGAATAACTATTTACTGTTTTTATATCGCCATCAATTTGTTGTGTGAAAGTATTTTTACCTGTAAAAGTATTATCGCCAGTTATTGTTGCTTTTGTGTTTAATTGTGATTGAACATTACTTGTTAAAGTATTTAAATATCCAAATTGTGTATTATTAACACTACCATCTCCAATTTGCATAGCATCAATATTTTTAACTAATCTGTAGCCAGGTATTGTTAAATATTGAGTATACAGTTCACCACTTGTATTTGTTCCATTAATATTTATAGAATAAATTTTACCATCACTATTTATTTGTACTTCGCCTAATTTAACATCATCCAAAGTTGTATAATCAATATTTTGTCCATTTTTTCTTAATGCTAATAATTGATAATTCGTAGTTAATCTTGCCGCCTCTGGATTAGTAGTAATGATATTACCTTGAGCATCAGTATATTGAAGATTTCTAAAATCACCCTCATCTTCTTTATATCTAACAACAATATGATATAATCTTGAAGGTTCCCAAGCAGGGGTGCTACTACTACTTAAATTGTAACCACCATTTACAATATCTAAATCTGAATTATCAAAATCACTTAAATTAGTAATACATAAACTAACTTTTAATACACCGCTTGTTAGTTGATTTAATGTTACTGTATCACCTTTAAAAGTTAAATAAATATCAGTTTTATTTGTATCATTTAAACTATACATTAAATTCATTACACTGATATTAGTTGAATCAGCATTGTCAGAAATTATTGTTTCAGGTAAAAATTTATCAGGTTCAGAAGCAGTACCAATAGATACAGTTATTTCTGGATTTCCTTCAGCACTAAAAATTGTATTTACTTTTAATTTTATACCTTGTAAAATTGAACCTCTACCTAATTCTGCTAATTTTAAAGAAGCAGTGCTTGTTGTTTCACTTCTTAAATTATTAAAATAATCAAATAAATATGTTTGCCAATAAGGAATATTTAAATGTTCTTGAATAATATTACTTTGACTTACTGGTATTACTGTGCCTTGTGGAGATAAATTATCTAAAATAGATTCAACTTCTATTCTATTTCCATTTTGTGTATATGCAATAAAAGGTTTAATTTTAATAGTGTTTGTGTTCGTGCCTTGAGATAAATAATCAATTTGTTCACCAACAATACCGGGATTAAAAATACCATCTGCTGTTAATCTATTTTTTGTTTCTGTTCTCAAAGAATCTACAATTAATTGTAAATCTTCTGCAACAGGTTGCATATTTGAAAATTGTGGAAATGTAATTTGACTCACTTTATTTACCTCATTCTATTATATAAATCTAAATGAAAACTCTAAAATGATATATATTCATCATCCGATGCAAACAATGCCACATTTGCTTCTACTAATAAGGCATCTAATACATCTGCTACTTCCATTTGTTCTTCAATGTTTAATATATATTTTGTATATACAGATTTTAATATATTCAATATAGATCTTATTTTATTAGTATCTATATTTCTATTGAAAAAATTATCGGTTTTTACTACAAAAGTAAAAGTTTTAAAATTTTGTCTCAATAATAATATTTTATTATTATCATTAGGTTGTTCATAATTTGTTTTAAAAGTATAGTAACCGCTTTCAGGATTATAATAATTTCTATCAGAAAATTCCGTAGGATCTTTTTGGGCATAATTAATTGGATCTTCTAATTCTATATTATTAACCACATAATCAGAACCAAGTAATTGTTTTCTTGTTCTTAATACCCAAGGGTAAAAATTTTTAAATGTTATTAAATCTGGCGTATAACCCACAAAATATTTCAATACTTCTTTAATATAATTCCAAGCACCACCATTTTGATAAGCAACAGATAAATTTTGAAGAATTCTTCTATATTCTTCCATACTTATATTTTCTACATCTATAAATTTAAATAATGTACCAAAAGTTTTATTTAAAAAATTAGGTAAAGATTTATTTAAAAAATTAGCATTTTTTGTATCAATAACAAAACCAAATTCTTTATTTAAGGTATCGGCAAATGCTTGAAAAATATAATAAAAATTTGCACTACCAACTTCTTTATTATAAGCATTAAAATCCGCCACCGTAGCATACATTATATCAATAATATCTTTCGTATAATTTTTAGGTATATTAAATTGTAATATATTACTCCAAATATCATCAATTTGAATAGTTTCATTAAAAAGCGTTGAACCTTTTAATACCTGACAATTTTTAGGATCACTAGATATTTTAATTCTTAAATAATAAGTTGTTTCTTCAAATTGATTTTTATTAAAATCAATAATACAAGAGAACACAATATTACCAATGTATTTATTTGTTTCATCAATGTTACTGAAATTAAATTGTTTTAAGTTAATTGTATCAAAAGTATCTTTGCTATCTATTTCTAACTGAAAATCAATGTTTTCGTGTAAATTTAATATTTTATTTATGTCTTCTTTTTCTAATAATTCTTTTAAAGTATTAGTATCTAAAGACCAAGAAATATCAATCATACCATCTTTTAATGGTATTACTTTTAAATCATAACAAAGTGCATTTTCTGGTGTTATCATATTGTTACACTCACATTAACATTTTTACCTGACAAACTATATATTTCAAAAGAAAATTTTAATTCTTTAGGGTTCGTAGAAGGCAAAACTTGAAAATTATCTATTTTTAATAATTTTTCATCGTCAGATAAAATAGAATAATTTTGCATTTGTTCTTTTTGTATTTCTTGTATTGCATTTTGAATAGTATTTTGTGCTTTTAATAATACTAAAATAGTTTGTGGTTTACCAATTAAATTGGGTAATTCACTTCCATAATTAATATCAAATACATTAGATTCAATAGCAGTAATTATTCTTTTTTTAACTTTCTGAACTAACAAACTTAAACCTGTAGTTATCATTGGTTTACCTAAAACATCAAAATAAAAATCATTTGTTTTATTACTATTAAAAATACATTTAGGACAATGTTTGCTGTCTGTATAATATGTAGCATAATAAGTATTTTTAGGATATAAATTTTCTCTTACATCAACTTCAATATCATTAATATTAAATCTTATTGTTTTATAATTATTTCCTAATTCATATTTTATATATTTTTTATTTTCTATAAATAAATTATTTTGATCTACAATTTTTAAATCTAAATTATTGCCGATGGCAGGTCTTTTAAGCATAGCATAATAATTAGGGTATGTACCTTTAATATCCAATTTTTCATTTATTACTCTATGATTACAATTATTATTTAACTTAAAATCCCACATTATTCAAAAGTTATACTCAATGAATTTTCATCCAATGAAGCATATTCTCCATAGTTAAATTCAAGTGTAGTTAAATTTTCATTTTCATCTCTTTTCTTAAATGTTTTGAAAGGATAAGATACACTCGTTATATATTCAGAAAAATTAGTAGTTATATAAGTAAATAATTCTTCTTGTGAAAATTCTTGCCCTAATTTTAAAGAATTAATAAAATTAGCAATACCCGTTAAAATAATATTTTTATAGGTTTCGTTATTATAACTATAATTTAATTTTATATTTGTACCAACATCAATTATAATTCTTTGTGCTTGTGAAGCCAAAATAGTTCCTAAAATAAGATAATTACTTAATTGTTCCGTTAAAGTATTTTGGCAATCGCTTATTAACTTATTATAGGTATAAGTAACTGTAATAGTAGATTCCGCAGGAATATTTTCCAAAGATTCAATAATTTCTAAATAATCACTAGCATAAATTGTATTTTTTGTATTTAATTTTGTATCTCTTACAAACCCAAAATTAACTTCATTTCCGTTTATATATACGGATGTTACTTCTATTACAGGATTATATTTCAATCTATATTGTAATTTACCATAAACATAAGAAAATTCTTCGGTTATTGTTTGTTGCTTTGTACCACGAATATAACTTATAGCATAACCAGTTTCTGTGGGTTCTTCTGAAGAATTTGGGTGCAGTGTTTTTACTTCTTGAACACCATCTACATTTGACATTAAATTGTTTATACCAGATTCTATATTTTTGGAAGCACCTAATATTGTATCTTGTATTCTTAAAGCATAAGAGGTATTTCCTTCTCTATCAGTGCCACCTATTGTAGGTAAATAATTATAACAACCCGTAATACCAGCAATAGCAGAAGGTAAAATTGTAATTGTTCCTACTCCAATATTATATGCTGTACCGATTGAAGTCGCTTGTATAGGAGCACTTATTTCATAATAACCATGAGTTTCATTATAAGATACATCAGGCGTCATATAAACTGTTTCTGTTGTTACAAATTCATAAGTGTTACCATTTTCAGTTGTTAAAGTTTTAATAGTAATACCACCTGTACCATCTTCATTACCTATTCTTATTGTCTCCACAGGTTTAGTATTTGTTCTAAAAGTAATTGTGCCTGTTGCTAAATCACCAAGTTTTCTTGAAACTCCATAGTTAGCACCAAGTTCATCCATATCTTCTTCATCAATATTTTCCGCATTTGTAACAAAAGTATTTAAATTATTAACATTATCAATTTCTTCGGAAAGATTAGCAATTTGAATTGATTGGGGGTCTACAAATATATCTCTAATAACAGAACCTGTTTCTACTTCTGCTGTGGGAAAATTTGTTAATATTTGATTCACTAAATTATTTTTAATCTCTTCTGCACTTAAAGCCATATTATTTTTACCTTATTTGTATATAAAAATTTAAATGAAAATCATTGTTTTATAGGAATATTATTTAGTTTATCTAATTGATCAGGTAATCTAGTAAGTTTTAATGTAAGTTTTGGAATTTCTGTACTTACATATTCAATAGTCTTTGTAATATCTACTGCTCTTCCAACTGTTTGTTCATATTGCATAGCATATAATTTAGCGGCAGAAGTTGCCCAAGAAACTATTGAATCAATATTAGGCGGACTACTTAATGTTTCTAAAATTGATTTTATTGTTTCAATTTTTTCAGATAAACCAGATAATTTTGACGTTTGATTTTCACCTTCTTTCGTTACTAAATTTTTTAATGATTTTATTTGTTCTTCAAAAAATAATTTTAATTGTTCAACCTCTTTTTTAGTATATTCTCTACCTGATTTTAGAGCATCATTAACTTTTTTATCTATTTGTTTATTAAAATTATCAATTTGTTTTTCTATTGTATCAAAACTTTGTTTTGTAGAATCATAAATGGGTGTTTCCATAATTATTTAACCTCCACTGTTTCAGAAAGAATATCTTGCATTTTTACTATTATTTTTGGTGAATCCGTTGGAAATCCTAAATTACCTGTATGTGTATGAGAATTATAAGCATTTATAAGTTCAATAAGTAAATCTTGTAACTTATTTCCCCATACTGCTTGTTGCATTGTGCCATTACCTAAAAAAATACCACTGCTTGTAATTTTTATTTGTTCACCATTTTTAATTGTTGCTGTAATTACACCATCTCTATCAACTTGTATGTTACAATTATTTGTATTTATTTCTATATTACCAGCATTATCAAAATCTACTTTACAATCATTTTGATGTCCTAATATTTGAAATTGAACATTATTACCAAAAGAACTTTGTTTTAAAGTATTAGTTCCTTCGTTATAAATATCTTTACCTACAGATATTTCCCATAATCTATCACCACATTGTTCCCCTGTTTCATTGGTTAAGTTAGGAACACGAGCAATGAGTTTGGCAGTACCATATTTATCAAAATATAATTCATTATTAAGATTTAAAGATGTTAAAGATATTTCACCAGGAACAATATATCTTATAGGTGTTGGTCTTATTTCTTTTTTAATGGCTGTGTCAATAAGAGGATCACCATAATTATTTAATTCAGGTAATTGTGTTTCGTTGCTTAAAATACCATGTTCAAAAGCAGCACAACGAGAATATATATTTTGAATAATTGGATAGTTTTTAGAATCAAAAGAAGCATATACTATATCACCTACCGATGGTAAATAATTTAAACCATAACCTTGCATTGAAACTATTTCTGGTATTCTTACATTACAAGAAATATGTGGTTTTGCTTCTATCCATCTAATATCTATAGATCTATAACCAAATTGCTGAAATTCAAATTGACCATCTTTTTTATTTTGCTCAAATAAATTATAATGAACTTTTATTATTTCACCTCTTAATGTTCTATCGAAATAATTCTTATTTGCTAATCCACTAAATGGTGCATTATCACCCATTAAAACTTTATATATATTATCACTCATTATTTAACCTCTACCCTTGGCAACAATATTGTTGAACTATCATTTGGCAATATATTTGGATTATTATTTGGTAACAATACTTTTGAAGTATCATTTTTAATTGATTCCCAAATATCAGATTGTACTATTTCAATTCTTTGTGCTTGCATTGCAAATGGATTTGTATATATATCATTTTTAAATAAGTTTACCTCTTGATTTTTAATTAATTGAACTTGTTTGGTTTTAAATAAATTTTTTATTTCATTTTTTGAAGTTATTACTTGACCATTTTTAAAACTATTTTTTATTTTTCTTTTATTATTTAATTTAGACTTAATTGTTGAACCTTGAATTTTTTTCTTTCTTTTTTCTTCTTTTTGTATCTGTTTAGATGTAAAATATGGATTTACATCAAATGGTATTTCCCAAAAAAATCCATCTAAATAACAATCTCTTATTACATCTTCACTATTATATAATCTACTTATTTCATTTTGAATTTCACTTGAATTAGCAGGATAATTATGATTTTTTATATAAATATTATATATATAATTTTGTAAAGCAGATAAATTAAATTTAAAATTTAAGCTATTATTTACATTTTTAATTGTTTCTTCATAAGTATTACATAAAGATAATTGCTTATTAAAATTTGTTAAAGAAGCAAGCATTAAATTATTATCTGTTTGTAATTCTGAAGTTATCGTTTTAAATGTACCATCGCTATTTGTTCCATTAATTACTGGAATTTTTGATTCAACTGAACCACCTGGCATGCTGCTTAATGCTAATATATTTCTTAAATAAGTACCGTTTAAGCTTGTTGTAAAATTACCACCTACTTGATAAGAGTGTGAATAAGATTCTATATAAAATAATTTTTTTAAATCTTTTATATAAGCATATTTATCCATTTTAATTCCAGGTTCACCTTGCATTTGTACTTTTATGTTTGCGAGTGCCTTTCTATTATATCTATTCATCATTTGCTTTGAGGCATATCTCATTGCTGTCGATTCAACTATTCCTGGCATTTCTAATATTTGCATCATCTTTTCGCCATATTTAGCAATAGAATCATAATCTTTAATACAATCATTAATCATACTTAAATTTAAATCATATAAAAAACTAGCCTTTGTGCATTGTATATTTGCAATAGATTCAGTATTTTGTGTTTGTGAAAATGAATTAATTTGTGTCAAAACATTAGGGTCTGTACCAGTTTCTGAATCAATATTGTTTTTGTATAAATGTTGTAAAGTTATATCAACAACTGAAAAATGAATAGTGCCATAAGGGTCATCATAGAAATTGAACATTAATTTATCAGCAATACCTTTTATAAATTGATATACTGTACTAAAATTTGCTTGAAACATTTCACTAAATGTTTCGAATTGATATTGATAAGCGGGTTGTTTTGTACCTTTTATAACAAATATTGGTTGTTGATTCCAACCGTCTTGTTCACTAATAAAAGAATTTTGTGTTATTTGTATCTCATTTTCTTCTTCTTTTACAAATTTATTAAAATTTTTACTAATTAAATCATTATATTTTTTTCTTAATTCCGCCAATTTAGAATTTAAACTTGTTTGACTTTTTTTATTTTGATCTTTAATGCTTGTTTTTAAATTCTCTTCTACCTTCTTTTTTTCTTCTGCACTAGCATGAATATTTATTTCAAAATATTTATCAAATTCATTTTTTACATTTCTTATTTCTGGTATATTATTTAAACCTGAATAAGTTCTAGTAATTGCATTTTTTATAATTTTTTCGTTTTCTAGTGTATATTTACCATCACTATCACTTGTAGTTGCACCAGTAGTATAAGCCGATAATGGTAATATTGCTGCACCTGAATCTTTTGAAGCAACTGCATTATTTTGTAATATTCTAGTCCAAGTTAATTTTTTAGAAGGACCAGTACAATGTATTTCTAAATTTTGAGTACCATTTTCATAAGAAAAACTTTCATTAACGTCATTAATATAACCCGTAAAAACGGTGGTAAATGGATCATTTTCTTCGGATTTATAAATATCTTGATAACTTGTTATAGAACTTTTCTTAAAAGAATTTAATAAAGAGGTAGGTGTTGTATTTTTCTTTTCCATTCTAACAATTATAATATCATTAGTATCAAAATAACATTTTAAATGTCTTAAATAATTTTCTCTATCATTAAAATATTTAAAATTAAATTTATAATCTTGATTATTTAAATTTATATCACAACTTGATTGACCATTAACCGAAAAAGAACAATTAAAGCTAGTTACATTTGGAATACCTGCTTTACTTTGACCATCTATTTGAAATACATAAGCAAGTTTTGTAAAATCTATTAAAGGGCAATTTCTTAATTCTAATAAGTCAGTTAAAAACCAAATTCCATCAAAAGGTATAATTTCACCCGTATCTTTATCATATACATTAGATTCTTCATTTTTATTTATTTTTATTTCCGTATATTTTAACTCATTATAATTTTTGCTATTTATATTATTAAACATTAGTGGTGTTAATTTAACTTTGTTATTATCTAAAACATTTACATTATCAACCCATTGACCTACTTTATTTAAAAAAGATTTATTACTATTAGATAGTAAATCAGCATAATAAGATTCAAAATCTTCTTGATTATAAGGATCTATTTGTTTAATAATATAAATTTTACAATTATTGTTAGCAGTATAAGACGTACTATTATTTGCTGATAAAATGCCCATATTCCCTCACTATAAAAAGACACCTTTTAATAATTTATCTCCACCTGTAATCATTGATGCTACATATTCTGCATTATCACCTAATTGACTAAAGAAATTTAAAATTCTTGCTTCAGGGAAATTACTAATTAAACTTTGACTAATCCAATCAACTGAACTATTTACTACCTTAAATGTAAAATTATATTGATATTGTCTTGGTTTATCACTTGCTGATTCACTATAATCAAATGTTAAAAAATAACCCCAATAAAGTGTATAATCATAAATTATAAAAGATTGTGCTCTTGCTGCTGTACCATTTCTTATGGCTTCTAATAAATCTGATCTACCTGTTTTTACTTCTGTATTTTTATTGTCTGCAAAAGCATTATATAATTTTTGTGAACCTTTAAATAAAGTAGCATAACCTGCATTCATTAAATCACCTAAACTACCTACTCTTTCTTTATCTAATTTATAAATTTGTTCAAGTTTCATCATAAATCTATCAATATCTGCCCATTGTTTAGGACCATGAGCAGAAGTACCAGAACTTGAAGTTAAAGAATTTACATAGGATTCAGTATTTGCAGTAACATAATCAGATTGTTTATATTGATAAGGATTACCAATTTTAGATGCTGTAATACCACGTACTGTAATAATGTCTCTTTCATTACCCCAATGTATATCAACGAAACCTGAATTTGTTAATACTTCACTATTTCTTTTTCTACTTGATTTTTGAAATGATTGTGGATTAGGTCTAAAAACTAAAAATAAACCCATATCTAAATTTCCAACCATCATTCTTTTTAACATTGAACGTACATCTAAAGCCATTGTAAATCTCCTATATAAAAATCTAAATGAAATATTATAAATATCTTAATTTTATATATAATTAAAAATAATTATTTACTTTTTATAAAAAATTTATTATAATATTAATATAGGAGGATAGTTATATGAGAAAAAGTATATATGATGGTGTAGAAAATAACTATATATGTGAACAAGACAAAATACATTTTAGTAAATTGTTTTGTTGTTTAATTTCACCTTTAATAATTTTTACACCTTACTTAATATTTGATGATTTTAGAAATGGTTATAAAAAAGATGCCATAATGTTATTAATTTTAGATATAGTTTTATTATCTATTATAAGTGGTATAATAGGTATAATGCTTTATTTATAAATTATTCACCACTTAATTGACTTTGGTTTACTATCTTTACATTACCACCATAAGGGTTATTTGTAACAGTATTATTATTTATTGTAGTATAAGTATTTGTAGATGAATTAGAGTTTCTTCCTTCATATAAAGAACTCAATGCTAGTGCTGCATATTTTGCTGCTTCACCTACGGCTTGAAAATTACCTTTTAATTTAATTGATTCATCTATTAATTCTTTTTCTGCTAAATTTATTTGTTCTAATTCTTTTTCTGTTACAGGTTTCATTTTAGATGTAGTTCCAATAACCATTGAACCACCTGATGCTAATGTATTTTGTACAGATAATTTTTTCAAATCAGGTCCTAAACCACCCCAAGAAGTAGAAGATTGTAGTGCTAATAATTCTCTTATATCTGTAGTACCTAATGATTGTGCTAATTCTTGTGCATAACCTGTTTCTAATTTTTCTATGCCTCTTGATATTTGATTACCACCTCTTCTCATAATACCTGCAACTCGTATCATATCACCACTTCTATATGCTTCTTGTAATTCTTTTCCGCCAAGACCTTTTTCTGCCATTAAAGCACCAACACCTGCCAATGTAGAAGTATCAGATGACCTTCGTGAAGTTAAAGATCTTGTAAAATCACTTACAGATAGAGTTCCTCTACTTAAAGCATCTTGAAATTGTGCTAATGTTTTTGCATTTGCCATACCATTAATATTATTAGCAATTAATGTTCTATTTAATTCTTCATAAGCACTTAAAAATTTATCACTACCAAGTAGATTCATTGTTTTTGTAACTTCTTTTAATTCATAATTAAATCTTCTTATATCTGTAGATGACCTACCTAATTGTAGTTGTTGTAGAATTAAGGAATTTGCTTTATTGGGGTCTGCTCCTATTTGCTCTAAACTTGCTCTTGTTGAAAAATAAGTATTTTTAAAAACTCCATCTTCAAATAATCTTTGTCTCATTCCCGTACCAATATCAGACATAGCAAATTTAGTATAATCTTCTGAATTTTGATTATACATTATTGCTGATGCATATAAATCCGCTTGTTGTTTAAATTTTGTTTTTGAAACATCTAAACCACCTGATAGCCTTTTTGCATTTACAGAAAAAGAAGACATTGCTTCAACGGCTTTATTGGTTGCACCTGCTACTGCTACCATTGCACCATATAGTGGTCCACCCATAAAGTTTGCAACTTGTGGTATAACTTTTAATAATTGAGTAGTACCAGATAATATTCTTCCTTCAAATAATGCACTTAAACCAGAACTTACTTGATATGAAGTATATTGGGATGTTAATAAATCTTTATCTTTAGTCCAACCATGTCTTGCCCAAAAACCTGGTTTCTTTGCTTCTTGTATTCTTTTTTCTAATTCAGATACTTCTTCTTTTGCTTTATTTACTTTTTGTTTTTCTATTTTTGTTGCTTCATCTAATGCATTAGTTAAAACTCGTCTTCGTTCATCTTCTTTATCTAATGTTTTTCTAAGTCTCTTATATGCTTCTACGGCGTGTTTCTGCTCATCAATAGTGAGCATTGTAGTTTTATAATATTCCTCACCAATTTTTGATAATCTTTCTCGTGAATCAGAATATTTATTTTCTGCTTCTGTTAATCTTGATTGGGCGTCTTCTAATTGTTTATTTAATTCTTCCAAATTATCTGCCATATTTATTTATCCTCAATTATCATAGGAATATCATTTTCTTCTGCATCTATTAATTCAACATTTTCAAGTTTAATGCCTTTATCTGTCATAAGTTTATTTAAAATTAATTTCTCTTCATCTTTTTGTTGTTTTTCAATATCTTTTTGTTTTTTAAGAGCACTAAGAAGTTGTGGATTATACCAAACTTTTCTTTTTTCTAATGCTCTATCATCAAATTTATCTTTATCTATTTCATCTTGAGCAACATTCCAATATGCCCACGACCATTCTAAATCTCCCCAAGTATCAATTTCTTCTTTACCAAATATTTTTCTTATTTTCCAATAAACCCTTAAATCTTTTTCTTTTTCAAAATCTATTTGTTTATTATTTTGTATTAAATCTACAAACTTTTCAAATAATAAATCTGTTAAATTTGTATCCCAACTACCAATTTCATCTTTTATTGCTTCTTTTAATTCTTTATTACTATTTTTTACTTCTTCAAAATCAATTAATTTTATATCATCTATTGCCTTTAATCCCTCTGCTAAAACATCTATTTTATTTATAGATTTAATTTTAATAAAGGGATTAAATGTAAATTTATTGTTATTTATCTTTATTGTTTTTAATAAAGATTGTTTAAATTTTTCTAATGGATTCATTATTTACTAATACTATTTAAAAATTTAGCGTCTTTTTCGAAACGGCGATCTTTTTCTTTTACCATTTCTAAATAAAATAAAAATAATAAACTTGTAAAACTTTCATCCCAACTACTAATTTCTTCTTTGATTGCCTCTTTTTCAGCGACACCTTTACTAACCGCTACTTGTACTTCTTCAAATTTACTAAGTGCTATGCCATCAACACTAATTAAACTAATAGCCAATGTTTCTACTTTTCTTGTATTAAATTTACTATCATCAGTTAAAGAAACAGTCTTTCTTGCTACTTCTTTTTCAATATCATCTGTTTCTTTTGTACTTAAACTACGAAATAAGAATTTTTTTCCCTGTATTTCGTACTCTTTTGTATAGTTTTTCTTAAACTCACTCATTGGATTCATTTTATCTTATCTCCTTGGGTTTAATAACCCTCCTATCTATATAAATCTAAATGAATAATGCTAAAATTTAGTATAATATATATATATATATAATTTGTTATTATGTAGTTTTGTAGTTTTGTAGTATTGTAGTTATAAATCAGTAAATATTGAGAGGAAATAACAATGAGTAAAATATTAGTCGTAAAATTAGGTAGTGAACAAAATGGATGGTTACCATCAGAAAAACATTATAATGATATTAAATATAAATTAATACAAAGTGGTACTTTAAAAAAGTTTGATGGTTATATTATTACCCATTTTGGTACAAATTTTGAAATAATAGATTCAGATAATATGAAAATAGAAAGTCCTGAAAATTATTTTGAAATAAAAACTAAAGAGGAACTTATAAAAGAAAATTATCTTCCAAAAGAAGGAGATTTTTTAAAAAATTCTGAAACTTTAATACATAAAGAATTAGAAAAAAATGATATTAAAGAATATGTTATACCTGATATTTTGGAAGGCTTAAATATAAAAATTACTAAAAATGGACTTTTAAGTGCTATTGATTATCTTAAAAAGACACGACAAAACAAAGAATTAAGTGAAAAATTTTTGATAGAATCAATACTTAAATTAATCTATTGTTTTAGTAAATAATAAACCACCCCTTACTATATAAAGTAAGGGGTGAGTAGTATCATTGACCTTATTTGAGCTAGGAGGGAAGCTCAAATTGTTAATAACTTTCAATTAAGGTTTTAACCTCATTTAAGTTAGTAAAACTTACAGTATTTGAACTATTTGTAGCAACCTTTATTAATTTATTTTTATCTATTTCAGGTATAAAAAATGAATCAAAATATTTTTGAATAAATGTTAAATCAAAAGTTACTATATATGTTGTTCCTACAAAACCAATAGCATGTGGATTATTACTATAATAATGTTCTTTAGTTGTAGTATGCTTAGATTCCGTTATTACGGTTTCTAAAGTATATTGTTTTAATCTAACAATAGTTTTTTTATTATACTGTGTTGTAAGATAATCAAATATTGATTGTACTGCATCAATTTTATCTTCTTTAATGCTAAATCTTATTAATCTTTGAAACTCTTCTAACCAAGGTTCCTGTAAATTTTGAAGTTGTAATTCTTTATCATTTTTAATTTGTTCTTTAATTACTTGTTCAACCTCGATATTGTTAGAAATTTGTTTTATTTCTTTAACAAGATCACTAACATTAAAATTTGCCCAACCAGCATTTTGTGCATAACATAAAGTATTTAAACATAAAAAGATTATTACTAATAATTTTTTCACTTTAATTCTCCTTATATTATGTCTTCTGTAATTTCTTCAGGTTCATTAAATATAGAATCTAAACCTTCTTCAGTAAAAGCAACTATATTATTGTCTTCATCCCTTACTGTACCTGTCCAATGCATTTTACCATCAGTAATTGAAAATACTACAAGTAATTTTTTAATATCAGTATCATCTGCTTTATTATTAACACTTAAAATAACCTGTAATACTGCATCCGCATTTACTTCGTTATCAGGTATCATTTCATCTTGAGTAGGTGTATAAGGATCTAAAATTTTGGTTTTATATGATAACATCTTAATATCATATTTGTCAAAATCTTTAAATTTGTCAGAAAATTCAGTAATACATTTTGAAACTACATCATTAATAGTATCTACTTTATCGTCTTGTGTTTCTTTTTCAAAGAAATCAAGAGGTGTATTGTCTTCTAAAAGTTCATCAATAGGAGTTTCGTTGATTTTTTCAACTTCCTTTTCTGATTCACTTTTATTATCTTCCTCTTCCATATCTTCTAAAGTAATATTTTCAGCAGTTACTTTTTTAGAAGCAGTATTTTTTTTAGCTGTTGGAACATTTAATGTAGCATTTTGAATATAAATAGCAGCACCGTCGCCAATATATTCAGCAATGTTTCCTTTATAAGTTATATTGATTTTATTTCCATTAGTGCTAAAAAACCCACTAAACTCACAATTTTGCGGCCAGTCAGCAAATAATTCTTTAGCCGTAGATCCATAACCGCCTTCATAGGAAACATATTCGCCAAAACATTTTCCACTTAATTGTACCCAGTCACCACCATGGTCGTTGGAAACAATATACTTATCTGGTTGTATTGCTATTTCAAATCTATATGTTGCCGATTCACCTTTTTCTTTTTCTATACATTTACTTTTTAAGGTATTTACATCAAATTTTATATTTTCTATTTGAAACAAATCACCGTCAAAATTTAATTCAGATTTTACCTTTTTAGAAGATTCTTTCTTATTTGAATAAGTCCAATTATATGATTCTGGATAGTAACCAAATTCATTAAACAATTCTTTAGAAATGCTATCATCTATCATTTGTTTAATATCATCTTTAGTCATTTCAAAATCTTCTGCATCTTCATCTATTTCTATATTTAGATTGTTGTAAAAATCTGGTAACTTTTCTGTCGGTTTATCTTCTTCGTCTAACTCGTCAAAGTTCCAATCAATATCATATACATTTACTTGAATAATTTTTGATGATGTTACTTTTTTAGATGCTTTTATTTTTTCGCCATATCCATTTGCGATATAATCATCTAACAAAAATTTAATATTATTTTTTACATAAGTATTAAAATCTTCATTATTTTCATGATAATCTTCATAATCTTTATATAATGCATCTTCTATTTCCCAATAACTGAAAGAATAACCTTCATATTGAATTTCAGGATCAGACCAATTACCATGCCAAATAAATTTAACACCAGGAATGTTAGATAAATCCATATCTGATTTAATTTTTTTATTAGATTTGTTTATTGTTTTATTTAAAAAATTATAGCGACCTAAAATTTCTTCTTTACTAAAACCAAGCATTAATTGATATAATCTTTCAGCACATTGTAATAAATCACAATCTTTAAATAATGATTTGTTTTTCTTATATAATGCTTCTGCTTTATCTTTACCACCTAGGATATCTTCATCTTCGCTTGAAATTGCCTTAAATTCTTCATAAATTTTATCAAATGGAATATCTTCTTCTGCTTCTAAAGGTTTCCATTCTTCATTATTTTGTAAAACTTCATTTGCATAAGATTCATCTTCATTGATTACATCTTGTTCCCAATTTAATAAATCTTCTGCATCTTCTAATGAAATTTTTTCTTCAGCAACTAATCTTTTGGCTTCTCTTTCAAAACCATTAATATCAATTACTTTATTTTTAAAATTTTTCTTTAATTCAAAAACAGGATCTACTGCTGCATAAGGTTTTGCAATTTGATTAGGATCTGTTGCAATAGTAGCAACATCTTCTGTTTCTAATAATTTTGAGGTAATAATTTTATCTAAAGTTTGAATTTTCTTTGCAACCTTTTTTAATTCGTCAATGGCTTCAGGTATAGTTGCTGTTTGAATTACTTCAGTGGGAACATCTGTTTCATTTTTTTCCATTACAGAATAACCATAAGAACCAGGAACAACATAAAATGCTACATTACGTTTTGATTTTGCCATACCCCAAGCAATAGTGCAAGCGGGTACATAAATTGGTGCATTATAATATTCATTATTGTTAATAATAAGTTTAGGACTTAAACCTGTGAGTTCTTCAAAAACTTCTTCAGCCATATTTCTTTGATAACCAACTGACTCACAATAATTTAAAATATAATCAACTGTATATTTATTTGATTTAATTAATTCTCTAACAACTCCAATTAATCCGTTTCTTTCGAGGGCTGTTCCCATACCTGCAAAAGGTATTCCTTGTAAAATTTTTTCAACTACTGGTTCCATAAATGTAATTACCTCATTGTAAAATATATTAAATGTCTATATAAATATAAATGAAATAATAATACCCTTCATTAAAAATAGAAGGGTATTATAAATATTAATAAGTTTAGTAATAATTATATTTCTTCAAAATCTTCTTCTAATCTAAACTTTGCTTCCTCGATAGCAGATAAAATATCTTCTTTAGACATACCTAATTTTTTATATTCTTCTACTAATTTTTCTAATGGCTTATAGAAACGATGAACAGATTGTAATCTTAATTGCTCCATTGATTCATCAAAAACATTTTCTGCTTTAATTTTAAATTTCATTTTATAAATCTCCTTCACAATGTGGACATTTTGAGTTTTTAAGACTAACTAAACGTTGATCTAAAATTTGATAAATTTGACCAACTTTTGTCCCAATTACTTTATTGCAATGAGGACAAATTACTTTTTCTTCTTTAGAAGCAGTTATTTTATTTTCTTCTAAAGGTTTAATTACTTCAATTTTGTTTTCTGCTTTTTTTGCTTTACCTTGTTTTTTAAATGCCATAATTAAATCTCCTTTTATTAATTAAAATCAGCATAAAGTTTAAATAAATTATTTTTTATTTTTTTTAATGCTTCATCTTTATCTTTTATAATTTTATTTTGATTATTTTTTGTATCTAATATAACATATTTAGTTGATAATATTCTGTTAAAATTTACATTTTCTGTATCTATAATATTACATATATACATTGAATATTTATCTAAAATATTTAAATTATTAATAATATACATATTACATTGTTGTAAAGTATCAAAATAATTTTCTATTAATAAATTAGATTTACTGCAATATAAATTTAATTTATTATAGTTTAAAATAAAATACATTTTAGGGTATTGTTTGGGTTTATAACCTTTAAAATCATAAATATTTTTAAATACTTTTAATAAATATTTTTTAACAACTTTTTGTTGTGTTACGATTTCATTTTTAATTGTATCTTCTTGTTTAATATTATTAGAATTATTTTCAAAAGATAATTCAAGTTGTTTTGGATTAATTATTATTTTCTTTTTACTTATAATTTTAATAAATTTCATAATTAAATAATTTCCATATCATTTAGGAAGTCTTCTAAATCTTGCTCATGATGTTGTTCGTCTTCCCATATTTTTCTTGCTATATGAAATGTAATTAGATCCCCACCATCTTTACAAGCCTTACAAATTGCATCATAAACATCTTCGGCACATCTTTCTGCTTCTAAATTTTGTGTAACTAAAACTTTAGTATTATAATCAGTAGGCTTAGTATAACCACAATTTGTATGTGTATACCACTCTTCAGGACTTTGTAAAGGAACACCACCAAGTTGAATAATTCTATCTTTTAACATTTGAGCATGTTTAAGTTCTTCTTCATAATGTTTTTGAAATTCTGCTTCAACTTCGGGTCTTAATTTACCCACCGCCAAACCTATTGGTGCAAGATATTGAGTGGCTGCTAAATACTCATCGGCTAAAGCACGATTAAGCATACTTATTGTTGCTTGAACATCTATACCTTTTTCTTCTAATTTTTTAATTACATTTTGTGCCATAATTAATTATAATATCCTTTATATCTTATATTATATTTATGTCTTGCTTCATTTATTTCATAATCATTTTTAAATATTCCATCTCTAATTAAACTACTATTATCAATTTCATTTTGTAAAACTTTTTTTATTGCTTTTTCGTATAAAGGATGATTTTTAGTTATTATTTTTTCTTTTAATAATATACGAGCATTGGTAAGATCGCGTACTAAACTTGGTAATTTTTCATCTTTTGCTTTAATTGCTTCTTCGTAATATGGAGAATTTTTAGTTATAATTTTATTCATTAATAGTTCTACAGCATAATTTTTAATTGCTTTTTTAATAAGTGGTTCAAAATATTTAGAATTTTTTGTTATAAATTTTTCGCATAATAAACTTGAAGCAGCAGAACCATTACCATTATAATAGTCATATTCGGTTTTGCCTTGTAAAACTTGTTTTATTGCTTGATCAAATATTTCTGTATTTTCTTTAATTTCTTTATCAAAAATAAGATTATATCCATCTTGACCATTTAATAAATCTTTTTTTGATTTAATTAATTTTATAAATTTCATAATATATTCCTCTCTTATTAATTAATATATTCTCTAATAAATTTTTCTGCTTTAATTACTTTTATCATTTTCATAATATTATTTTCTTTTAGTAAATCCTTTATTTCTTTCTTTGAAATCTTCAATATTATCTTTTACAGAATTAATAGGATTTATATCTATTTTAACTCCATCTAACTCTAAATTATATTTTGATATAATATTAAATAAAGAATCATCACTAATATCTCCAGAATATTGTAACAGAACATCCAGATCACTTTCAGAGGTGTTTTCACCTCTTATATATGATCCAATTAATTCTATATTTTCAATTTCAATATCGAGGTTATTTTCTTTAATAATATTTTCTATATCTGTTTGTATAGAACTAATAATATCAGAAATATACCACATATTTCCATTGAGTTCTATTTCTTTTTCAGATTTTATTAATTTAATAAATTTCATATAAAAATATAAATTTATTTATTTTACTAATTATTACGTCGATATTCGTCTTCTTCTTTAGCTGCTTTTGCTAAAATATCTTCTACTTTATTCCAACATTCATCCCAATATTTTTCGTCTATATTAAGATCAATTAAACAATCATTTGTAATTGCAGTGTTTTCTTTAATATCTACAGTATTTTCAATAAATTCAACCAATTCATACTCATCATCACAATTTCCCACCATATCGTTAAACCATTCTTGTACTTTCTCTTCCAAATCATCAATATTATTAGCTTTAATTAATTTTATAAACTTCATAATTAATATTCTCCCATAATTTATTATAAAAATATAAATGAAATGATAAATTGAATTTTTATTACGTTTCTTATAATAATTTGGATGTTTCTTCTCAAATTCTTTTCTATATTTCTTTAATTTTTCTTTATATTCTATATTTTCTTTATGTTTATGATAATATTTATTTTGATAATTATTTTGATATTTTCTATAAATATTATATCCTTTATTACCTTTAGAAACATACTTTTTTCTACAATCCTTACAAATAGTAGTATGTTTGTCTTTAGATTTATTATTGATATGAAATTTATTTAAAGGTAATTTTCTTTTACAATGGCCACATATTTTCATTTTAATTTTTCCCCTTCTTTTGTCCTTATTCTTAAACCAGGACCTTTTGGTATTCCAAAAATTTTACAACACTCATTAAATTGCTTTCCATGAGTGCTTTTACCGCCATCTATATAATACATAATATGATGACAAAATTCATGAGTCAATATTTGTTTTATTTTTGCTTCACTATTTAAATCTAAAATATCATCATTTATGGAAATAATATTATGTCCTGGATAATAACAAGCAATTTTAACTTCATCATCAATAGTAAGTATAGGTTCTTCAATGTTATATTGTTTATAAATAAGTTTTGCTTGTTCGGTAAGTAGTTTTATTGTTTTTAAGCAAAAATTTAATCTTGAAAGGATTTTGTTATCTAATATTAGCATTGTTTATCTCCTTTCTTTTTAAACTCTTCACATTTTTGTTTAAATTTATACCATTCTTCTAAAATTAATTTACTTAATTTTTCATTACATTCAGTACATAAATCTAATCGTGAAGAAAAATCGTCGTGTTCTTCTTCATATTTGTCATATTTTGTTAAATAATGTAAAGTTGCCCAAGGTCCAAAAAACTTTGTATCTTTTTTAGTTAATTTTTTACCACATATATCACAATAATATATTTCTTTTGTTTGTGTAACTTTTTCTACTTTCATCATATATAACTTCCTCCCAAATATATAAGAAATTGATTCTTATAAATATATTATATTAAATTTTTAAGAAAAAGTAAATAGTTAAAAATCATGTACGTCAAAATGCATTTTTACTTCTTTTAATTCTAAATAATTGCATTTATAGTTTATATCAATATAAATAGTTTTACCTTGTACTTTAACATTATTTCCCATATATTGTGCATATTTACAAGTATGACATTGACCATCATTTATACATTTACTACCTTTTTTCATATTTTATCTCCTTAAAATTTTACCTTTCGTTTCGCCACCGAGAAAGGTTATCGGTCGGAGGTTATAAGAAAAGAAAATAACTTATAACTATGTTAGGCTATCTTTTTAAAAGAGTACCATTTGCTCCTACAATTATAGGCATTGTAGTCAACCCAATTAAGTTTTGGCAAGTAAATACACTGATGTCCATATAAAATATTATACTAAATTTTATTAAAATATTTAACCAATAAAAAAGAGCCACTAGAAATAGTGGCTCTTTAAATTTACCAATTAACTCAATGTTACGGTAATGTGATTGTTCTAACTGCTAACATATTATGTAAAACAACACCATAGTTTGCATAGCCAGTAACAATGTATTCAAGTTTCCAAGGCAAGTCTGTAATCTTGATTTGTTGATTTTGTCTCAACACATATTTACCAAGATATTCAGGTGCGGTCAAAACATAGGCTTTCTTAGCAGGGCAAAGTTTGCTAACTAAGAATTTCAAGCCCATAATTTGGCTAACATAACCATTTTCAACGATTGTGTTTAAGGTTACTTGGTCAACAACTGCAGCAGATGTCAATGTGCTAATGAATTCATAGTAAGCAGCAGGATTCATAACGATTGCTGTTGCAACTAATTGATTAACCATCATATCTGCACGAGCAGTATTTAATGTCGCAAGTGAAAGATTCGGTGTAGCATTTAAGGTACCATAAGCACCAGATGCTTCAGCAGCGGCTAACACTTTGAACAATTCTTCATCCAAAGAAAGTGCTAAACCGACGGCAACTTTATTTTTGGCTTCGTCTAATGTATTATAGGCGGCTGTAAAGATTTGGTCATAAGAAACAACCCAGTTAATTGCTGTGGTATGCGTATTGTAGAAAATACGTTTCGGACCGCGTTCAATACGAGCAGGAGCACCTTTAAACGGAACGATTGCAGCACCCAATTCAGGGAATTCAATATCAGCCCAAGCAACATTGTTTGAAATGTTGTCTTCTTTGAATACCTTTGTGGTAATGGCTTCATACGGAATCCTTACTTTCAATGCTTGGCTGAAAGCAACTGCTGCTTTCTTTTGACCAAAAGCACCTTGGTTCATAAGACCATTGTAATAAGTGTTAAGTTTTACTTGGTCTTGTGCTTCTTTTTCAGCAGAAGCCTGTTTTTTCATGCCTTCACCTTTTAAGAGGGAGGCTAATTGCATTAATTCTTCTTTTGTCATAATATTTATTATCTCCCTATTAATTATTTGACATTAATATAAGCAACCAAAACACCAGCAGTTGCATCAAAAGAAACAACTGTACCAACAGGTTCGGTTGTGGTATCTGAACCATCAATTAAGTCGAGCTGACCTTCAGCATTAACTTTAAGACCAGCACCAACTGTGAATTGGGCATCTTTATTGAACGGGAAAACTTTTACACCGTCAATTTCATCTGCTGCCAAGGTAACTTGTGCGATTTTCACTACACCAACTTTACCTGAATCAGCAAACCACTCACCACCAGTAACATCATTTTTACCAGTGTGATAATAGTTATAAGAAAGACCTGCAAATTTATCATCTGCACCACAGAGCTTATAACCGTTTTCACCATAAGTCAACGGAGAACCTGCAATAATATTTTTTGTTGTTAAATCACAAGCACCATTAACTGTCAAACATTCGAAATCTCTATTTAACATTTTAATTTTTTCCTCTATTTAGAATTTCTAGATTGGAATTCCATTTCTTTTTCAAGAACAAGGGCTTCCATATCTTCGGTAGAAGATAAATCTTCTTCCTTTAAGTTAAAAGCAGGAACAAAACCTGCGAGTTCGCTAGCTTCTTTTTTCATTGCTTCGTTTATCATGCGTTCGTGCATATTTGTTGCTTCTTCCGCTGGGCAGCAAGTATATGTTTCATATATTGCATTAAGTTGCTCATTGGAATATTTAGCAAATTTTTCTGTCATAGCCGCTTTTTCTTCAGCATCTGTAATATTTAAGGAAGCAATAATTTGTTTAATCTTGCTTGCTTTAATTGCAGTTGCTTCTTTCTTGGCTACTTCTTCAAGTTGTGCTTTAAGAGCTTTAATTTCTGCTTCTTTGGAAGCAATAACTTCTTTTTGTGCTCTTAATTCTTTTGTAGCATCCCTTAAAGATTTAATTTGAGAAGCCATAGTTTTATCTTTTTTATTTCTTTCTTTGTTGAAGTCTTTTAAAGCCCATTCAACTTCTGTACCTACACCAGATTTGCTAGGTAAACGATTATATAAAGATTTAACTTTTGAAGGAGCAGCTTTTACATCTGCATCTTCATCGGCTTTCTTAAATTCTTTAGAATCTAAAGCGATTTCAGATTCAAGATTATCTTTCTTCACTTCATCTTCTTTAATGCTGAATTCTTTAAGTTCTTCAGCTTCATCATTATCAGTACCCGGAACAGTATCTTCAATTTCAGCAGCAATTAATTGTTTTGCTGAAAGTTTTTTACCGTTTTCAAGGGTAATTACGCCTTTTTCATTTGCTGTAATTTTCATATCTTTACCATCAACTTCAACGGTATCACCAACTTTTGCTTCTACTTTAGTAGCAACTTTCTTTGAAAGTTTGCTTGCTAATTTGGCAAAAGCACCAAAGGTATAGCCAATTTTATGTGCAATTTTATTAAAAACTGTTTCAGCTTCAGGTAATTTTTTACCTTCATTATATGCTTTAATAATGCTTGCTTTTAATTCTTTATTAAGAATTTTACCAGCTTTTAATGCTTTAATTTTGCCACCTTTAAGTTTCAAAATATAATAAGAATTATTTAATGAAGCATGTGCAGTATGACAAGCAGCAGGAACATAACCAACTTCGTCAATTTCTTCCATTGTTTCAGGAACATTGACTTCTTCTTCTAATTCTTCTGCAACTTCATCTTGCGGTTTTTCCGCTTCAATGATTGCTTCATAAATTTCTTTCTTTTCCTCATCTTCGCCTTCTACTTTTTCAACGAAGATTTCAGTGCCATCAGCTTTAGTAATTTTTGCTAAATCATCTGCTTCTTCTTCAGTTAATTTAACATTTTCTTCAACTGTTGCACCGTCAGATAAAACGATAAGATCCTCAGCTTCAGCTTTAGGTTCAGTTTTGGTTTTATTTTCCTTAACTTCTTCCTTTACTTCTTCTTTGGTATCTAAATCTTTTTCATCTTCTTTGATTTCAAGGTCTTTTTCTTCCTTGATTTCTTCGGCTTTGAGTTTTCTTTTTGCCATTGTTTTTTCTCCATTTTTATTAAAATGAAATTATTACAGGTATCAAAACCTATATAAATATAAATGAAATTTATTAAATTAATAAGTTTCTTTAATAATTTCATTCAAATCTTTATTTATAGAAGCAGTAGAACTAAATGGTGTATAACTATAATTATCACCATCTAAATAACTATCTATTTCTTTATCAAGATTTACTTGTTTGTTTTTAAATTTTTCCAATTCTTCTTCGGTAATAATATTATTTTCAAGCAAATCGTCTATTTCATTATTTTCTATTGCCTTATTTAATACTTTATAAAAAAGTTTTCCATCGCGCTTTGTTACAATTTTATCTTGCAATAATTCAAAAACATCGCGCTTATTTAAAAAATCTTCAATTAAATCATTAAATATTTTTCCATCTTTTTTAGTAATAATCTTATGATAAAGTAAACTATATTTGCGACCTTTTTCAATAAATTTATCTACCAATTCATTAAATAATTTTCCGTCTTCTTTTGTAATAATATGATTGTAGAGTAAATAATACCAATCATCTTTATCATTTTTATCATTTATTATATCTTCAACAATTTTATTAAACAATTCTTTATCATTACGCGTTATAATTTCTTCATTAAGCAAATTAAATCTTTTGCCTTTTTTGGATAATTGTTTTACTTTTTCGATAAATTTATCATAATCAGTATTTTTTAATTTTTTAAGATAATTCATTTCATCTACATATTCATCATGATTTAAATAACTATTTATCTCCTTATCTAAATTAACTTCTTCTTGATGTTGTTCACCAAAGTTTTCTGCTTCATCTTCAATCATTATTAAAGGTTCTTGATTTATTGATTGTGCTACGGGTTGTTCTTTAACCTCTTCTTGGTTTGTTTGAGTTTCAAGTTTTTGTAAATCCATTATATTTAAACCAATTTGTAATTGCATAAGTTCACGAACAATACCTTGTAATGGATTTGTAATAATTTGTGTATTATCTACACCCATTATAGTAGTTAAAAGTGAATCTGCTAAAATTTTCATTTTATTTAACAAATCTACATTACTTAATGCTTTAAACTGTTCTTCGCAAGCCATTTTAAATTCTTTCATTTTGCCCGCTTGTTTAATAGCCATATATTTGTTAAATTCTTCTTTAACATTACTTTTCTTTTTTGATGCTTTAATATCAAAAACAAAGGCATCTTTATCTGCCGGAACTTCAACAGCACTTAAACCTGTAAAGCAAATATCTTTGTTTATTTCATACACATAATCACCATTTTCATCTTGCTTACCTTTCATATAGGTAATCGGGTTATTAGGATTCATATGCTCACAAAGATTATCAAAAGAAGTAGCAACATTACCACATTTTGAACAAATACAAGTGCTTGCTAAACAAGACATAGAAACTTGGTTATAAGTACCATCTAATATTTGTTGACAAAATTCAGGGTATTCATTTTTATCAATAGCACAAAGGCAAACAACATATTCTTCTTCATCATTTGGCACAGCATCAAGAACAATACCTTTAGCATCGGCTTCACTATCTTCTTTATGTTCAATATAAAAACCTACACCTGGATATGTCGGTAATGCTTTTTTAATTTCTTCCCACGGAAAAGCATCAAAGTTACCATTATAACCATGTTTTTCCATACCCGAAATTGCACGAGCAGTTAAAAATAAAAAGTTTTTTGTGTCATAGTTATATGCTTCTTGTGGTAGAAATTTAGTTCTATCATTTGAGGGATTTTCATTTGCTTGTTTTACAAAATCTCTCCATTGAAATTTACCGTTTGCGTCTGTAGCATAAACGGATTTAATATCTAAAGTTGCTTTTCTAAGAAATGCCATATTTAATCCTCATCAACAAAAAACGGTACATTAAGATCAAAAGCATTTATTGATTTTAATATTCTATCAAATGTATTTTTAAGAACTAATTTATTTATTTCTTGTTCCTTATTTTCTGCAATTTCATTATATTTACGAGCTAATTCAAGAGTAGCATGTTCTAATTCCGAATAAAAATTATCTTTTATTAATTCGTTATTTTCTGCTTTAATTAATTTTGTAAATTTCATATATACCTCTAAACTAATCTTCTTTTCTATACTCTTCTATTGAAGATAATACTTGTTTTAATTTATATTCAATGTTAACTAAAAGATCATTAATGCTAGTTTCGTCACCAGATTGTATAAAATCTGATAATTCACCTACTTCTCTTTCTGTTAAAACTTCAAGTTTATTTACAACATTATCATTTAGTAAATCAAGTTTATTTTGTGAAAGTTCTGCTTTAATTTTAAATTTCATATTTCCTCTTTTAAATTACTAAAACTAATTTGCCATAAAGTGTCCCAATTACATTATAATATGCACTACTAACATCAGTATTATCAAGTAAATCGTCTAATGGTATAAAATGTTCATATTCTTTTATATCATCAATATGTTCTTTTGTAACATAAAAATATGTTTCATCAGATGTTAAGTAGCTTGGAATCACATTCATATAAATATAAATGAAATAATAAAAGGCAGTCTATTAGTAAGCCGCCTTTTAGATTTATAAATTAAATAAACTATTTTTTCATCAATAATTCTTTAATTTCTTCAAGTAATTTAATTACTCTACTATCTTGAACCATTATTTTGTTAAAATCTTCATCTTTAATAATATGGGCTCTTTCCCATTTATTTGCTTTAGGATCATAACAAAATGATTGTGTAAACATTTGTTTATTATCTTTTAAGTTAGAAGATAAAATACCTCTAGGTTGCACAGTAATTAAATAATTTAATGTTTCAGGTAACTCTATACCAATAGACTCTATTTTACCACTAAATCTTTTTAATTTAGGTGTAAAAGAAATATTTACAGTATAAGTATCTGTGTCATTCAAATTATTCTCTTGATAAGGTATAAATAAACAAATATCTCCAGATGAATTATCTTTTGCTTTTGCAACTTCTTCTATAAAATAAATTTTTTGTTTATTTATATAAATAGAAGTTTCATATTCAAATTTGCTAGGTAAATTAGATAATTCAGTTTTATTATAAATAAGAGACATATCCGTTTTTTCTCTACGGAATACTCTCAAATTAATATTTGGATTATTTGCCATTTAATTTCTCCAATTTAGCCAAAGCACTTTTCTTTGATACTTCATCTGCACATTTAGCAATAGCAGTTAATTTAGCAATATCTTTACATCTTGCAATAGTCATTTTTTTAACTCTATTATCTTTTAACATAAAACCTTTAATATATTCTTGTAATTCAGGTTCTAATTCTACAAAGGCAGATTCATCAATAGAAGCACTTCTTCCATCTTCTTTAGGTGTTACACTTTCAGCAACTTTTTTAAGTTCTTGTACAACTACTTTTTGAGTATTATTTGTTAATTCTGAAGCACTAATTTCTTTTGCAAAAACATCTTTATCTGCTTTTACAATAAAAGTACTTTCATCTTCAACAGGTTTTTCTACTTTAGGTGATTTATAAACAACTTCTACTTGTTGATTAGCAATTTCTCTAGACCTTGCTTCTTGTGATTTAATAATATCATCAGCACTTATTGCACCTTTATCATTATTAGAAACTTCTGTTCTTACAATTTCAATTTCTGATTGTGCTTGTGTAGGTTGTTGAGGAATAGGTTGTTCATCTACTTCTTTTAAATTACCTAATTCATCAATATCAACATTTATTTTTTTATTTTGTTCTACAGGTTCGGTTAAACTAATAGCACTTTCTTGAATTTTTATTAAACCACCTGTTTTAACAATTTTGGCAGAATAAATACCATTATTAGGATTATAAGCATCAATAACTAATTCTAACTTTGAAGCATCATTTAAAAAGCATTTAGTACCAATTTTATATTTTTGTCCATAATTTTTATGTTCAGGTAATTTTATTTCTGTTCTTGCATCTTGTAAACTGATCCATTTTGCCGCAAGAGCCTTACTAACTCCTATATAGCTATATAATGTTTCTTCATCAAAAGATGAAAGAGAACATTGATAAGGTTGTAAAGTAGTAATTACACTACCTTTATTATCTGTAATTATAACACGACCATTTGTTAGATTTTGTATGAATTTTTTAGACATAATTTAATTTCTCCTGTTTTCTTGTTTTCTTTAGTTTATGAGGATTTTAAGTAATCCTTATATAAATATAAATGAAATAAAAAGAGTCATCTTATTTATAGATGACTCTAAATTAATAAAAATTAATATATTTTTATTTTTCTTTAATGTCTAAAAGTAATACACCTAAAATAAAGAATAAAGCAAATACATTTAATTTATCTGCAAAAGAAAGAGGCATTGTTTGCCAAATAAAACAAGCAAGTAAAATAGCTGCCAATTTTTCTTTTGTGTTAAAGATTTTGAAAAAATTAACTGCAATAAATTTAAAACCTTTAAGAATTACTATAAATACTTCTTTGATTTTTTCCCAAATATTTTTCATTATTAATTCCTCTCATTTAATTCATCACATTCATCCTGTGCCTCTTCGAAAGTATCAAAATAATAAATATCACCATCATCATCTTGATAAGGTATTCCTTCAAAATTATCGAAGATAAAAAATCTTCTATCTCTATTGCCTTCAAAAATATCAGATTTTCCCCAATCTTCTCTTTGAACCTCAAATCTTAAATTATTGGATGCTTTTTTATATTTATGTTCAGCTCTAAGATAATCTAATTCTGTTTGAGCCTCTTTTTCAGTATCAAAATGATATTCTCTGCCTTCTTCATCTTTATAAATACCTTCGGGTCCTTTTATAACATAATAAGATTTATCTTTTTCATCTACTTTTTCTAAATTCCAACTTGCTTTAATTAATTTTATAAATTTCATAATTTATTTCCTCTTATTTAAATATTCTAATGCTTCTTGGGTTCTTTGATCTGATACTTCTTCCCAAGTTTTAAATTTAGGTAAAGCTTGCTTAATAGCTTTATCTAATTGTTTTATTTGTTCTTTCATTTCATTTACTTTTATTTCTAAACGATTTTTTTCTGAATATAAAGTATCAATAAATTCATAATCAAAATTTAACTTTCCAATACCATCTTCAGTTAATCTTTTTAATTCATAATAATCATCGTGATATTTTTCAATATCATTTTCTAATTTATGTTTTTGTACATAAAAATCTCTATTTTCAGAAAATTGTTTAATAGTTAAACCGATTATTTTTTCAAAATCTTTTTCATCAAATTTTTCTTTTTGTTCATCTGTTAAATAATCAAATTCTATAGTATCCCTAAGACTATCCCAAACTTCAATATTGTCATCACTATTTGTAGGATCATAAATTTCTGAATCTGACCAATTGTCTTTATCAAATTTAGCTTTTATTTGATTGATTTCTTCTTCTGTTAAACTTGCTTTAATTAATTTTGTAAATTTCATAAACTACCTCACATTTTTGATAGCATAAATAATATTATTTAGACTAATACCATACTTGTCTGGTATACCCGATTTCATCTCTTTTGCTAATTGTTCTTCATCACCTGTAAAGGCAAAACCCCAAACAGAATCAACTACATCATCATTTTCATCCATAATTTGGAAACCATAATAAGTAGTAGTTTCTATTTCATTATAATCTTCTATAAAATATTTTAAAGCATCTTCTTGTTCGGGTGTAAATTTGCCTTTAACTGCAGCAAAACCTGCTAAACCACTATCCCATTGGTCGGAAAATTGACCACCACGACCTAAACTTAAAACAATACCACCATGAATATAAGCATAAATTGGTCTTAAATCCCAACCTTCTTTTTTTAATTCCTTGGCATTACCTTTATAACTTTCTTCATGGTTAGATAAAGTATAACGACTTAAATTAGATAATATTTTAACACCTGCATAATATAAATTATCACAGGCATCTTCAAATGCACTACGTGATCCATCATCATCATATCTAACTTCAATTCTATATTTTTTATTTAAATTTTCTTCTGCTTTAATTAATTTTGTAAATTTCATAAACTACCTCTAAATAATATTATTACGAATCTCATCAAACTTATCTGAAATAATATCTGCCAACTCTTTAATTTTTTCTCTTTGTTCAAGAGATAGAGTTACATTTGCATTTTTCATATCTTTAGCAAATTTAGCAGTTTTTATTGCAGTTTCCACCAAAGAATCTAACAATGCTGTAGGAATTATGTGTTTATCTGATTTTATTATTTTTAAAAATTTCATAATTTATTTTGTATGATTATTTAAAATATGGTTCTTAATAAGTTTAACATCTTCTAAAATAATATCTGTTTTAGTAGCACTTTTATCTATTTGTGATTGCAAAGCATTTATTTGATAAGTAAGTTCTTTTCTTGTAGAAGATAAATCTTGTTCTAATTTATCTACTCTTGGTGGTAAACTTTGCATTTTATAAATAAAAAATGTTGTTGCTCCTACAACTGCAACCACAGTAGTTGCAATCTTAACTATGTCTACAATACTAATTCTAGAATTTAATTTAATATTATTTGTTGCTTCCATATTTTAAATATTCCTCTATTATATTATATAAATATAAATGAAATAAATGCTATTATTCTACGGGTATTTCAAAGATAGGAATAATTTGTAAATCATAATTCCAAGAAGCATCATACGCGCGTTGACCTGTTAAACTCCATGTTTTATTTCCAGTTCCACCACTTCCGCTAGTTCCCAACATCCAAGCACCATATTGAGTACCTATTGTACAAGTTCTAGCTGAATAATTGTAATAACCACTATATTTTGACCAAGTAGTAAGAGAATTATCTGGATAATCAATAACAGTAGGATCAAAAGGGTCTAAAGCAACTCTATTATCAAAAATTGTTGATAATTCATTTGCATTAGGTAATTGAGAACTATATATCTGTCCATTTATTGTAATTTTATAGTTTCTGGCAAAATTAATTGCATAAAGATCTACACCTGTTGTACTTGCATTTTGTAGTAAAAAATCATTTGTCCAAGTAGCAGGATCTGTTGCTGCTTGTGCTTTGACTGCTGTATCATATTGTGGTAATCCAGTAATACTTGGATCAGCATTACCAGACCAACTAGTATGACCCCTATATTTGGCATCAAGTACAAAAATAGCATAAGTTTGGTTTGTATTTGTATCTGGATTAATACCATTAAAATAACAAACAAAAGATGCACATCCGCCAATTCTATCACCTAAACTATATACACCATTAGGATCAGTTTCTGCAATCATATTTTTATCAATAGTAGTATCAGCAGTTACTAATTGACTACCATTAATTGTTTTATAACCATCTGCACTAATAGTATAATTAATTATTTTACCATTAGTAACCTTAACTGTTTTACTTGACATAATTATTTAACCTCTTGATTAGATTCTTCTTCTAATTTATTTAAAAATTCTTTAATACCTATTCTCGGTATTATTCCAAATAATTTATTTCCCATATAACAATTTCTCATAACATCATTATATACTTGTGAAAATATATTATCGGGAATTTTATGGTGTATTTCTTTATATACTTCTTTATAATATTTTAGGCAACTATTCCAATTCTGCTCTATAAATCTTTTATCTCTTTCTTCTGTTTCAATATAATATTCATAGAGATTACAAAGAACTGCTACTTTCTGTTGCATAATATTACCATTGAAAGGTACTCTTTTTTCTGCTTCTTTGATAGCATAAATCATATTTTCAGTATAACCCGGAAAACTCCCACCATAAGAATATTCTGCATTATTTATACGTGTAATACTATCTTCTTTATAATGCCAATAATAAGTTATATCTTGAATGTATTTAATCTGTTCATTTTGATTGGCACAAAGTTTACAAAGCATATTAAAACCATTATCTTCATTTGCTCTGCTTCCTTGTAAGAAATGAATATTGTATCTATTAATAAACTCTCTTTTATATATTTTACCAAACATCCATACACTATCGTTTGGGTGTTGTATATAAGTATTTGGTTGTTGTTCTAAAAAATTGCTAAAACAACAGGCATTATATGGTTCTGCAAGAAGTTGGTCTCTCAATATTTTAATAGCAAATGCTCCTGAAAAAGTATCATCAGCATCAATAAACATAACAAGTGGATTTTTTGTATTATCTAAACCAAATTGTCTTGCATCACCGGGACCACCATTCTTTTCCATTACTATTTCTCTGACATTGAAAAACGGACTAAACATATCTACAAATTGTTTATATCCAATTCCGTCGGCATCATTTACAATAGTTACATCAATATCATTTACTACTTCTTGTAAAGCAATACTAGATAAAGTTCTAAGTATTGTGTTTTGTGCTTTATATGCTGGTATTATCACATCTATTCTTTGATTCATTTTATCTTGTCCTCTATTTATATATTATACTAAATATTATTAATATCCATCAAATAAACGCCGTTAACTGTTCCATCTGTTTTATAACCTGCTGATATGAAAGCATTGTATGTTTTTGTGTTTACACCATTGTTTTGGAATGGGATATATACATTTTTTATACCACTACCATAAAAACAATATGACGCGGTAGTGATATTTTCTGAATGAATATATATGTTACCAGCCATAACATTACATTGAGAAAATGTACTAGACATATTAGTAAGATTTGGACTGGTAATATTTATATTTACAGTAGTTAAATTATTGCATTGTACAAATGTGGAAGCCATAGTTGTAAGATTAGGACAAGTAATATTACCTTGCATTGTTATTAAACTTTTACTTCTACCAAAAGTATAAAATAGACTTGTAACATTCGTGGCATTACTAAAATCAGGTAAAGTATTGAAATTACAATTATAAAAACAATAACCTAAATCTTTTACACCACTTGGAATTTCTTGTATATAATCTAAATTAACACAATTATAAAATGCTTGATACATATTAGTTACAGATATAGGAATACTGGGAGTATTTCTTAAATTATAACATTCTCCAAAAGTGTAATACAACTCAGTTATACCATTTGGAATAGGAGATACATTTACTAGATTATAGCAGTGTACAAAAGGTTGCTCTGATAAACTATTCACACCGCTGGGTATATTTATATCTGTAATATTATGACAATTTGCAAATGTACCAATTAAACCACCTGTATAATTATCTGGTATATTTGTATTTTTTAGATTAAAACAACCCATAAATGTTCTTATTAATCCACCAGAAACTATACTGTTGGGTAATGTTATATTTTCTAAACTTGTACATCCAGTAAATGTTTCATATAAATTTAAGCTTCTATTAGGCAATGTAACATTTTTTAAATTAGTACAACCATAAAAAGTATGATAAAAATCACCAGTATTGATATTATCAGGTATAGTAGGTGCATTAACTAAATTTGTACATCGTAGAAAAGTATTATATAAACCAGTTCCTGATATACTACTAGGTATCGATGGTACATTAATTAAATTATAACAACCAGCAAAAGCACTAACGAGAGTAGTAACACTTGATGGTATAGTTGGTGCATTAACTAAATTAACACTATCAGCAAAAGTACGATCCATATAAATAACACTATTAGGGATAGCTGGTGCATCAACTAAACTATTACAAATTCTAAATGCACTTGATAATGTTGTAACTGAATTTGGAATAATGGGTGCATTAACTAAACTTTTGCAATCATAAAAAGTAGAAGCCATATTAGTTACATTGTTATTTATATTATTGACACTTTTTAAATTAGTACAATAATAGAAAGCATTATACATACTATTATTTTGCCAAGGAGTATAATTACAATCTACATTTACTATAGTTCTATTATTATAAAAAGTATTTGTTCCAATGTTTATTGTCGTTATTCTTCTTAAATCACTCATTTTTAATTATCTCCTTATATATTAGGTACAGTCACATCTGTACTATTTCCTATATATTTTGTTAATACCATATTACCTGTGTTATTTAATGTGTATTCATAATCAGTTACATCTACTGTACCATTACTTGCTACTAATTCTGCTTCAACAGTTGTTGTTTTTCCATCGGCAGAAGTATATGTTGCTGTTCCTGAACCTTCATAATCACAATAGCCTTCTTTAGATATTTTGTATTTATATGTGTCACCACTATATAAATAATATGGTGAATCAGTATTTACATTATTAATATCTACCAAGATTGTTGGATCGGAAACATTTGTACTAAATTGTAACTCTTGGTAGTGTAAATCATAGTCTCTGTTAATTACCCAATGATTTCTATATTGCGGAGTATTACCATTTTTAAATAATAAGCCTACACCTGTATTATTTTTAAGTAATAAAGGCATATTTAATGGGGTAAATTCAATACCACCACTTTGTATATAAGTAGCCATATTTTGTGGCATAGTTATATTAAATATATGCCAATCTGTACCTGATACAACATTATCATTATTTGAAGTTGTTATATTAGCAGAGGTTGTAATAATTGCGGGATTTGTTGTTATTGTTTGAGATGAATCTATTTCAGAATTACGTTCATAAGTATTATCACTAATAATAATATTTCCATTTTGTACTGTAAATGTAGGTTGTGGATCTAAGGCACTTGGTGTAAATTCAGTTGTTCCTGTGTTTTCATATAAAGTAGAAATTGACTGCTGTTTTTTATAAGTATATATAATATTATCAATCGTTAGTTTAGTTTCGTTCATATCTACTGAGCCATTCCAAGGATTATAATTATCTGTATTTGCACCAATAGTTTGACTATTATTTACCCAATATGGTGCTAGTTTGCCACCATCAGAATAATTTTTTGTTTCCCAATCAATTCCATTATCAGATTGATAAAATCTATATACCCCATCAGTATCGTTCCAAGTTATACGAACATATACATCTGTGTTAGCACTCATTGTTATACCTGTAACAAAATTATTTAACACTTCCCATCCATAAGATGTTCTTCTTGATATATAACAATTTACCGAACTCGTAGTGCAATTTAAAACTATACCTTGCACATCTGGTTGAGTTTGTATTAATCTTCCAAACGAAGTTCCACTACCTGGTTTACATTTAATAATAAAATCAAATGAATGAACTGGTCTTGGATTTATTAATTGTATATAGTTACCTCGTGAAAAGTTACTAAAAACGCCATTATCATTATTAATTGTTCCAATTATTTTAGCATTTTGTAAATTAAATGTTGTAGAACTAATAGGTTCACTGTCAGTTATATAAATATTTTCATCTGAAGTATTTGTATAACCATAATAATAAATGTCTTTTTGACCAACCGTAGGGCAATTTATTGTAACAGATTGTATTTCTGTATTATCTATTGTTGATATATTAGCAACAAGATCTTTTAGTATATTTTGATTCTCATCATAAATAACTTCTTGACCATTAATATATGTGCCACTTTTTGCATTTATTTGTATCTTACCAATACCTACATAACTATAATCATTACTTGTCACAGATAATTTATAATATTTATAAGCATCTGATGAGTTAACTTCTAGTGTCCAAGTTTGATTTTGCCCCAATGTTGAATTTGTAAAAGTAGTTAATTCTGTATAGGTTACACCGTCATTACTGCCATAAACTGTTCCACCATTAATAGAACGAGGTGCACCTTCATTTCTATTTGTTATTTCAAAAGATATAATTTTAATAGGATCTGGGTTATACATTATATAATCACCACTGTTTCCTGATTTTGCCCAAGTGTATGCTTGATCCGTATTAGCATTAGAAGCAAACGGATACCAAGGATAATATGCACCTAAATATTGAGCAGATACAGCAAAACTATCACCACCCATTGTGCCGCTATCAGTTAAAACAGGTTGAGTAAAAGATTGTGATTCTAGTGTAGGTTGAGGGTTTAGTGGTTCAAAATTTTCATCATATATTATTGTTTTATATAATGTAATAGTTTCTCCTAAATTTATTACATTACCATTAATAGTTATGGATGTTTTTGTTAAATCAATATAACCTGGAAATGAAGCATTTGAAGAAGCATTATCACCAATAAATAAAGATGATTGGGTATGATTAATCATTGATGTATTTGAAGTAGTTGCTTCAGGGTCATGCCAATCAGATTCATCTTGAGTTAAATATAAAGCATAACCTGTTGAACTATCATAAGTAACTTTTACAAAATACCAAGTATTTAATTGTAAAGTTGTTGTACCTATTAATGTTGCAAAATATTCATACGAACCTATTGTATTACTTAATCTACATTGAAGTTTCATTGAACTATTAATTTCAAATCTAAATGCAGAAGTAGAATTTTCTTGAGATGTATCAATAATAGAACAGTTGCTTGACGAAGTTCCTGTTAAGTATATTTTTGATTTAACTTCAAAACTATCTTTAGTATTATTTAAGAAATTTTCACAAGTTAAATAATTAGAATCAGAAAATCCACTATAAACGCCATTATTATTATTTAATGTACCTTTTATTGAAGCATTTTTTAATGTAATAATATCAGAGTCTCTTATACTATCGGTATCAGTATAGTAAGTATTTGTTGAATCTGTCCAAGCATAGTACATTTGACCTGTTTTTATTTGAACTTCTTTATTATCTTGTTCAGGTTCTGCTGTAACATAAACAACCTCATCATTTATTTCTTTTATTTGTTCTATTGTTCCTGTAGCAGTAAATTGACCATATTCATTATCTTGACAAGCACTCCAATCATAATTTGAAGAAGCAATACCATCATTTAACTTTATGGTATCATTTAATTGTTTGGGATATAAATAAGGAACTAATTTTGTATCATCATATTGAAAATAACAATCCTCTAATAATATAGTACCATTACCCCAACTATAATTATTATTAGAATCTGCAATACCAGCACCGAGACCTATACCATTTGTAAAATTAATTTTAGCAGATAAAGTACCTGTATTAGCAGCAGTCCAAGTTTCACCATCAGTAGAATAAAAGAAAGAAATAGAAGTTCCATTTACAGTTATTTTTATCCATCTTTCTTGATTTACGTCTATTGGTACTCCTGTATTAAAACTATTAAGAGCATTCCAATGACTAGAATTTCCTGCCCAAGCATAAAATATTGTACTATTTTGCCTAAGCATTAAACCACCTGTTGTAGTATTAGGCATAATTAAAGCCGCGTTACTAATTGAATCTGGTTGTGTTATATAGTGTATAACAAATTCTAATGAGTTTTCATAAGAATATAATGGAACTTTAATATAATTATTTGGACTAAAATTAGTAAATTTTTTTCCTAATATTGTTATATTACCTACAATATCAAAAATTAAAGTATCTTGCAAACAACCTTTCGTTGCAAATGCTAAAAACTCCTTGATTGCGTTTACTGTTGCTATTAATAATGCTCTAAATATTCTTGCCATTTTTAAAACTCTCCTGAAATAACTGCACCATTACAAATTGAAATTATATAATTTTTACTACTCTCTATTGTAGGAGCAGTACCACTTATCCAACTTAAACCTGTTGGTAAAGAAATCGTTGTACCAGAAACACCAGATGTAAAATAAATTATACTTTCTTGGTATTTCTTTTCATTAGAAGTATAATCACTAGGTAAAGCAGATATAGTTAAAGAATCAATAGTTCCATATTGATATATCGTATTATAAGCAAGTTCACTTATTGTAATACTTGAACTTGAAGTATCAGTAGTTATAGTAGGGCTATTTTGTTTATTACCTATAGCGGTATCTATTGTGGTAGAGGTATTTGAATCTATATTTATATCTTCACCAGTTAAAACTACATCGCCTGTTTTTGTATTAACTGAAGTAACAGGAGTAATAACATTACTTAATAATTGTGAAACAGTAACTTTTTTAGCATTTGATTCAGGAATATTACTATTTACAATTACTATTGGCAATACACTATCATTAGTTAAATTTGTTACTTCATTTAATTCATTTATTTTCTTTCCCGTTATTGCCATATATTATTACTCCATTGTTTTAATTTCTGCTGCTACAACTATACCTTTTTGTATACTAATTAAATATGTTTTACCAGCTTCCCAAGTCGGAATTGTACCTGTATAAAATGTATTTGTAGGAAATGTTACACCTGAAAAACCAGTATCAGTTGTAAATAATATATCAATACTAGAAGTGTTTATAGCAGGAATACTTGATATTGTTAAAGAAGTTAAAGTATTTGTAAATGTATAATATGTATTATCAACTAATGCTAGTGATGGTGTGGTTGAATCACTATTTATTGTTTTCTGTTCAGGTTGAAAACTAATCCAACCGCTTACATTACTACCATTATTCCAATAAGTATATTCCCAACGATAAGGTGCATTAGTTCCACTTGTAATAACTACATAAATTGTTTTATTTCCATTAGGACCATTTTGAATTTCTACCGTTGCTTCCACATTACCTTGCATAGGTAAACCTGAACAACTTAATTCACCTAAGTAAGCCATACCTGCTGTCGCTGCAGTATCTGAATTAACAGCACTTAAAAAAGCAGCAAAAGTAGTATTTGTAGGCCAACTATTATTAAATTCTTGATATGTTTTTATTGCTAGATTACCTGAACCTAAAATTGTATTACCATTAATAGATTTTATATTTACACCACTTACTAATTTTCTTTGATATTCTTCAAGTTCAAATAATTCTAATGAGTTACCATCCCAAACATAAGCTTGGTCGCTATATAAATAAATTGCGTTAAAAGAAGGATCTTCTACAGTTGCATTTGTCCAAGAGTTTGCTACTGTTGCAGTATATATTTTCTTCTCTGTTGAATTATAATATTTACTACCTATTACAAAGGTACCAGAAGGAGCAGTTGTAATTGATAATAAAGCAACTTCTTCAGCACTACTAGGTTGAACATTAATTCTTTCCCAATGTATATCACCAATAGTAGTTACCCAATTAAGAGTATATTCTATAGGTTCATTCGCATGATAATCAGCAGCAGGATTAGTAAACTGAAAACCGTATGCTTCTAAATCACTAGCATTAATTTTATAATTTGCTAAAACTTCTTGACCATTTTTATTAGTACAATTTACAAACCACATTTCAAGATGTTGGTTAGGATCAACTATTGTATTTTCATCAACTACTAAGCTTCCACCAACTATATCATAAGGATTGTCAATTTTTAATACAGAAGTAATAAAATCACTCATTGCCTCTGCATCAGAAGTAAACGTTTTATAAGGATGGGTAGCGGCTTCATAATCAAAAGCCATCTTTCCAGGATTAAAATCTGTGGTGATTGATTGTGCTTCTTCTGCTCCCTTACATTCATAAATATAACCATGAGTATAAGTAGCATTAGTTTCACCAGAATAACAATAAATTTTACCTAATTGTTCTTCAGTTGCTTCAGGTATAACAGAATCTTTAATAATAATTCTATTTTCATCAATTTTACCACCTGAACCACCCATTGCTACAATGGAAGGAATTACTAATCTATTCATAAATTAATTACTCCTTAATGGATTTTCAACTAACCCCATTTCATTTGCACTAGAGCCATCAGAATAAACAACAGCAATCCATCTTGTCATACCAATTACTGAATTTATTTTATCATTTTCAAATTCTTCACAAAGTAACATATCTGAAATAGATGTTGGTTTCGTACCACTATTACTTACATAAACCTGTACATTACCTTTTAATTCTAATGTGGGCAAAATAGTTGTTTCGGCAGGATAATATTTTCTTAAATAAATTTTACCGGATTCTAAAATCATTTTATATTTAACTCCTTCATTGTAGTAATATATAAATATAAATGAAATTATACATTAAAAACTCACTCTTATTTTAATTTTTAATAAGCAAATATAATTTATATAAAGGCTTTTAAAAGTGTTTGTAAGAGTGAATTTGATATATTATTCTTTAATTTCTTCAATAATTGGTTCTTCGGTATTATCAATAACTTCTTGATCTACTTCTTCAACTTCAGACTGTTCTTCAATATCTTCTTGTTCTTCTTCAACATAAGGAGTTAAACCATAAGCTTCCACTGCCTGTTCTAAAGAATCGAAACTATCCCAGCCTTTATTAATAACTACTTGCATTTCATATACAGGCACTTCAATTTCGTTTCCTTGTTCATCTGTCTCTGTTCTTGTGCCTACTTGAACCTGTTCTTTACTTTCTGTAATCTTGCAAGTCTGAATTTCGAAGCGATTACCCTCTTTATCTTGGTAATGGCCTTCTTCATTTGCCACTTTTTTATATACGTCTGGCATATCCTGTGGCCTTATGATTACTGGTTCTTCAAATATTTCTACTTCTTCATTTACTTCGTTTAATTGTTCATTTATTTCTTCCATAAAATTCTCCTTTATTATGCTGTTAATGTTAAAGCCCAGCCTTTATCTTCTGCTATTGACTTATCCTCTGGTAATAGATATTGCTCTCTACCAAACCATAGTTCGTTGTTTACTTTTATGTAGGTGGAGTTGAGGTCGATTGAACCAGTAAAAGGTCTGTTGATATTGTTAACCGCATTCCCAAGAGAAATTAAATGCGTTTGCTCTCCAGAACTTCTATCTAATGTCAAAGTAGTTATAAAGTCTCCACCATTTTTTGAATAGCTAAAAGAAAATACGCCATTCGTGCTAATTACTTTTACCTTATAATCAGTATTAACTGCAAAATCGCTTGCTGGAATTACATTCTTATAACTACTAGAACCCCAGTCATACGTGGCTAAAGCGTGCACACCGCCACCAGGAACAGTTCCTTCTTCTAAACTAAAATAATTCCTTAGTAAAAAGATAGTTTCATAACTACTTGCAAATGAAGAAGGAGTTCTGAAAGTTATCTGCATTTCTAAGTTTGAAACACTAGGTAAATAAGGCAAAGTTAGATAATCGCTGCTACTAAACCCACTAACTACCCCACTACTTATCGCAGGGGAGCCAACAATGGTCAAGTTATTCTGATTACCACTGGCACCTACGCAAGATAATATTTTAGTCATAGCAGGTTGACCTCTAAATACATATACATCCTTTACTTTGATATATGTTTCTGATAAATCAACTTCTCCTGTCCACACTTGCTGCGCTGCTCTGGCTGACCTTCCGATAGCATAATCAATGCTAAAGAAACCTACTGTCCTGTTCTCAGAATATTCTTCAGTCCAAGTTTCTTTATCTGTTGACCTATCTATAATTAATTTTGTTCCTGTAAATCGTGTGCGAATATAATAGATAGTGTTTTCTAATAGTCCTGTTTTGCCGTCATGTTGTGTTCTTGATGTTCCATCTTCATTAGGAACATAATATGAAAAACATCTATTAGCACCTGTTTTTTGAAAAGTATATCTAATAGTGCTATTTGCACCTAAAATAACGTCATACGCTGTACCCCAAGAAACAGGTGTTTTTATTTTAAACATTATTTCAAATGGGTGAGATAAATCTATCGTAGGCAAAGTAAGATAATCAGACGTGGAAAAATTGCTTACCACTCCACCACTGCTTATAGTGGGTGTTCCAACAGTCGTATATCCTACATTATAAGGCAAATCATTAAATAATTGCACTAAAGCACTTCTATCCATACCTGTATAAGATACGTTAATTTGTGGGCTTGTACCTGTAAAAGGTGCAGAACTTGATACACGCAAACCTTTGAAACCACTCATAAAATATTGTGAAGTGCTAAAACACCCAATTTTAGTAAGGCCTGTTGCAGCAGAAACATCTAATACAGTGTCCTCAAGTGAATTATTCCTATATAGATAACTGGTCATATTAGTAGCATTAGAATAATCAATAGTTTCTGGTACTTTCTTTAATTTAAAACAATCATTAAAAGCAGCAGTTAAATTACTAGGACTAATCGTACAATTTTTTAAAATTACATTTTCTAATTCAGAACAAGAACAAAAAGAATAGTCAAATCTTCTATTATCACAAACATAATTTTTTACAGTTATTTTTTTACAACCGCCAGCAGTTCCTGCAATCCATAAATCATTAGATAAATTGGATTCAAATATCGGAACATATTCAAGGCTTAAATTTTCTCCTACAAATTGATTGAAATAAGTTATTTTTAATAAATTATTCTTTGCAGTTACTGCTTTAATCATATTATTATGATATCTTGTATTGTAAAATGCTCCACCTGAAAAAGTTTGATGACCTGCTACGATTCTATTGCTTAAATTAAAGTGAGACCAAAGAACTCCTTGCAATTCTTTTCCGCTTGATGCCACTCTAGCGCATTTAAAGGCAGTAATTTCTGCGCCTTCAGTCGCAGGTGTAATCCATATCTTGTGTGCTTTAAGTGTGCTAGGTGTTGTAATATCGTCGCCTGTCGTAATACCGCTTGTAGACCAAGTAATAGAGCATTGTGTGCCACTTGCGTAAGTGCTACCATACTGCACGCCGTCAATAAATACTTTATAACCGCCTGTACAAGTGGCAGTAAAACCTAAGTTGTCATAATCATTTGAAATACTATCTTTACCAAAAGTAAAATCACCTGTGCCTTCATTCCCATAGAATTGCTGATTAACAATATCAAACATACCGTTACTTGGGCAAGTGAAATTTCCTATAACCAAATTTTCAGGAACAGGAACAAAATGTCTTACTAAACTTCCGTTCCCATCATATATTTTGCAAAAATATATTTTACCTGACCAATAATCCAAAATAGTACCGTTGTTATCGCCCGCATATAACTTAATGGTAGTAGGAGTTGTAAAAGTTTTAATTTCTATAGAACCACTATTAATCGCTCCATTTGTCAAAGAAATCGCTTTTACAATATATTGTCCTTCGGAAATAGAAGTTTCAAATAAAGCGTCTGAAAATGAAGAAACTAAACGGTATTTACCATTGTAATCAAAGCGGTTGCTATCTGAATGGAGTAACATTAATCTGTCATTTGAGTTGCTTGAAGTTCTTGACCCTAAAATTACTCCAGAATTTCCTACGGAAGTATATTTTATGTTAAAGGTCGTGCTACCTGAGCCGTAAACATCAGCATCTATATATTGTGTTCCGCTACTTTGCAAATATAAATTAGGGTTAGCCCAAGTAAGTTTACCATCTTTAATAATATAATTAGAACCTAATTCACCTACATATAAAGCAATCGAATTATTTGGACAATCATTTCTTATATCTGACCAATCAGTGGGTTTATTAAACGGATTTTTAATCCAAACAATGTTATTATTTAATGCTAAATAATCAACATCTATAGATGCTTGCTCTTTTCCATTAAACCAAGTTATTCCATTAATTTTTATATAAGTTTCATTAAGGTCTATTGAACCAGTAAAAGGAGCACCACTTAATATACCAAATCTAATATCATTTTTGTAAGAATTGTCAATATTAGAAATATCTTTTGTTTGTTTTAAAGAATAAGTTGTTCCATCTTCAGAAAAATATACATTAAGTGTATTAGATGTATTTGAAAATTTAATCCAATATTGCTTTGAAACATCTAATGTGCTTTGTATATTATAATCAGGCCAAGTAGAATTAGTACCTTTATAACCAAATCTTAATGATCCATTTGCTATAAAATAGAAAAATAAATTAGAAGTAAAAAGATATTGGTTTGAACCTTTATCCCAAGCAGAAGGTGTTGTAAATTTAATTATGCACTCATTATTATTAGTAAAATCAAGTTTATTTGATATGCTGACATAATCACTATCACTAAACCCACTTATAATACCGTTATTTATAGTAGGTGAACCAACAATAGTATAACCAACATTATTATTATAAGATATTTTATTTATAACATTATTATTTAAAAGTAAAGACATTTACTTCTACTCCGTTATTATATTTAAGGTACCTGTTGTACTATCAAATTCTACTTTTATACCACCTTTTGTTGTATCAGTAGCATAAGGTATTCTATCAGATACTAATGTACCATTACTATCTAAAACTTGTTTATCTTTCACTTGAAAAGTATTTGCTGTATTATTTGTACCATCACCAATTTGTATTGCACCACTAGCACTAGCAACAGCATTATAACCAATAGCGGTTGCACTTGTTGTTGCTGAAGAACTTTTACCAATATTTGTTGCTTGATTATCTGTAGCAGCAGTGCCTTCTACAGTTACGGAATTTGTACCCGTAGCAGTATTTTTTAATTTAGTATCAGCATAAGATTTTATTGCTTTTTGTGATGATGCTAAAGTATTACTATTATCACTTAATGTTGTATCTGTATTTAAATTTAATCTTTTCATATTTAATTACCCTATTATTACCGCTTTATAAGTATCAGCACTAACATTTGATTCTGAATAAAATGTTAATGTAATTGTACCTGCTGTTATTGTACTATCCATTTCTACTGTTTCACCTGTAGTTATTTCAAATACTCTTAAAACAACTTCACTTGTGCCTAATGTATTTGTAATTGTCCAAGTAGCAATATTATTAGTAGGTGTTATAGAAGGATTTGTAGCAACTAATTTATTTATTGGATATTTTCTTGCACCAATATAATTAATGTGTGCTCTTCCACCTATAATAATTATTTCATAAGTTGTATTGGCATAAAATGTAGGTGGATTATCATAATAAAAATATTGTGTTAAATTAGTAGCACTAAAAGTAAAAGAAGAACTTGTAGTAAATACTAATCTTGTATAATAAATACTGTTAGGAATAGTTGTTAAAGTTAAACTCGTTAAAGCATTACTAAAAATATAATCTGTATTTTCATTAAGAGCAATAGAAGGGGTTGTTTCTGTACTATTTATTATATTTCTTGAAGGACTATAAATAGTATTATCAACACTAATTACACCACTACTTACATTTAAACCTGTACCTATTTGTACGACACCTTTACTCGTTGTAGTTGCATCTCTTAATTCTGTATTTGAAAAATAAACCCATTCTGTTCCATTAAATAACCATAATTCAGCAACATCTTCAATAGCAACCTCATCACCATTTCTTGGTTCACGTTCTACTGTATCAACTACAAATTGTGTCAAAATTAATTGTGTATTTGGTTCAGGTGCGGTTGCAACTGTACCAATAAATTCTGTTTGTTGTTTTAATGCAGCAATTACAGGATCGTTATCTAACCAAGCAGATATATTACCTGACTCACTAGAATAAACTATTGAATTTGGTTGTGGTGTACTTGAAACTTTTTGTAACTCGTTATGATTAGCCATTGTTTTTTCTCCTTATAATTTCTGCTAATTCTTCTAATTCTCTTGCTCTACCTACAATAAAAGCACTATACATATTAGGATTAGCCAAGATTATTTCTCTTAATACTCTTGGCATTTGATATTTTTCTTCTAATTCAATCAATTTTTCTTCTACTGTAGGTTCTGGTTTAATAGGGGCATAACCTTTAAGATACCAAGCACCATTATATGCTTGCTCTACTTCTTGTTTTTCCATTCCAAGAGATTTATAAAATTCTGTATTTGTACCTAAACCAACTTCACATTGTTTAGTTTCTTCATTAATTATTTTTGCAAATTTAATCATATTAATTTACTCCTTTACAAGGACAAAATATGTATGTAATAATATTATAACCCCAACCAACATTATCTATATGTAATTTATATGTATCACCTGGAGAAACTGGTACACAAGAAGTACTACTTTGAGCATCACTTCCATCACCACCACCACAGGCTGTTATTGTAAATCTTATATTTGTATTTATATATAACGAGGCAACATTACTATATATACCTTGAACACCTGCTATAACATAACCATAAGTATCTGCTGTATATTCAGTTTCTACTGTTCTACTTACAGCACTATCATAATCAGGCATTGTCCAACTTATAGAATTTTCTTTAAAAGCACTATCAATATCTGAGACATTATTTAAACTTCTATTCGCTTTATCTACACTAGCAGCAATTAAAGCATCATAATCTGCTTGTGAAGTCCATTGTATTCTATTAAATACAGACATTATATAAGGATATTGTATATTTATAGGTGTTACTGTTTTTGAATTACCATAAATTGAATTAGAGCGTGAGGCATCAAAATATACATCTTGATCTGCATGACCTCCTGGACCACCAGGACTTGATACACCATCGACATAAAAAGCACCCGAGCAAGTCTGACCTTCTTCTTGACCGCCACCTATCTTACCCGTAATATTAGGTAAACCAGCACCTGTTATTTTTGCTAATTGAGATACGATTTGTGTTTGTTTACCTAAACCTTTAACAAAGCAATCAATAGTAGGAAATCTTAAACTTGTACCATACCAAGCAAATTTACCACAACTACCATATTGAGTTAGCATATTTTGATATTGCTGACTAGTAACAATTAATTTATAACCAGTAGTTTCTTCTGGTATCATTCTATTATTTGCTTTATTTAAAAATTCAACAAATTGAGGTGCTACACTTGCAGCATTATCTAACATACTACCATCAAGTCTAATATAACCTACAGGAACATCATCAAAAGCATAATTAATAATAGTACCTATTGGAATTTGTGTACTTACAATAGAATTTTTTAATATAGAAGGGTCTATCAATTTTACTCTTTCAACAACGATTTGTAAATTACCATCAGTTAAAGCACTTAAATCACTTCCTTGAAATTTAGCAATTAATTGTGTATCAGAACTCGTTGATAAAATTCTTTCAAAAACATCTTTAGTAAAATTAGTATTACTAACAGCACCAGTAATATCCATTTGTGTATAAAATAAATTAGGGTTAGTTTGTGTACCAATACTAACGGTTAAAGTAAAATCATTTTCCGAACTTGTAAATTGTGTTGTAGGTTTAAAATAAATACTTTTTACTGCCGTAGAAAGAGGTATGTTAGAAAGATTATAAGAAAAAGAACTTTCTTCTGTTTGTATTTGTCCAAAAGCAATATCAAAAGTATCATAAACTACTGTGGTATATTTATCTACATTTTCACCAGAAACAGTTTCAGAAGTTCTTAAAGTAGTCCAAGTACCTTGTTGAGAAGTATTATCAAGTAGTATCAAAGTAACCATATTACCTGCAGTTACTTCTCTTGCTAATGTTAATGTACTCGGATCATCTGAATTACTATCATAATAAAAAATAGAAACATCAAATGTACTATTATTTATAATTGTTGTTTTCCAATTATTCCATAATTCAGTAGCATTAGGTAAAACTATATAATAACCATTTTGAAAATTGCTATTTGTTAAATATTGTGTTTGTTCTGATTCTGGAGTTAATAATAATTTATTTGAATTAAAATTAGGAGTTGCAAAACCTTCAATTACTCTTTCTTCTAATACTGCTCTTTCACCACGATAACCATCAGTGGTTGCTCCGATTTTCTTATATTTTTGGGACATTTACGATACCTCTAAAATGTATATATAAATATAAATGAAAATAGCAAAATAAAAATACCCTCTCTATTAAAAGAAAGGGTATTTAAAATAATGTTTAAGATGAATTTATTTACCAGGTGTTACAATTTTCCTGCACTGAACAGTTGCGGTCTCGGTAATTCTTATATCTCCAGTGCTGTTTAATGTATCGGAATAGTTTGAAATAGTGCAATCTTTATAAACTCTTAAAATCTTTTCTGTAGCATTTCTTACATCAGGATCTACAGTACCATCATTATTTATAGCGGGGATAGTTACCACGTCTTCTACGTCAAAATATAAACTTGTATCAAAAAGACTTTCGATACCAGTTTGACCAGTAAATTGATCTAATAATGTAGAAGTTTGTAAGCGTAATCTATTGAAAGTTAAGTTAATATCAGTAACAAGGCCTTGTGTTACTTCAACACATTCAGGATTACCAAGTTCAAAAGTTCTATAAGTATCTTTTGTTTGGTTATGTGAAATACTTTGTACTGTACCAATTTGAGTTCTTACACCTTCACTATTTACAGCAAAAATTTTATGCTGTACTGAAAGTTGTAATCTGCTTGCGCAAGGTTTTAAAAATTGATCTGCCATTTAATTATACCTCATTAAAATTATAATATGCATATATAAATATAAATGAAATTATTTGTTTAATGAGATTAAATAGTTTCAAACCAATCTAAAAATTCATCTAAATTGTAAAATATTTTATAATTAAGATTATTTTGTTTAAAAGTTTGTAATTTTCTTGGATCTAAATCAGTCCAAGTATAAATCATAAAATCATATTGATTCTTTATATTTTTATTTTTTCTTAATTTTAAAGATTTTAATTGTAAACATAATAACTTTATTAAATCTTGTTTATTATTTTTATCAAAAGGTTTTCCTTGATGAAATTGGCTAAAATGACATTCAATATATAAATTTAATGATTTAACATAAAAATCACATTTAAAAGGATATTTATCATTCATATATGATCTTTCTATGTCGTCTTTTAAAAATTTTGTTAAAAGCAAATTATAGCAATTATCTTCTGGTTTTGAAGGATTACAATGAGTTTTATTTCTTCTCATCGTTTCATATCGTTTTTGTTTTGTACTTTGTAATTGTAATTTGTCTCTATATTTCTTTAATTGAAAAATACATTTTACTCCTGTCTTTATTATATTAGTATTTATTATTTTATTTGTTATTATTTGTCTGTAATTTTTACCAAAATGTTTTTCTAAAGTTAATTTACTTTTACTATAATTTATATAGGGTTTACCGTCTTTTGTTCTTGTTTTATAACATTTACTTCTTACATCCTTATCTTGTAATGCATATTGTACACCTCTTAATGTTATATTTGTATTTTTTGATTTTTCTCTAAATTCTTTCGTGTGCATATAAGATATATTATTATATTTTAATTTGCAAGTTTCTTGCGCTTTTTTAAAATTATTATATTTACCATCACCATATCTTATTTCTTTGGTTTTATAAGAATTAATACTTCTTTTCTTGCTTACATTCTTATCTTTTAATACACAAATTTTACTACAATGATAACCATAACCACTTTGTAAATTCCTAAATATATTTTTCTTTCCACAAATTGGACAAAATATATGTAAATTTTTTAAGTTATCTTTATTCTTTAACAAATAAATTAATTCAGGAACTGAAAACTTACAATTATATTTAGAAATTAAAAAATTTTTTATATTTTTATTTATTTTATTTTTAATTATCTGTTGAAAAGTACCAAATATTATAAGTTTATCTTTTAAATGATTATTAATTAAGTATATAATATCTTTTATTGTCATAAAAATAAAAACCGTAGAATTTTAAGTTTTGAGAACTTTGGACAGATTCTACGGTTTTGATAATACTATTTCTAGTATTATATATTTATTAACAAATTTTAAACTGTCCTAGGTGTTCTCAATACCTATATTTATATTATACTAAATTTTATCAATTTGTGGTTAATGACCTAAATAGGGAAATTATATCAAGAGGGTATGTCCCCAGACGGCCGTTTAAACCAACTGAAAATTGAGCACTACCAAGCCAAGATGCTGAACCTGTTGAAAACTCCATTTTAGTTTTTTGCATTAATGGATTAATAAAACCAAGTATTTGAGTTAATGCATTTTGTATAGCAGGTGTAAATTGCTGATTTAAAGATAATCCATTATCTGAATATGTAAAGTCTCTGATTTCTAAACCCAACATTTTTGAAAGTATTGTAAAATATTGTGCAAACATAAGAAGAATAGATTCATATTGTTTAGGAAAATTTGCTATTGTATGTTCAGTAGTCGGGGGATAACTATTCCAAAAACCTAAAGCCATATTTATACCCATCATTAAATCTGTATCTTCCATAGGTCTCATTGTACCATCTTGTAAAATATCAGAAGTAATAATAGGATCTAACATTTTTCTTAAAGAATTTACCAATCTTAATTGTTTAGGGTTTAAATCAAATGTAGTTAAAAGAATTTTAGAAAGTGTACCATTATCTTTTTTATACCTTACATAATAATATTCAGTTTCTTTACCATTATCGTCTGTATAAGTATCTACTTCCTGTGTAGGATCATTATTAACCCATCTATCAATGTTGGTTAATAAAATATATGAAGAATCATCACTTTCATTTGTTCCACGATAGATATTAATGCTTGTATAAGAAGCATCCTGTAATATTGTATAAGGTATTGTCCAAGATATTTGTACTGACATTTAAATTAAATCCTTTAAGTATTATATAAATATAAATGAAAAAAGGGCTTCCCTTTTATAAGAAGCCCTTTTATTTAATTATTTAAGTAGTTAATCAATATTTATAGATATACTCACATTTACCCAACGAATCTCAAACAAGGGTAAATATTGGAATGAAATATCTAATTGTTTAGGATTATTAGCAGCATAATTTGCTGTAACATTTCTAAAGTCTTTAATTTCTTCCACACTTACATAATTTGTAAGAATTGATTCCGTTTTAACTTGAGCAGAACTTGCAGTTGCAGGTGTATTCTTTTTACCAATATAAATTGCAAGTTGTTTTCTTAAATCAGTTCTAATCAAATCTGTAACTCTTCTAACTTGTCTTGTTTCAGTAATAACTGATGAACTATTAGTTGTAAATATATCAAATACTTGGGTTAGATTTGTATTTTCATTGAAGTCAAGCATACTCAAGAAATTGCTGCAAAGATAATTTCTTTCAGAAGGATCAAATCTTTGGTCACCAACTAATGTAATTCTTGCAGGTAAGGTTTTCCTTAGCATAGGTTCACTATAACCATATTCAGGATTACCTTCAATACCAGAAAGAGCACAAAGAGCATAAATAGCACTTAATTCAACATCTGTTTCTTCTTGTGTTTCAGCATCTGCCAAAGTAATTGTTACTTTATTGTTAGCAAAATATGTAACCCTATCATTCATTAAACCTTCTCTTTGAGCAACAATGGTATCTGTACTTAAAGTATCACTATTAGGAATAATAAATGTTGTTCTTTCTTTACCATATAAAGCAGAAGAACAAGTTTCTAAATTTTGTATTAAATAATTTCTTAAAGCAATAGAATCTTGTTTTAAGATAATCACTGTTTGTACATTAAAATCCATTAAATCATCAATGGCTTTCTTATAAGAAGCATCTGTATTATCAGGTACTTGAACACAATAAACACCACCACCAAGTAATGTTTGACCTTCTAATACTAAGTCTGCTGCTAATGTAATAGGTTGAATTACACCATTAAGATATTCAGGACCATAAACTTCTGCAATTGCCGTTTGATTAAATAATAATGTCGGTTTAAAATCACCTCTGGATGCACTCTTATTTAATTTATATGTAATATAAAAAGTTGAACCAGCAACAGGTTTATTTGTTGAAATCCAAGTAATAGTTGTATTATCAGTATTAATAGTATAATCAATACCTAATGTATAATTATAAAAACCAGAAATATTACCAAGACCTACAACTTCTAAAATATCACCAGCAACAGCATTTGTACCATTAGGTAATTTAATTGTATCTGTATCTGTCGGCGCAGCAATAATTTGTAAAGCACCTTCTGTTGCTTCTGTTGAAGTTGCAAAACCATTACCTTGAATAGTTGCAATTACTTGTAAAGCATTAGCATCACCTTCTAATGCTAATTTATAACCATAAGAATCTTCTGTATCTTCTAAAATAACGAAGTCACCAACGGAAACTGTACCATCACTAATCCAATGTGCTTTTACTAAACCAATTTGAACTTTACCAGCAGCGGGTGCTGTTGTATCTGTCCATAAAACATAATTACCAACTGCAGGTGTATATTCACCTACAATAGGTGTAACATCACTTAAAATAATATTTGCTTTAGGTGTAACAACTTTTGATTTTGTCAATTCTAAATTTTTAATTGTAGTATATAATTGACCTTGTCCAATAACTGCTGTCCTATTATAACCAGAAGCAGTTGAACCTAAACTTTGTGTGGTCTCTGAAAAATAGACCCCAGGAACACGATATAATGCCATTTATTTTATACCTCTCAATAGAAATTTATTGTTTATAAACATATATAAATATAAATGAATTCTACTAAAAAGATTTAATTTTTATTTCATTTAATTTTCTTTCGTAAAGATTTATGCTAATATGTTTTAATAATTTTTCTCTATTATCTATAAAGATATTTACAAATTCTTTATTAAATTTTTTACAATTAAAAGGGTCTAGCATTTTACATAATTCTATTGGGAAATTTATATCTAACTCTTTTAAATTTCTTTGAACTATTAAACAATGTTCTCTTCTTATATTATTACTTCTTTCAACACTTGAATTTAAATATGATTTTCTATAATTTAATAATATTTTATTTATTATTTTATGAGGTATTTTTCTTGTTCTACTCCAAAATTCATAATCATAAATAAAATAATCTGGATTGTATTTATAATTATTACAAAATTCTTTTCGTTTCATAAATGTAGGTTGCTTTATTGGTTGCCAAAATATTAACTCTTCTTGTACTTGATTTGATTCCATTTCTTCGCCATCATCATAATTACTATTACCAAATATATGTACTCTTGAACTCACTGATTGTAATTCTTTATTATTATCTAATTCTTGTTTTTCTATTAATAATCTATCAAGCAAAGAAATATCATCGTGGTCTTGTATTGCTACATAATCACCTTTTGCTATATGTGCTAATTTATCATAAGATAGTGCAGGATGAATTATTGGATCGTTCTTAATATATTTTATACGGTTATCATTAAAATTATCTATAAAGTGTTTTAAATCAAAATCTTCACCATTATCAGCAATTAAAAATTCAAAATTAGTATAACTTTGATTTAATATTGATTCAATAGATTGTTTTAAACATTCTTTATTAGATTTATAACAACTCATTATAACAGAAATCATTTTACATTTACCAATCCATATTTTTCATATTCTAATATTTTATCTAATTCTTTATTACCGTTATGAGTAGTTTTATAATTAGGTTTATTATAGTAAGTTACATTTTTAAATCCATCAAAACCATACAAATCTATTGATTTACACTCTGAAGATAAACAAAATTGTAAAGCAATAAAACCTGTACTTGCTTGTGATACTTTTTCTTTTATTCTTTTACTTTCTTCATTAGGTTCTTGTATAAATTGTATCTTATCATTAGTAGTTAAATCAAAATTGCATTTATTACCACAATATTTAGATCTTCTTACGGTATATTTGGTATTAAAAATTTTTAATTCTTGAGGTGTTAAAGTGCATGCCAAAAATAAAATATCAGTTTTTGTACCTTGACTATCTTTTCTTATAGGATAACCTTTATTAAATCTTATAATTATATCGTGATTATCTATACTTTTGCCCTGCTTCTTACTAAATATTGATTGTGAATTTCCAACAATAGCAACACTTTTATCTTTTATAAATTCTTTTAATTTATTTAATTCTTCAAAATTTGTTCGTTTTAATATTTGACTTTTATCACTACCAACAAAATGTAATAAATAAGCATCACTTTCATATATAGGATTATCATAAGGTCTATTTTTACAATAATTATATTTTACATCTATATTTTTTATTCTATTATTAAATTCTAAATTAATTATTGTTTCATCATGTTGTGTTACATTTTGAGTATTTTTTAATCTTTCTAAACATCTTTCGGTAAAACTTTGTTTTCGTAATTCTTCTAAATTCATTAACATCATACCCGTTAAATAATAATTAGGAAGTTTTAATTCTTTTGCTTGCTTTTTACCAATATTATAACTTTCAGTAGCACAAATAAAAGGGCAATCTATATTCCAAAGTTCGTTTAATGGTCTTTGACAGATTACATCACAATCTATATAAAGAATTTTGTCGTAGGGAAGTAAAGGTAAAAATAATTTATGATAAACACCATTTTTCATTCTATCATTTTTATTAAATTTAAACAAAGAAGAATCCATTTCATAATAAAATGTTTTAGCACCAGGAACTTCTAAATCTTTATCCCCTGTTAGTACAACTATATCCACATTTTTATTATATCTTTTAACAGATTCTATTGATTTTTGTAAATAAGGTAAGTAATGTTTATCACAAACATAAGCGATTCTAATTGGTCCCTCCATAATTCCTCTTTTATCTTATGTTGCCCTCATAATTTACATAAACATCGGGTAATTCACCATTTTTATCCCAAACTTTCATTTCACTTTGTGCATTTACGTGGCTGTGAAAAAATATAGGTGCCTCATATTCAGTAGTATCAATTAAATTTTTTAATGTCCAAGTTTTACCATTTATACTTTTACAAAATTTACAAGCATTTGGATGCGCTATAAATGTGGCCATATTATAGCCTTGCTCTAATAAATCTTCAAAAACAGGTAAACTTACATCTTGCAAAGGATATATGCTTTTTGGTTTTATCTTATAACGCTTGGAAACCGATTTATTTTGTGTTTTATAAGGTTTTTTAGTGGGTTTAATAGTCTTATTAGGTTTCTTCTTTAAAACCTTATTGGGTTTAATTTTAAAGCGTTTTGATGTATTTATTGTCTTTTTAGTTGTTTTAGTAGGTTTTTTAACTATTTTCTTAACTTTTGGACTTGTTTTCTTTGTTTTAGCAGAAATAATTCTAATCCAATTAGATTTTTTATCAAAATTAATATCTAAATTATTATCGTACCAATCTTTTATAATATTAAACCAATCATCTATACTATAATTTAAAAAAGATTTTATTGCGCCACTTTCACCTAATATTATTTGTTTTTCTGCTCTAGCGAGTTTATCAGCTGTTTCGTCATCATCAGAATATATATAAACTAAGCCATTATCAAAATTTAAAATAATATCTTTTAAACCTAATTCTTTTTCACACAATTGTTGTAATTTTTTATTTCTAATATTTTTCATAATTTATTTATTTTTATGTTTAAAATATTCAACTTGTTTTAATCTTTTTTCTGCTTCTTCTTTAGTATCATAAGTTCCCAAGTTCTTTCCTTTCTCGGATTGAACCTGGTACTTATTATCTTTCTTAACTATTTTAGAAAGTAATTTAATCCAAGAAGATTCTTTTATAAATTTTTTATTAAATAAAATCTCTGCAACTTCAGGAATAGATAATTTTTTTGATGCTAATTCTTCAAAAATATTTACAAAATTTATATTTGCTGGACTTATACCATTCTTCTTACATAGAAATATAAATACTACAAATGCAGTTCTTTTATTACCATCAATAAAATAATGTCCTTTTATTAAACTATATACGATTGATGCTATCTGTTCTTCAATTGTATTATAATATAAATAAGATGATAAACAACCAGAACAATTTCTATTTGTTTTTGTATTTTGTACTATTTCATTAATTTTAGAAATTGTTTCAGGATTAATCATTTATCTTTTAAACCTTCTATAACATCTTTATATTCTTTTATTATTTCTTTTACGGTTTCAACATCGTTATTAGTTATTTCTTCTTTTTTTGCTAATTTAATCCATTTCATAAATTCACCTATACAAATTTAAATGATTATATTAATATTATAATATATTTTAAAGAAAATTTAATACTTACTCCTCTGTTGGTATTATAACTGCATTTTCTTCATTTTGAACTCTTATTTGTCCATCTTGTTCATAAAGTATACCAATAGTAGGTACAGTAACTTTTTCAATTATATTATTTTCAATAGGAATAAATTTCTGCCACTCTGCATAAAGATTAAGAGTAATATTTACAGTATAAATATTATTTTTACCATATTCTTCTGTTTGAGGAGCAGTTCCACTTGCATTTAATATTTCAATACCTGCATCAGCAAATTTGTCATGAGCATAATATTGAATAAAACTACAAATATAATCTGAAATTATTTCACAATCATATTTTGTTAATGCAGAAATAGAAACTTGAATAACAGGTTTAATTGTCATACCATGAATAGAACCTTTAATAGTTCCATCTTGATTATAAACATCTTCTTGAAAATTTCTATCAAAAGAAGTTTCAAAGAAATCATTATCTGTTACATCATTACAAATAATACAAGGGAATTTTCTTTCACCTCTTGGATAACTTTCGTCAATATATATTTTAGTATTTAAAAACTCTTTTACCCAAGGAAATTGTGGATGATTTTTAAAAAGCTGTCTAAATACTGAAACGAAGCAAGTGTTTATATACCTTCTACCACGATATAACATTTATACAATCTCCAATTCTATTTTTTCTTTCATTTCAAACATAGGTTTTATTCTATTCATTAAACGAGTAAATGTAACTCTACTATCTAATACTTTACCTTTTTCTTTATTAAAACCTACTAAAATACATCCTTCTGTATCATCCTTTGTGTTGCCACTATGAATCCTAACACCTTCAAAATTAGGTACATTTAATAATAAAGGCAAATTCTTTTTAAATCTTGGCGAATAAGATATTGTTACTTCATATTTACCAAAGGGTATAGCAGTTTCGGCATAAATCTTCTTCTCTCTTATTGCATCTTCTAAAGTATCACAAAAATATTCTTTATTGATATATAATTTACCAATAGTATATTCTGATCCTTTATAAGTTCTTTTTAATGTTAAAAGCATTAGTCCCCTAAAAATATATTTAATGTATAAATTCCTTTGCCTTCATCTGCAGGTAAAGTTTCGTTATTACAAAAAATACCTAAATCTCTTACTTTACTTTCTATTGTATTTATAGTTTTAGCATCACCTCTAACAGAAATATTACCTTTATTTTCATCTTCAATAGAAACACCTACTGAACCATTTTTTATATAAGGATCTAAAATACCACCTAAAGATAATAATTGAGGTGTTAATTTTGCTGATTGAACATTTACCCAACCTTTTGTATCTACTTTAATATCTGTACTAGGACTTACTGATTGATTAGGAAAATCTAAACCTTGTATTGTTGTTTCACCATAAGCAGAATCAATTTCTTTCACTTCAATACTTTGACTGCCTTCATATTCAGGATGTTCCATAATAAATTTAACTTTAGCATCTGTAGAATTTTTTGCTTCAATTTGTGCTAACTCACTGCCATCTTTTTCAAAAATACTAAATTTAGGCATTTGACTTTCTAAAAGAACACTTTGTCCTTTTTTAGTATTTTCAATAATCATATCTTTAAATAATTGTGTAGTATATAAATAAGTATCTATATTTGAATTTTTATCATTTTCTGAATCAAATAGTGCTTTTAAAACACTTTTTAATTGTATTGCTATTGGATCTTCATCAGAATAATTTTCTTCAGTAATTGTGTAATTATTCAAATCTTCTATAAATAACGGATAATATTTATTCCAAGATTTTTCTAACCGTTCATTAGTAGATTCTTCAGATTTAATAGTTTTAGCAGTAGTATCTACAGTAGAAATATCTTTTGTATACCAATCAATTAAATAAGACTTCTTTTCTTTATTATATTCTTGTTGTGCTGCTTGTTTAAGTAAGTTTAACCCTTTATAAGTAATAGAATATTTAGGACCACGAATAGGATTGATGCCCGCAAGTTTAATAAGACCACCACTAATTAAACCTTTTTCAATTTTAATTTCTTTTGAATATTTATCACCGTCTAAAAATTGATTTAAAGAATCAATTAAAGTAGATTTAATAGGTGTATACATTTGAGTAGTAGTTGTACTATTTAAATTATTTACATTATTAGGATTATATGTAGGAGGTGTAACTACGGGATTATCTTTCATTACCGCAATCCATTGATTTGCTTTCGGATCCCATGCATACTCCATATTATCTGGTAAAGTTGTTGTTGGTTTTGGGGTTGTAGGTTGTTCTGAAGAATTTTTATAAAATTGTTTCTCTTTTTCATCATTTACACCGTCCCAATAACCACGCTCATATTCTTCTGAATGTTTTTCATGTATATCATCTGGATCTTCTGGGTAATGATGCTTAAACATATATTTTCCATCTTTATAACCTTGTTTATAACCGCCATCATCTTTTCTCACATCTTCTGTGGAATTATATGTTTCTATAATGTTAAATGAATCTTTACTTTTTTGCTCATACAACTCAACATCATTTTTATTTTTGTATTTCTTTTTTAATAAATCAAAATATTTTTTAGCTTCTTGTTTATTTTGGAAATCTTTTTCATGCACAAGAGAACCACCATATTCATAAACTGATACATTATAGTATGGATATTCTAATTTTATTTTTGATGTCACTTTAATAAATTTCATATAAAATCCTCAATAATTATAATATATAAATATAAATGAAAAGTAAAATAAAACACCTACCAAAAAAATAATCTTGATAGGTGTTCGCCACTGCAGGTAAGGACTTAAATTTTAATCACCTTCATAACTATCTTCCCAGTAATTAAGATTTTCATCTTCATATATTATATGTTCTAAATTTTTAGCAAATTTACTATCAGGAGATATATTATAGTCTACTGTTTTGCCATCTAATTTAGTTATTTTTAATGATTTTATTTTAATATATTCATAATAACCACTTGTCATGCGATAATAGATGTTAGAACTATGATTATCATAAGTTTCTTCAGGGCTATCCATATCTAATTCATAATCTAAAGTTAATTCTGATACAAATGAATCATTGTCACCATAAACAACTATATCACAAGTGTCTTGATATATCTTACCATTAAATTCCCAATCAAATTCTTCATTTTCAAGTTTTTTAATAAAATCTTCAACACTCATAACATCCAATACACTTGGGTAAAATTCGTCCTTAGCTTTAATAACTTTAATCATTTTCATATAAAAATTACCTCAAAAATTTAAATGAAAACTAATTTATTTCAACTTCTTTTTCTATTATACTTATATCAATAGAACCAAATTTGCCACAAAGGTCTTTTGCTTCTTGACATTCATATAGAGTACCTTTTTCTAAACAATCTGCTAATTTTCTTAAAGCATCAGGTTTGGACGCATATCTATAAAAATGTAGAATATCTTGATCACTCATATCTTTTGTATCAAGTTCTAATGGTACTTCTGTATATTGGTCGGCTAGTGGATGTACCTGAATAATTTCATTATTTTTTCTAACAACTAAAAATTGCACATTTATTTTCATATTTATTTCTCCTATAATATATTATACTAAAAAATTAATATTTAATCTCCATAATAGGGTTTATTAGTTCATAAGTATAATGATGTTCGGCATCACTATCACTACAAACACTTACATTATAATGTTTTGTATTTATGTTTTCGTGATAACCATAACCTTCGTGAGCATGTCCAAAGATATGTATTTTAGGTTTCTTATCTATTACTGCTTTTCTTAATTCTTCACTACCATAACCGTTAGGGTCACATATACCTTTCGGCGGTGTATGAGTAACAAGAACATCTACTCTTTCAGGAATTAATTTAAATATATCTTTAAGGGTTTTTTCATCTTTCATATAAGCCCAGTTATTAAATTCGGGGCACCAAGGCGTACCATATATCTTTATACCCTCGACTACTGCTAATTCGTCAATAAGTAAAGTAGCACCCCTTGTCTCAAATAATTCCTTACAATATGCTTGGTTATTTTCGCAAAAAATATCGTGGTTGCCAGGAATTGCTATTTTATTTTTATACGGCAGTTTCTCAAACCAATTAACAAACTGCAGTGTTTCGTATAAAGATTCACCACTACCACACCAATCACCTGCAAATATACATATATCTGCTTTTGGGTATGGTTTCTTAATTTGTTTGTACAGCCAATGACAATCTGAAAATGCTACTATTTTCATTTACCCTCCTTCACTCTAGGAAATCTAAAGGTTATTATACGTTTGTTACCTTCTACTGATGTTACTGAGCCTTTATATAATTCTTCAATTAAAGTTTCACGAACATCCAAATGATTTATCTTTAAATCATCACAAAGTAAGTTGATAAATCGTTGGCAAGAGTCTTTTAAAATAGCCTCATTTATGCGTTCATGTGTATATTTTACTATATTAAAATTACTTTTCATTTTAATACCTCCGAAGCACTTGATATGCTTTTTCTTACTTCCATTTTTCCATAATAATTAGTAATTTTAAATATACCTATAAATAAAATAACCGTTAATATAATTAAAGTTAAACAAGCACATAATTGTCCTAAGTCTTCTTTATCCCACTTAAACAATATCTTAAATAAGGTAGAAAAAGATTCAAAAACACTAATAAAGTATTCTTTATAGCCTTTTATAAAATCTCTCATAGTATCTCCTTTTTAAATGTTTATTTATATTTTATTTCAAGTTCTTTTTCATCAGTCATATTTTCTGAATAACCAATAGTAACTTTTTCACCATTGTTATATGTGTATAGTTCGTATACTGTACTATCTTTCTTTTTTTCTTCTGAATTAGCGAAGAACTCATATTGCTTTGGCTCTAATAACTCTTTATAATGAATATAATACTTTACGATAATATGACAAGCAGTATCTTTTTGTTGCTTACTGTATTTACACTTATTCACTATTAAATTATTATATATTTTCTTTGCTTGTCTTACTTTCATCTTTAATATCCTTTATTGCGGAATATAAAATAAATAATGTAAGAACTCCTATTGCTATACAATCAATAATAAATATTGTAAAAATTATAAGCCAAGAAAATCAATCATTTTGTATTCCTTTATTTATTATTTCTTTTTGCTGTTGTACTAATATATTTAGTTTCTTATTAATATCCATAAGAGTAACATTTGTAGTGTCTAAATTATCAACTCGTACATTACTTGAACAACTACCTATCATAATAAAAAATAGCCAAAGTAATACCCATTCCAAACGTTTATATATTTGTTCCAAAAATTCACTGTTCTTATGACATTTATAATAACATTTACAATTAGAGCAATCTTCTTTATTCATTTTCTACCTCCACCAAAGGACAATGTTTAGGTCTTTTATCCAATTCAAAACATCCTAATACCTTTTTATTTGCACTGCAATAATCTCCCCATCCTTCTTCAAAAATACGGAAATTACATTTCTTGCATCCGCTTGGCATATCCATATCTTTTATTGCTATCATATTTATATCTCCTTTTCATAACATCAAGACCTTATTTCCATTTTATTTATCATATCTTTTATTTCAAATATTTTAGTATTGAATTTATCTATACATTTCTGTATAAATTCTTGAAACATATCCTTTGTAATCAATTTATCTAAATAATTAAAGTAAATTGTATGTTCATCCCTAAAACTATCTGTAGAAATATAAATATCAAAATCTTGTCTTTCTTTTAATTTTTGTAAACTTTTTTCTAAATGTTTTACCGCTTTTTCATATTCATCTAAATTAGTAATTAATTTTGTTACTTCTTCTACTGTCATATTTGTACTCCTTTATATAATATTATACTAATTATATCTTAATTTTTTCCTATTATTTTACTTTCATAAGCACCTTTAAAAGCAAAAAGGCTTAGTGCATTAGTATATTCTATATAATACCATTCCCATTTTGTTTTATCAAACTTCCTGGTAACAATGGAAAGTGAATCTCTAGTACCATCGGCATTAATATATTCTACTTTATCACCAACTTTATATTTTGGTTTACTTCGTTTAATTGGTTTATTTGTTTTCATAATTTTTCTAGTTCTTGTACATACTTTGCTATTGATAAAGCAACAATATAAACTAATTCCTTGTCTTTATCTTTATAATTCTTTTTTGCTAATTCTTCTTTTACTTCTAATACTATTTTAGCAATAGTTGCTTTAATATCCATCCTTCTGCTCATTTAATTATCCCCTTCCTTATCTTTACATTTATTAAATCCAGGGCAATCTTCGGGACACCCATTTACTTCTCCATAATGTGTATCAATATATTCTTGAGCCTTATTAAACATATAAGAAGCGTCTGCCACATCATTATACCCAAACTTTACTTTGCCTGTGTAAGTGGAAATTGAATAACAATAATTAGGATTACCACAACCTGTTTCTAAGGTAATACATTTGTTTTTATATTTGTAACAATATCCTGCCATAGTTATTTCTCCGTTCCATAGTTTTTAAAATAGTTTTTTACATAAACAATAGGAGTTCCTTTATCACCACTACCACTTGTTAAATCCATTAAGGAACCAAGTAAATCTGTAATTCTTCGTGGTGTAGTTCCTTGTGATAACATATTACCTTTTAAATCTTTTTTCTTATTTTTAATTTCTTCTTTAATAGCATTATTTAATTCTTCACCGTTTAAATCTTTAAACTTTTCATCGGCTAAATTCTTTATTTTTACTTCATTTGGTGTACCCTCAAGACCATCAGTATAAGCAGGACTTACAACAGGGTCTGCAAATTCCCATATACCACCGATAGGATCTTTGAAACATCCGTCGCCATAAACCATAACTTCTACTTTTTTACCTGTTTTCAATGCTATATATTGTTGTATTAGCTGTACCGTCATTTCAGAAGACACTTTATCAGGAAATAATTTAAGTTTTTCTTCACTTACCTTATTAGAACCCAATAAACCCCATTCACATTTATCTTTACAAAAATCAGTTAAGTTATGATATATCTTATCATATTTATATAGGATATTATGACAATTAACTTTATATTCATCAGGAAATCGTATTGGTCCAGTATTACTGCTATCCGGCCAAATATTAATAAAGTCAGACCTATCATTACTAATAAAACATTTTTTACCTTCTGATTCAACTATTTCTTTATAGTATTTCCTGTAATTCAAACCAGTAAAAGGGTGATTTTCTGCTACGTTTCCTACATAATCTACATCAGGCATCCATATATAAACATTTTCTTTTACTGCTCTGGCAAATGCTTTCAATATAAGAGCAAACCTATTACGAGAATAAATAGGTCCTTCTAAATATACATATTTGGGATTATGTAATACTCTTTTAATATCTTCTGCAACTTCATCTATTGTAACATAATTACCCAATGATCTTGCTACAACACTTTCAGTAATACCAATAATATCCTTATCTTCTATTTGTATTCCTGAATTTAATACAGTATCGCTTACTATTTTTACAATACTATCGCCTTCTCTTATTATAGGTGCTATTAAACCTATTGATTGAACTCCGTATTTTTTAGTCATTTTCTAAATCTCCTTTAATGGACAATGTTTATTACGTTTTTTTGCCATAAAATCTTCTTTAGTTTTAAATACCTTTTGATAACATATAACTTTACCGTCTAAATCTCTTATAGGTAATATTCTACAAGTACTTTCTAATACTCCATTCATTTCATTACCTTCACCATGTATAAATAATGGACAAGATAAACAACTTTTTGGCATTTCTATATCTATTTTTATTGACATTTTTACCTCATTATTACTATTTTTACTATTATTCTTTTTATTATTTATATTCTTTGGAAAATGTATATTTCCATTTAGAAACACAACCATAATTAGTTTTATCTATTAAATTATTATATATTATTTTACATTTTTCACTATTTGTGGTTGCTATATCTTCATATTTTATTCCGTAAGGTGTTTGTAATTTATAATATAATATTACTTTACTATGGCAATCACTATAAACTATAATAAATATTATTCCCACTATTATTAGTATTGTAATTGCTGCTTGTATAATACTATCTATAAAATCGTTCATAATTATTAATCCCCCTTGTAATAAAATTTATCTTTTTCAAATATAATTTCGGGGTTTATATTATATTTATCATTTTCTTCACAATGAGCATATATTACGCCTGCTCTCATACAATATTTTATACTATCATAATCTTCTTGTTGTATTTCTTTACCTTGACCAAGTAAATCAATAAATTCTTCTAAACTTTGAATATATATTTTATCTTCAGGTATATAAGCATATTTTTCATATTTAGTTGAATATAAAGCACCAGCAATATAATCTATGGCAGATAATACCAAAGGATTCATTTCTATATTTCCAAGAAGTTGCAAAGTTATTAAATCTTTATCATAACCATCTACTATTCTATAGCCTTTTAATATTGCTTTATTTATATCAAATTTTGTTTTTAATAATTTTCTTTTCATATTTCTTTACTCCTTTAAGTATATTATCTAATATTATTTTTGATAAATCTTCTATTTCTTTCCATTTTTGACAATTAGCACAATTTACTTTATCGTCAGGACACTCTATACTGCTACAAGCAATTACTTTTTCATTATATATTGTTTGTGTTATTAGTTCTACTATGTCATCATAAGTAATGCCTTCTTTATATTCTTTATTTTTACAACCCTTTGATTTACATTTTTCTAATGTAATATCACATCTTGAATCTTCATCAATATAACCATCGTGATATTCAGTAATTGAAAATTGTAAATGTTTACATACAGGTTTATATATACTAATTGAAATTCTTTCGTTCTTTTTCATTATTTAACTCCTTTAACATATTTAATAATTTTTCTATATCTTTTTGCCAATGATATTTTGTTATAATACATTTATTATCTTTTTTATTTAATGTTTCTACTTCTATAATGGGTGATTCACCAATAGAAACACTCACAGAATAATCTTTTGTATTCCATTCAAAATAAAATGTACCTAGTGGACTAGGAATTATATCATAATATAATATACCCCTATTATCTAAACAAATCTTAAATATACAAGCATTTGTTGCCACTTTAGTAGTTATAGGGATTTCTTTGTCTAAATCCGTTATTTTTGAGTTATATTTGTTCATTATTTCTTTTACTGTTTTTATATTCACTTTAATCGTTTTCCACCTCATTTATTTCTATTAAAGGACAATTTTGTGATCTTGTTTTTAAATGTCCAAATATTTCTTCTTTTGTAATAAAACAACTATCTATTATATGAAATTCACCTAATGAATTTGTAGTTACTTTATGCCTAAATAAACATTCAAAACAATTTTTAGGCATCTTCGATTTATTTATTGCTATCATAGTTATTCAACCTTTACTAATTTTATTTTATTTAAAGTCCATTTAATTGTGTTTATATATGCTCTCTTTAACAACTCTGGGTCAAATG
>Ga0310690_10000585_pt1 | contig 75341 bp, 54 predicted proteins | sample AusTroGonzalo_MG_2_FD_207661 | JGI IMG/M metagenome (GOLD analysis project Ga0310690, IMG submission 207661) | Bovine rumen microbial communities from tropical cattle in Woodstock, Queensland, Australia - Gonzalo_04 (v2) (version 2) | ecosystem: Host-associated > Mammals > Digestive system >...
AAACGTTCTACCGCCTCTTCAAAGAGATCACCGGCCTCACTCCTCTCCAATTCCGCCTGCAAAATTGTCAGAAATAGCATTTTTGTACGATTTGAGAGTGGATTTGTACGATTTGCGAATGCTTTTTGAGAAAAAAGCAGTATCTTTGTGCCCGAAATTGGAATACTACGTTCGTTAAAAAATCCTTACGATAATGAAAAGATTCTTATTTTTTGCAACAACCGTCCTTATGGTTACCTTCTCTGCCCTGGCGATAGAGCAGAATGTGGTAGCTATTTATCAGCAGGACGGACAAAAGGCGCTGTTTGCATTTGCAGACCAGCCCGAAGTGACGTACACTGCGACGGACTTGACGTTAACCACCACCAAGACATCGGTGCAGTATTCTATCTCGCAGTTGAAGAAGATTCAATTCGAGACGGCAGAGATGTCGGAAGATATCGGCCTCTATATCGACGAGGTGCAGGACAAACGCTTCTTGTTCCGCGACGGCAGTATCGTGATTGAAGGCGGCGAACCGAACTCGCTGGTCAATATCTACACGGTATCCGGTGCGCTGACCGAGCAATATCGGTTAGACGGAAACGGCAGTGCCGTCATCTCTACGCAGGGACTTAGCGGCAATGCGTATATATTTTCTAACGGAAGTATCACCTTTAAATTCATCGCACAATGAAGCCATTTACACATTTACACATTTACCATTTAGTCATTTATTTGGTCATTGGGCTATTTTCAACGAGTGTTTTGGCCGCAGATATTACACCAAATGAGGCAATCCGGATAGCCAATGATTTTGTGAAGCACGATAAGACCGCGCAAGCGAACATTCGCCGTGTACCGGCAGGTACCAAACTCAGTCCGTCTGTGGCGCATAAGATGCCGTCGCGCGTAGCGCAAAACAAAGATAACGTGTATGTCATCAATCTTGGTGACAATCAGGGTTTTGTGGTGGTATCCGGAGAGTCCGGTGCGGTATCGGAAGTGCTCGGTTACTGCGACCATGGTTCGTTCAATTATGAGGATGCGCCGGTTCAGTTCATCGACCTGCTCAACGAGTACTCCGCCGGTATCGACAGCCTGCGAAATAAACCTTCGTTGGCGCGTCAGCAAGCGCCTGCGCGTGTGAAAGCCAACTATCCTTCGTATATCGGAGATATGGTGGTCGAACCGCTGCTTACGACAACATGGAATCAGACAGCACCGTATAATAATCAATGTCCCTCCGGTGATAATGGGCATTGCTATACCGGCTGTGTGCCTACTGCTGTAGCGCAGGTGATGCGCTATTGGAAGTGGCCTGCTACCTATGACTGGGATAACATGCTCGATTATTACGGATGGAGTCCCGTATCCGATGATTATAGCAGTTATAATAGCACGCAGGCGAATGCCGTAGCCCGATTGATGGCGGATATCGGTCAAGCGATGGGTACGAGTTATTGCCAAGCGAACGGAAGTCCTACAGAATGGAGTTATGACGCGTTGGTACAGACTTTCGGATATGGTCAGGGTATTAACATTGTTCGCGGAGATAAAGCCGCCAATGTAATGAGTACGCTGAAGGCAGAACTGGATGCGAAACGTCCGGTGCTCTATTCCGGTAACCCGACGCAAGGTGACGGTCACGCGCTTGTTTGCGACGGTTATACCGCGAATAACTATTTCCATTTCAACTACGGATGGGGTGGACAGACAGACGGTTTCTATCGTTTGTCGGCCGTACCCATGTATATCAACAATGTAGTAGTATGGACGAACGTCCGTCCGTACGATGCGATCCAGAAAGAGATTGACGGCATCCAATACGGTTTGTTGCCCAACGGAAAAGCGGACATCCTTAACTATGTCGCCGGAAGTTACGGTTCGCAAAACGGTGTACTGATTATACCTGATTCCGTCACTGACCCCGATACCGGCACCCGCTACGCCGTGACGCATATCTGCAAACATGCTTTCTTCCGCAAAGGCAAGTTCACCAAGATGATCGTGGGAAACAATATCGAAGCTGTGGATCCGATTTCCTTCATGTACACTAAAATTGACACCATCGTCCTCAGCGACAAGATGGAAGTCGTACCCGAACAGGCTTTCGCATTTACGGATGTAGAGCACCTGACCATCGGTGCGAATGTGAAACGCATCGGTGTGCGCGCTTTTTATACCTGCCCGATAGAAGAGATCGTTTGCAAGAGTCCGAGACTGGAACTGGAGCGGGAATGTTTTACGTTGGGGACCCTCGCTCATGGCGATTGGGAAAAGAGTGTTGTGAAACTCGGCCATAGAGCACTTTACGGTGCCAATATTGGAAAAGATACCTATTTCGAAAATCTGGAAGTAATAGGTGACTCTGCTTTCTACGGTTCCACCTGGTTGGGATACAGTACCTTGCATTTCCGTATCGGACCCAAAGTGCGTGAAATAGCCCAATCGGCTTTTGACGGTTGGAACAAAAGCACGTATACGCCTCAGATTTCAATGGATCCTCTCAACCCCTATTTTTCGATGGACTGGGATCCGATCATATACAATAAGGATACGACTTCTGTGCATCTTTTATTGAGTGATGGATTATACATTAAACAGTCCAAAGTAATCAAGATGGAACCCGGCTGTGTGCGTGGAATGCAGCGTATTAAGATCCCGCCAACGGTGGTCGATATGGAAGGTGCGTTCAAGGACTGTCTGCCTCCTAAGTCCTATTGTGAAATCAGATGTTCGCATATGGTGCCTCCTGTTATTTCGGATGCTTCCATCCCCGATACGCTTTTCTCAAAAGGTGCTTCGTATATATACCTTAAAGTACCGGCAGGTACGGAACAGCTGTATGCGGAAGCTCCCGGATGGCGTAAGTTCAGTCCCAGAATTTCTGCGCTGTCTGCGAGTGATTTTAAGCCCATGCCTCCGCAGGATCTGAACTATCAGATGAAGCTGCACGGCGACTCGCTGCATATCGCCGCGCCGATTGCCGATGTAAGCAGTATGCGCCTGACGGAAGAGAACGGAGAAGCAACCGTGACGTTGCGTGTCAACGGACGGGCGGATTTGAAAACACCGGTATCCAATATTGACAGTATCGTTTTTGCGCCGGGCTTTGTCTATGAAGGAGCGGAGATCTTTGAGATCAACGATTCCTCTCTGACCGTCAACGCGCAGAAATGTTCCATCTCTTTCAGTCCCACCACGTTTGATGAAAACGCGCAGATATGTGTGCGTAACTCGGTGCTGCTGCCTCGTCCGATGGAAGGTGTGACAGGCGGTATCGGCATTGACATCAGTATGCTGAATGGCTCAGAACGAGTACATGAGTTAAGCGGTGTCGCAACGATCTCAGTTCCATTCGAAGTACCTGCCAATCAATCCGTAGGAGCTGCTTACTTCAACGAACAAACCGGCGAATGGGATCCCGTCTATATGGAATACGACAGAGATGCAGGTGTGGCGACCATCATCACAGACCACCTCTCCTACTTCGCCTTTGTTTCCGTCACGAACGAATGCACGAAAGGTGAGATTTTGGAAGCACTCAAAGAGATTCCTGAATTCTACCTTTGGGATCAAGCCACCAAGAAACTGTTGGATATCCTCGGTTCGGAAGATCCAGAAGTACAGCAGGCGATCGAGTTCAAGGATGAGATGGGTCTGTGGCAGTCAATCGGTTTGGACGGTTTTTATAACGGAGTGGTAGCCGTCACAGAGCCGTTGTTCAACTTCAAACCCGAATGTATCGACAATGCTGTCACGATCATGGGGCATATCGGTACGGCGTTGACCGTGCTAGATGTTATTCGCGCCGATCTGCAAGGCGATCAGATTGCTGTTGCTGCCGGTACACTCAAAGTGATCATGGCCCAGACAAGCGGTGCTGCGGCTGCGGCTGTAGGTACACCTATCATGGCGGCCTCGATGTCTATGGTGGCCTTTATCGGCATTGCTTTGGAAAAGTTCGGTACCGACATGCAAAACACCAAAACAGATTATTTCCGTTCGGCATATAGTTTATACTACAGCAAGGCGGGATACGAAATGTTAGGCGGACGGTCCAATTATGGTAAAGATCAACAAGGCAATTTAAAACCTCACGGTCATTTCCGCACAGCCAAGGACTGGTACGACTATTTCTATCCCATGTTCTTGGAAACGGACTGGGATGCGGACCGTCTGATGCGGTATATTGAACAATCCGTACGGATGTACTGCGACCAGTTCTGGCAAGAAGCCTTTGACAATCGGCAAGAGATCCTTGAGGAGATAGGAAGAAGGGGTATTTTCCAAGCGACAACTTATCCTAATGAGGCGGTACAAAAGCAGATTTCGGATGAATACTATGCCGAACTGATGAACGGCGAACTGGTGAGCGTCTTTGCGGCGCTGCGTAACAAACAGATCACGCAAGCCCACAACCGGTTAGTCTCGAAAATCAATAACATGGCGAAGTTGATGAATAAGAAAGTGGGCTTCAAGATTACAGACTCTTCCATTACGGAAGACCAGCCCTCCAAATTCTCCGGTTATACCATCGGTTTCCCTGTCGCGGATGGACAAGTGGCGGATCCCGACAAATGGCGGAAGACGATCGGTGATGACTGTAAAGTCTCGCTTGGATGGTTTACTACCTATGCCCTGGTGCGCAATCTGGTTCCCTTCAAACTCACGCTTTATAATAAAGAAGGTGAGGCGGTGAAAGATTTTGAATTTGAATTGGACGGAGTAGCGGAAAAGAAGACCATTCATATCGATCTTGCTACACAAGGAGTGAAGGTGGAGAACAAACATCTGGATGATCTCCATCTGACCTACACTCCGGGTGCCGTGGACTTTGCATTTAGTGGTATTGATGCCTACGATATGTACCAAAACCCCTTGTTGGATGAATTGGTTTCTATGAATGAAGACAACAATCCATACAAGAATCAGACCCGCTGGTGTACGGAGGTGGAGCGTTTCTTTAACAGTCACGATTTCATTACGGTAGATCCCACCGGCAATTTCACCATCGGTGATGACATAGTCGGTAAATTTGATGGTGATTCGGCTACGGGAACATTCGTTATCAATACCGAGTATAAGTTCTTTATTCAAACGGCTCAACAATACCTCAGCATGTGGAACAATCAGAACTCTACCTATGTTGACCGGCTGAAGATAGTCTTGAACGGTTCGTGCAAGCATCAGATCGCCTGCACTTACAAGATCAAACGCAGACATGTCGAAGACCATGATGAGTATGATATTACCTACACCGGACAAGGCGCTTTTGACATGACTGCACGCCATATCAATCATTTCAACAAGAGTATTGATTGGGTAACCCTGGTAACAACGAACGAATGTCCGCCTTTGTTCATGAACGACATCGGCATCGGTACGTCCTCTGACGGCGGCGATGTAACCCTCGAATATACCGTCACATTGAAATAGGCAATGTAAGTAATGTAAGTAAAAAGAGCGCTTCGGCGCTTTTTTTGTGGGAGGAGTGGGCAAAAAAGGCCTAAAATGGGTCAAAAATGCAGATTTCTATTGAAAAGTGTAAAAAAATATTTGCATAATTCAATTGAAAAGTGTAATTTTGCACGCAAAACGTGAAACACTCAATCATTATGCAAGGCAATTTTAAGTACCACAACCCTACGAAATTATATTTCGGAGAAGAGTCTTTGAAGTATCTCAAGGACGAGTTAAGTAACTTCGGCGAGCGCGTGCTGCTCAACTACGGCAGCGGTAGCGTCAAGCGCAACGGCATCTACGATGAGGTCGTCGCCATCCTGCGTGACGGCGGCAAGACCATCGTTGAAAACCCGGGCGTTATTTCTAACCCGACGCTCGAGAAACTGCATGAGGGCGTACGTATCGCGCGCGACAATAAGGTCGATTGGATATTGGCACTCGGCGGCGGTAGCGTGTGCGACTACTCTAAAGGAGTAGCAGCGTCGGTGTATTTCGAGGGCGACTACTGGAAAGAATTCTGGTTGGACGGTCATAATCCTCCTGCTGAACAGAAAGTGTTGCCGGTGGGGTGTATCCTCACGATGGCAGGTACCGGCTCCGAGATGAATGGCGGATGTGTCATTACCGACGCAGCCAATAACTTCAAGACCGGACACGTGTTCGACAGTCGTCTGATGCCTAAGTTCTCGATCCTCAACCCGCGTTACACCATGACCGTCCCGCTCGACCAGATGAAAGCCGGTATCTACGATATCATGAATCATATCTTCGAGCAGTATTTTAGTGACTTCGACGATAACACCTCCGATTATATCTCCGAAGGACTGATGCGCAGCCTTATCGTTGCATCAAGGGCAGCGGTGAAGAATCCGCAGGACTACGAGGCACGTTCGAACATTATGTGGACCGCTACCTGGGCACTCAACACGCTCATCAAATGCGGCAAGTCCGAAGATTGGATGGTACATATGATCGGTCACTCATTGGGCGCTTGGACACACGCGCCGCACGGATACTGCCTGGCAGCTTGCTCGATGGCTTACTACCGCCGTGCGATGGAGAAGGGTAGAGCCAAGTTCGAGCGTTTTGCCCGTAACGTTTGGGGCGTCAGCACAGCCGAAGAAGGACTCGAAGCCCTCCGCAACTGGATGCTCGAGATAGGTCTCCCGTTAACCATCACCGAGATAGGCGCTACACCGGAAATGATTGATGATATCGTTTCGACCACCGAGATCTTCCCCGCCGGTTACCTCGACCTCACACCCGAGGATATCAAGCAGATCCTGAAAGAGAGTTTGTGAAATGGAAAACAAAATTAGTACAGCGGAACTCATCCGCACATCGCAGAGTTGGGATGGCGTGCAACTGCCGGATTTTCCAAAAGGAAAGCCGGAGTTGACGGTATTACGTATGACGTTCCCGATAGGAGCCGTTACCGGTTGGCATCATCATACAGCGGTAAACTACGGCATCGTCGAGCAAGGCGAGTTGACCATCGTCTGCCAGGACGGAAAAGAACGAACTTTCCATGAAGGCGAACCGTTGGTGGAGGTAGTAGGCACGATCCATCGTGGCGAGAACCGTGGTACGAAGCCTGTCATCCTCGATATGTTCTACTTCGCCGAACCCGGTCAAGTACTAACCATCCAACATCCGGAGATAGAGTGATGGAAATAGTGGATCTGTTGGAATATGGCGAACGGACACAACTCAGGGAGTGGTTCGAACACAATGCGGCAGTCGAAAAATGCTGCTGGATCGCTATGTATCGCGGGAAGAACAAACCCGAAGGCGTGTGTCTGCCGTATTTGGACGTCGTGGAAGAATCACTCTGTTTCGGGTGGATCGACTCGACGCTCAAACGTCTGCCGGACGGTCGTCTGGCGCAACGTCTCTCTCCGCGACAGAAACGCAGTCATTGGACCGAACTGAATAAACAACGCTGTGCCGACTTGGAGGCCCGCGGTCTAATGACCGACCTCGGTCGCGCAGCTTTACAAAGAGCAAACTATGAGCAGTAAAAAGAGCGCTTCGGCACTTTTTTGTGTGTATCTCCCACAGATTTTACAGATTTAACGGATTTTTCTTGCGTATGTAAAAAAAAAACAGTACCTTTGCGCCGAAAAACGACGCAAACAAAACGGAACGGAGAAAGTGTGCTTGTCTTATATGTCTGCGGGCATATGTTCGCGTTCTTTGATTGCAACTGTCAAAGCTAAATATAGTAAGAAGAAATGAACTTCCAAACTTTTGGCAAGGAAAAAGCACCGACGTTATTGCTCATTCCCGGCTTGGGAGTGTCGTACGAGATCTTCCTTCCGCTTATTCGGCTGACGGAAGACAAGTTCTGTATCATTGCCGCCGAAGTGGATGGTTTTACCTTAGGTAAGCATACTCGATTTACATCCGTGGACGACCAAGCGGCACAGGTGATAGAGTTCATTAAAAACAATTATAACGGTCATCTCGATTGTGCGTACGGATTGTCACTCGGCGGCAAAATCTTATCGCGTATCTTGGAACGCAACGAGATTGTCATCGACCATGCTATCTTGGATGCCGCACCTCTTTTGCCGTTGCCTAATTGGCTCATCAACCCGCTGCGTTATTATCAAGCGGCAAACGTGTGGACATGTTACCATTGGACGGGATTCTGGAAATTCGTTTTCCATTCGCACTATTTTGACGTGCTGTTGGACGAATGCCGCAAGACCTGGCCATGGGGCGGCAAACAAGCCGTTTTAGACGGCTACAAATCCGTCTATACTAACAAATTAGAGAGCATCTCAGGCGCAGACATTCATTTTTGGTATGGTACCAAAGAAGCCTTTGCCGCTAATCCGCAAGTCAAACACCTATTGACTATATGCCCGAACGCTCATGTGCAAGTTTTCGATGGAATGAATCACGGGCAACTGCTTGTCGATCATCCGGAAGAGGTAGTAAAACAAATTAATGATTTAATGTTATGATAGACCAAATTATTGATTTTAACAAAGGTTTCGTGGCACAGAAAGGCTACGAACAGTACATCACCGACAAATACCCCGATAAGAAACTGGCGGTACTCACTTGCATGGACACGCGACTGACGGAGTTGCTTCCAGCTGCGTTGGGTCTAAAGAACGGTGATGCCAAGATCATCAAGAACGCCGGCGGACTGATCATCACGCCGTTTGATTCGGCGATGCGCAGTCTGATAGTGGCTATCTATGAGCTGGGAGTGGAAGAGATTATGGTAGTGGCACATTCGCAATGCGGCGCGTGTCACATGAGTTATGCCCATTTCCACCACGTCATGAAAGCGCGAGGCATCAAAGATGAGACGCTCGACACTATTCGTGAGTGTGGCATTGACCTCAACCACTGGTTGGAAGGTTTCCGCGACACCGAGACCTCCGTGCGCAAGACCGTCAAGACCATTCAAACTCATCCGCTCATCCCGAAAGACATCACAGTTCGCGGCTTTATCATCGATTCCGTAACAGGTGAACTAAACGAAATAATATGAAAAAACTAATCTTCTTTGCATTAGCGGCAATCGGATTTGCTGCATGCAGTAATTCAAATGAGAAAATGGTAAATGACCAAATGGTAAATGGTTTCATGGATTTAGCACGTCAGCGTTATGCGGTGCGTGAGTATGCACAAACACCGGTAGAGCAGGCTAAACTGGACTCCATCCTCGAAGCCGGTCGTCTTGCACCGACTGCCAAGAACGTGCAACCGCAGCATATATACTTGCTGCAAAGTCCAGAGGCGATCGTCAAGATCAACGAACTGACCCGTTGTGCGTATGGAGCGCCGGTGGTGTTCCTCGTGTGCTACGACACCGACCTCGTGTGGACCAAAGAAGATGGCACCAACTCCGGTGACATGGACTGCTCGATCGTGGGTACCCATATGATGATGGAAGCCACCGAACTGGGACTCGGTACCTGCTGGGTCAAATGGTTCGATCCGGCTCAAGTGGCAGCAGCTTTCGAGTTACCGGCTAACCACAAGCCGTCTTTCCTGATGCCGTGCGGTTATGCGTCCGAGAATGCCAAACCGAGTGACCATCACTTCTCCCGCAAACCTCTCAGCGAAACCGTAACATATAAATAAGGTGAAGCTCTACAAAGCTATATTCCTCGATTGGGACGATACGATAGGCGATTGGACGACCGCGGAGCATAAAGCGCTGCAGGATATCTATGCCCATTATCAGTTGAATCGTTTATACCCCACGTTTGAAGACTACTTAAACGCGTATAAACCCTATAATCTGGAACTATGGGGCATGTACGGCCGCGGCGAAGTGACCAAAGAATGGTTGCATTTGCAGCGTTTCTTGAAGCCGCTGTTAAAAGAAGACAGACCGGCTGCGCCTGACAGAGCACAGAGTACAGATTTATTTGGAGACAAAGAAGAATTGGCTCACGAGATGGGAGCGGAGTTCTTGCGGCTGACGAACAAGTATTTCTGTTTGCTACCGGACGCAGATAGGGTAGTGAAGTATTTGGCGGGCAAATACCCGCTGACGATCATCAGCAACGGCTTCAAAGAGGTGCAGTACTATAAGTTCGAGCACTCGGGCTTGGCGAAGTATTTCACCCACACGCTGATCAGCGAGGAGGTGGGCATCAACAAACCACAACCGGAAATCTTCCGTATAGCCTTGCAACGCAACGGTGTCACGGCTGACGAGGCCGTCATGATAGGCGACAGTTACTCCTCCGACATCGCCGGCGCCAAAGCTGCCGGTATTGATCAGATTTGGGTGAAGGGTGATGGGTTGCCGGTTATGGGAGAGACAGCCACCTACATCGTACCGAAGATTACGGATATAATGAATATACTATAAATACCAAAGACGCGACCTTACTCGCAATTCGTACAAAATTTATGAAGAAACTAATCATCCTTGCATTAGCGGCAATTGGTTTTGCCACAATGAGTATATCGGCAGCTACGGTGACCATCGACGCTACCAACCTTAAACTGAACGAGGAGATGGCGGGATTCCCGTTGTATATCTTGCGCATGGAAGCGAGTTCCAATACGGCTGCTATCCGCATCCAAGTGAACGTGACAGCTGAGGATTACACGGGCTCGTACACTATCGGCGGCGATAACTCGGCATTGGTGTTACCTGCCGGTGCTGCTGCGTCTCAAGCCACACAAGCGACCAGCGGTACGATGACCATAGCACGTCCGAACGGGAACCTGACCGTGACGGGTGCTATTGTGTGCACGAACGGTACGACCTATAACCTCAACCTGCGGTACGAGACACCGCCTGCTACACGTCAGGAGACACTGACGCTCAATACGCTCACCCTGGAAGACCGGACGCTCTCCGAACAGGAGTTTCAGATTTACGGATACAACGATGACAAGAGCCTATTTCTGCAACTGACCGTCTTCAGTACTATGCTCGAAGGCGCGTACACCACGGCAGATCTCTATAAACCGTATTCGGGTCTGCGCGTTAAATCAGGCAATGCAACCGAGTATTTCGACTTGCTGGAAGCCAACTTGACTGTGCGCAAAGACGGCAACCGCGTGTCGGTGACAGGCACGATCCTTTGTCAGAGTGAGACCAACCCGGCAGATATACCGCTCTATACGCTGTATCTCTCTTGTGCACGGGATAAGAAAGACGAACCGATGGCAGGTGATGCCACGAATGCCGATTTCGAGGCGTTCTTCGCTGATTATACCCTGGACGATAGTGAACAGGCGTTGAACGGAGATATCTTCGTGTATGCCCGTAATGCGGACGGACAATGTGTGGCGCTCGATGTCTATTTGGCGGACGGTGAGACGGAGATCACGGCAGGCACGTATCCGATCATGCAAGGCACCGATCTGTCTAATCCCTATATGACTGTGCATGCGTCCGAAGGCATCATCGCCGGTTTTACGACGCCTTCCTATGCGGGCTATCTGGATGCGAATAGCGAGTTGAAGAGTCCCGTTTGGTACATCATGGCCGGTACGGTGGTGATTGATGCGCAGGGACGAATTGAAGTGACCGCCATCAACTCTGCCGAACGGACCATTCATTGTATCCTGCGCGGCAAACCGCAAGGATTGGAAATGACCAAAGACCAATCGCCAATGACAAAAAAAATATTCCGTGATGGACAGGTCTATATCCAACGCGGAGAGCAGATATACGATATTACAGGTAAAAAATCATTATAATATATGAAAAAAATCTTTTTGGCACTCCTTTGTGCCGCATGTATGACAAGTATGGAAGCAAAAACATTAGTGGCTTATTTCTCTGCCACAGGTACTACCAAAGCGGCAGCTGAAAAGCTTGCCAAACAGCACGATGCCCGTCTATGGGAGATTGAACCCGCCGAGCCTTATACGGCGGAAGACCTCGACTGGCGCAATGACAAGTCCCGTTCGTCGCTGGAGATGAATGATCCCGATGAGCGACCGACCATCAAACGATGCACCGACGTCACACCGTACGACACCGTCTATGTCGGTTTCCCGATTTGGTGGGGCATCTGTCCGCGTATCATCAACTCATGGCTCGACAATAACCTGCCGCAACTGGAAGGTAAGACGATAATCCCCTTTGCTACCAGTGGTAGTAGCGGCATCGGAGAGGCTGAGACTTATCTCAAAAAGACCTATCCGACGCTCAATTGGAAAAAGGGATTGTTGCTAAACAAACGGTAATATGCAAAAGATTATTTTAATTACAGGTGCCAGTAGCGGTATGGGCTACGAGACCGCACGGATCCTTGCAGAACAAGGACACCGTGTCTATGGTGCGGCACGGCGCGTGCAGAAAATAGAAGAACTGGCGCAATACGGCGTTCAGGCACTCCCGTTAGACATCACAGACGAGGCATCGATCATCGACTGCGTGAGGGAGGTCATCAAGCGCGAAGGACGTATCGATGTACTCATCAATAACGCCGGATACGGCTATTTCGGGGCTATCGAAGATGTGTCGATGTCCGATGCCAAGCATCAGTTCGAAGTCAATATATTCGGCCTCGCGCGAATAACGCAGGAGGTATTACCGCACATGCGTAAGCAGCACAGCGGGCGTATCGTCAACTTAGCGAGTGTCGCCGGACATGTCACACTCGCTTTCGGTGCATGGTATAACGCCACCAAATATGCCCTGGAAGCCTTCTCCGACGCCCTGCGTATGGAGGTCAAGCCCTTCGGTATCGATGTGGTCATCATTGAACCCGGAGCCATCCGTACCGATTGGGGTATCATTGCTGCAGACCACTTACGCAATTCATCCAAGGGTGGAGCGTACGAGCAGACAGCATCCCGCATGGCGGAAGGACTACGCAAACTGTACCTATCCAAAATTCCTACAGACCCGAAAGTGATCAGCCGTAAGATAGCCCGTGCTGCCGTTTGTCGCTGTCCACGTACCCGGTATCGTACCGGTCGAGGTGCCAAATTCATGGTCTTCTTACATACCCTCCTTCCCGCTCGCTGGTGGGACGCTATCGTTGTCAGATCTATGTTGAAAATGTAATTTTTTGATAAAAAAGACACTTTTTGGTAGCATTTTGGCAAAAATTGGTAGCATTTTTTCTCCCAAAAATTTGGGTATATCCCAAAAAAGCAGTACCTTTGCAGCGGATTTTGAATTTACAACCAATTAACCATATTGTTTAACAAAAAAAAATTAAAAAAGTATGAGGAAATTATTTACATTTCTATGTGCTGCGCTCATGAGCGTGAGCATGTTTGCTGAACCCACGCAGCAGAACCTCTCTCTTAATATTACCGAATGGGAAGAAGTTGGCGGTTCGATCTCATTAGTTTCGGAATCTATGCTCAAGTGTAGTGTAACTGATGCACAGGGAGGTATGGTGCTCCGTTGGAATGCGGGGGAAGACTTTTCGGGTTGGGACAAAATCGTTATTGTAGTACATAATATGACGAATTGTAATGGCAGTCAATACAGACTCTTAAGCTACCTGCGCGATGTTTCCGAAAGCACCAATACTCAAAAGCGAGGTGAGATCAGTACAAAACTTCCGGGTGATGGACCGGCCATGATTACCATGGACCTCCGTAGAAAATCAGCATTAGGAGATTTTGACCTTACACAAGTTCGCGTCCTTGGTATCCAATCCCAGGTTGCCGGTTCGGAATTCGTCATCAAACGTGTGTATCTGGAGAAATCGAATATACCGTTCGATCCGAAAGGCACACTTAATTTCGTAGAACTCACCGCAGAGATGGTAAGCGAATGGGAAAACGACGAAACAATCTTTTCGGCAGCCGACCTGCCGGGCTTCAGTAGCGTAACCCCGGAGCAGGCTCAGACTTGGAGTCCGACGGATACGGAAGTGTCGTCGCAGCTGTATTATGATTTTGAGGAGAGTCGTGCTGCCAATTATTTGAACAGTAATAAGGGTCAGACTCCGAATGCAGGAGCTTCTGTTCAGCAACGTAAAGATGTATATCGAACGATAAAGACTTTTGGCGGTAAGGTATATTACACCACCGGCTATACCAATAGCGGCGACCCCGAACCCGAACCGACGACTTACACCTTGCAGCTCGTTGTTAACGACACGACGATGGGTGCGGTAGCAATCGAGAACCCGAGCAGCGACATCGTGAAAAACGAGGATGGCTCCTTCTCCGTACCGGAAGGCTTGGAGGTTGCTATCAAGGCTGAGCCGAAAGAAGGCTATCGTCTCGCCGGTTGGAGAGAAGGTAACATCGACGAATTGAATTGCTATTACTGCGGTAAGGCTATCAACACGAAGGACAACCCGTATAAGGTTAAACTGACCGCTGACAAGGCTATCATGGCTGTATTCGAGAAAAAGCCGGAACTCACCTATTTAGCTGTCAAATTACCTGCCACGGCTGCTCCGGCTGACGACAAAGTTGAACTCGTCGGCACATTTGAAGGCGGTAAAATTAGCCTGAAAAAGGTGGAAACGGGTTATTTCATGAATGAAAATATCCAAGCTTCGGAGAATCAGGTGTTCAAAATCCGTGATGCAGCGAACGAGAACAAGGTGCTCTGCAAATTCGTCCCGGCTAACGAAGGCGAAGGCAAATGGGTACAAGCTATCTTCAAATTCGGTAACTACTGGAAAGATGACACTTATAAAGGCACACCGTGCAAGTGGTTTGAATTGGATATCAGCGATGAAGCTCAATACGGCTGGAAAGAGGATGCAAAGGAACCTGATACGCTCAAATTGGAGCTTGCTGTCAGCGATGCAGAAATGGGTACGGTAGTCATATCGAACCTGCTGGGTAGCGGTATCATCAGCCTGGGCGAAGGCAAATACGAAGTTCCCGAGGACGTTGAGGTATCTATCAAGGCTGAGCCGAAAGAGGGTTATAAGTTCGCAGGTTGGAAAGAAGGCGACACGGCTGTCAACACGATGGAGAACCCGTGGAAGCGCTACCTGCAGAAGGACGTAACCATCACGGCTACGTTCGAAAAGGTAGAAGATCAGGCTATCGACAACACGGCTGTTGAGACGAAGGCTACGAAGCGTATCGTGAACGGTCAGCTCGTGATCGAGAAGAACGGCAAACTATTCGACGTTACGGGCGCAGAGGTAAGATAAGACCTCGCATCAACCCATATAAAAAAGGCAGCGCCACGAGCGCTGCTTTTTTATCTCCATCCCATCTCTTTGCGGATCTCTGCACACATGCCATCAAATTTTTTTGTTCATTTTGGGTAATTTTTGACTAAAATGCAAAAAAATTTGGTCAATTGAAAAAAAAGTTGTAATTTTGCGCAAAATTTGCGCAGAACAAAACAAAAATATGAAAAACAGATTATTATTAATTATGTCAGCCCTAGTGCTGAGCGTGGGTACCATGTACGGCGCCACGGCAGCAAAAGGCGTGTTTACGGTAGCGGAAGGTAAGACCGTGCAGTTCGCGAATGCGATTAAAGCCGCTTTTGTACAATGGAGTACAGCCAATGCATGGCGGGAAGATCAAAAGAATGCCGAAGGACATAACGGTTGGTTCGTACTGGATCATAATGAATGGACGTATCTGTTGACTTCCGGGCGAACCAATGCGGCGAATCTAAATAACATAGGTATCGTGGACGGTAAAAAAGGATTGATTATTCTGCCGGATGGTTGGGCGCAGCCTGCCGGCGTACCGGTATTCAAACCGGTAGATCAAGGAATAGTCTATGCGAATAACACCTATACAGCAGAACAGTGGTCCACAATGGCGGATGCAGGCGCTATATTCTTGCCATGCGAGGGATACAAAGAAGGCGATGTGATTAAAGACCCTACCGATCATGGTGCCTATTGGTCATCGGATCCGTGTTCGGAGTCAAATGGATATAGTGTCCATTTTAACGAAGGCGAGATACATGATTGTAATACGTATGCATCCAAAGACTTGTACTACAGCGTCATTCTCGTGCGGGAGACACCGGCGCCGGTAGAGGAGATTATTTTGGATGAGATGGACGAGTCGGCGGCTTATGCTGAGAAATGGACGGCGGCAAAGGTGAATAGTTTTGCCTATGTGCGCCGTACGCTCAAGAAAGACGGTACGTTCTATACGCTCTGCCTGCCCTTCGATGTGCCGAACATTGACGATACGCCTCTGGCGGGCGCAGAGGTCTTCACTTTTGACGGCGGCACGGTTAGCGGCACGACAGGCAACGAGGTGCTGAACCTGAACTTGTCAACGTTCACAGGTAAACGTCTGACGCAAGGTGTGCCTTATATCCTGCGTTGGACCAATACGGGGGAGACCTTGGAGACACCTTTGTTGTTTGCAAACGTAGAGAACTGGGACGACGATACGAATGCCGGTGCCGATCAGGGTAATGAGATAATCAAATACCACGGTATGTACCCTCGGGCACATATTGATGGCTACCAAACAGGCGAAGAAGCGCATTATAACTTTTTCATGGGTGCGAACAACACGCTTTATTGGCCGGATGACAAACTCTATCCGAATTCGAAGTTGAAAGGTTTCCGCGCGTATTTCTATATCGTCCATACAGGATCCGGTGAGGCTCCGGTACGGCAGGGTACGCAGGCGGTTTGGAAGATCAGCAACGGACTGGGCAGTGCAACCGGAGTACAGAATACAGAGTACAGAATACAGACTGAAAAACTGTTGCAGGACGGACAGATTATACTGATTATTAATGGCGAACAATATACGATAGGAGGGCAGAAATTATGAGAAAATATATTATTCCGAGCACGGAAGTGCAAAAGATGCAAAGTGCTTTCACGATGCAAAGCACCAGTACGCACACCGGTCAGGGTGATGATCAGGAGTTAGGTCAAGCGCCTAAACGCAGACCGTTCTGATAAAGTTGAATGTTGAAAGTTGAAAGAATATGAAACGATTTTGGTACTTAACCTTCGTATGCTTGATAGGAGCAACGACCATGCAGGCAACGAACGACTATCTGGAGCAGAAAGAGCACTACACAGTGATGAACGTAGGTAACGGCGTGTTCCGTTTCTATATCCCGATCTGGGTGTATGGGCGTATCAACAACTATTACCTCGATTCGTGGAATACGCGTACCAGTTCGGAAGATACCTATATCTGGTACTCATACAAGCCGAATGCCACACGGGGTTCGGAGGATGTGCACCGTATCGCTACGATAGCCGCCAAGCGCGCCGGTTATAATGTAGAAGAGGAAGCCAACGGACGTGGAGAAGGCTTTATCTACATGCATGCCGGTAATGCCGTCATTCAGAATATAAAGGGCGGTGAGGCATTAACCATTGAGGAAGGCGACGACACCTATTGGAAAGATTGGAAGACCCCGCTTATCCTCAAACGCAAGAACGACGACGATCATAAGAATATTACCTATATCACGTTCGATTGGTACGTGCCGCAGGAATTAGCCAAAGACACGAACTTCTATTGGGGCGTGAGTGCGCATATATACAAGTATTCGCCTAACGGTAGTTACAAGACGGAGTGGTGGCCGATGGATGAGGCACTGAACGTCAGCCATCCGCAGACGCCGGAGTTGTTCACTCCCTATCTGTATGCCTTGGACGAGGACGGTTCGGCGGGCTACGGTAACGCAGCCATTCAGTACGTGACCTATCAGACGCCCACCGGCTATCATACATCGTTGAACGCCACGGATGTGCCTATATCGGAGAACTCGGATGCAATCATCGTTCCGACGCAGGACTCGGTACAGCGCTTCTTTACCGCTACGTTCCACGTCAATATGAGCAATGACCCTGCCAAACCGCAGCCTTATACGCTCACAACCAATCCGATTCATATCCCGGCGTATCACCGTATCTATGATTTCCGTACGGCAGAGATACTGGATGAGCAGCAGAGTGTGACGGGACAGGTGAAACTGACTTGGGCGATCCGTTGTCCTGGTGCGCAGGATCTGGTAGATGGCGATATGTTCCAGATAGAGCGTGCACTCAAAGAGGATTTCTCGGATGCACAGACGATAGCTGTGGAGAGTTTCTTCGCGGACACGGCTTCTTATTGGTTTGAGGATGACCCGACGACCGCGCTGATGGAGGCTACTTCGACCAACAAAACGGAGATCGAGAGTCATATGAGCGAGAAAGGGATGTTCTCCGTTTACGATGAAACGGAAGACATGAAGATCGACTATGAAGCAGTACTGACGAGCAACCGGATCTATGAGCCGGGTATGCCGATTTATTACCGCGTACGCCGTGCTTCGTCTGCCATTTGGGGATGGATAGAGGGATTCTCCCTGACCGATACACTGACAAAAAACAGTTTCCTGGCTCCCTTGGCTTCGACGCAAGCGGACTATACTCTGGATCCGGATTTTGAGAATAACCGCAAGGTACATTTCCAAATACATATAGACAACAAGACCATCAATCTGCAGCCGGATCCGGAGAGCGAGTGCGAGTACTCCTATACCCCCACGCAGATAAGCGGATTCATCCCTGTTAGTCTGACCTTACGGGGACGAGACGGCATCAATATGAAGAACTACAAATACAAGATGTACTACCTCTCTCCCGAGGGCAAATTTCAACAAACGGTACTACCTTTGAGCGGCAATAAACTGGAATTCAAGGTGGAAACCGGCAGTATGGTGCAGATCAGTGTGATAGACAATGCCGGTTTCACGGTTTATGTGCTGGACCTCGTCGGACAACTGGAGGACAAAGCGGCGTTTATAGCAGAATGGGAACTCTATTCCGCAGGAGACGGACAAAATCTCTATGCAAATCTCAATCCTGATAATGCGGCGATGCAGGCTGCAAAGGAGCAGCTGATAGCGGATCATCCGCTTCATGACTCGATCCGCCATGCGCTCTATACACAGTTGGAGAAGCGGGTAGCGGAATTAAACCAGAACGACAAACGCTGCAACTGGGATCGGAACGCAATGATCTTCCTGCAACGTGTCTCGGTAGAGACAGGCGACACGATCGAGTTCCTCGTTCCGTCAGACAGTATCAAGCGTCAGGAAGACGGTTCATGGACGGCGCATATGACGAACATAGCCGACCAGGCATGTACGCATTACAAGTACGCCGTGCGTGTTGATCAAACGGCTTCTGTACTGAAGGTGATGGCGTCGAACGACTTGAAGCCTATCGCTATCAACGGTCCGGAGATATACTACAACGAGGTAGCCAAGATAGCGCGTTTCGATGCTTCGCAGGCGACGGACCGCTACGGCGTCATCCTGACCTGGGAGCCGACAGAAGGTGGTTTGGACTACTATGAGTTGTCCCGTCGTGAGGCGGGGAGCAGTGCTGCCTTTACCCTCCTCATGAGAACCGAGGAGAATGACTACCGCGATAATGATGTAGAGCCGGGCAAGGAGTATGAGTATCAGATCATGGCTTCCTACACCTGTAATGACTCCACGAGCACGCACTTCGCTACGACTACCGGTTCGCGTTCACCGTACGGTATGATCTCCGGTCGTATCCATTATGCGGACGGCACCGGATGTCCGGGCGTGAAGGTCAGTTTAACGAGTGAAGGAGTGAACGAGTTAACGACTGTCACCGATGGTGCGGGACGGTATGAATTCGACAGTTTGCTCTATGGAGCAGGGAAGAACTACAGCATCATCCCGACCAGCACGTATGCCGAGTTCCGGTTCAATAACACGTCCATGACCACGGCTTCAACGAGCCTGAGTGCAGCGCAACCTGTAGCGGAGTATATCGAATTTGACAATATATCGGCGGTTCGTTTCAGCGGTCGTGTGCTCTATAGCCTGTCCACCATCCCGGTACGCGATGCGAACCTGCTCTTGGACGGTGTGATGGTCGAGACCGCCGGTGGCCCGCTGCGCACGGACGCTTCGGGTAACTTCGAGATTCTGGTTCCGAAGAACCATCAGTTTACCTTGCAGGCCGTCAAAGACGGGCACGTCTTCGAAGGAGACGGATTTGTGCGGATGAATAACGACAGCAACTTAGTGCTGGACAAAGCGCTGGACGGTGTACGTATATGGGATAAGACGAAAGTGCGGCTTGCCGGTCGTCTCGTCGGCGGTAAGATACAGGCAGCCAACTTGCTCGGTTTCGGACTAAGCACCAACAACCTGGGCGATGACCTGCAGCTGGTACTCGAACTGGAAGGCGATAACATCTCGCATATTGTGCGCGACGAGAACGACTTGACGCGGGACACGCTGGAGTACACCGTGCCGCATGTGGTGAATATTATGTCCGGCGGTACGGACACGACGGGTACGACGCATATGCATTACCAGAAGAAACGCATCATCATCAATCCTGATCCGCTGACAGGTGAGTACTGCGCCGACCTCTTCCCCGTGCGCTATAAAGTGACGCAAGCAACGGCACGCGGCTACTCGACGCTCTTTGCCGAAGGCAAGACGAGTGAGGTGATCGACCTCAGCAATGCCGCTACACGCAGTTCGGGAGACATGCTGGGTGATCTGGTGGCTCGATGGAACGAGAAATACTGCATCACTTACCGCTCACCGATAGATATCAGTTGTGTGCAGGTTCGGTACGGTCTGGTACAGCCTTACATGGGAGAAATGAGCCTGTCGCGGCAGGATGTATTCAATAAGATGATAGCGATCCCGTTGGCGGAGAAAGACTCCAACGGCGTGTATCAATACACCTTCGGTGCGCCGGTCTTCAATACCGGCAAATATACCTTCCGCATCTCGGCACACGAGGATTATTACTACAACAACGAGCGCAATAACAAACACGAGAAGGTGCCTATCGACGGCGGTGCGCTGAAAGTATATAACGGTCTGCATGCATCCGAAGAGATGCAGACGCTCTCTTCGCTCTTCCCGAAATGGGAACAAGCTACGCAGCATCTGTTGGGCGCCAATTCGAATTTAAATGAGAGCGGAGAGATAGAAATCACAATACCCGTGGATAATGTGTCGTTCAGCAAGACAGGCGATCAGGCGCTACGTGTGCTTGATGTGTCTGTCGAGTCTGACGGCTTGTATGTGGAGAAACAGGCGATTAAAGCGTACATCATGGGTAACCGCTCCAAAGGCAACGACTACATGGCAAAGGTAGGCGGAACCATTGAATTGTTAGATGTACTGCGTGACCCGCCGGGAGCCAAGAGTTATGCGTTCCTCGAGAGCGGTACTTCATACAACTATACTTATTCATGGGACTTCAAACTGGACTTCGGCGTGAAGTTCTCTTGGGAGTACGGCACGAAGAAGAACATGTTCTTCGGTACGTATTTAGGCGTTACTCCGGCAATGCCCGGACCGATATCGGGTACGCCTATGTCCGCATCCATGACCAATTCGATTGATTTACCGCTTACTACCGGTTTCGCATGGAAGAACGGCGGTAGCTATACCTTCACCACCAGCGAGCGTATCGAGACAGCTAACGACAACTGGTTCGTTGGTTCGAGAGGAGATATATACATTGGCGTGGCACAAGGTGTGCTGCTGCAGATGATGGATGCAGTGCGGCCGCTTGACTCGATCAGTTATTCCACGATGGCAGCGCGCCTCACGGAGAACGTAGGAAACACGGGGTCGTACACTACCGTAGCCGAAGGACGTAGCCTGAAAGGAGACAAATACTACCTCGCTATCGGTGAAGAAATGAGCGCTTCTTCGACCATTGACGGAACGTTCGTTTATTCGCAGGATTATATCCTGACTGTCTTGATCCCGCAACTGCTCAAAGAGCGTGATAACCTGCTTGTGACAGGCGACAGCGCTACGGTACAAGCCCTCGCCAATGCGGCGGGACACGAGGTCTATTGGTCGCAAGTACTGCCGTCCGATACGGCGTTTGCATATACTAACTATAGGAAACTCATTCCTGCCGGGACGGAGGAAAGCATGTGGATCAATGTGGACCGCGTATCGGAGTATAACGAGACGATCGGCAAGTGGTTGGATCTGCTCGTGCAGAATGAGAAAGAGAAGATCAACGTCATGGACGGTATCAATGCCGACCTCGTGGGTAACTACTCGGTGAGCAACGGCGTGAAAGTGAGTCATACGGAGACCTATAATGCTACCCACACTTGGGGGTGGAAATGGACCGGTGGTGGCGGATCGTTAAGTGTCAATTACGAGAAATTCTTCATGTCCAGTGCCGTAGAGTTCCTCTCCAAGAAAACGAAAGCGATGATAACGATCTTTGCGCGTGAGTACAGGAAACACAAAAACACAGGCGCTAGCGGAGATGCCAGTCCGTTCCGTATGAAAACCGAAGTGCCCGGAGCTAAGTTCTCCTTTGATTTTACGCCTGTTTTGGATGCAGATCTTAACCGTGATCCGGTACAATCCAAGACGTTCTCCCGCACGGCAGGATTCGTTCTCGAACCGGATGAATACAGTTATATGAACATCGATGTGTTCCGTCGTCGCGAGGAGGGGCATTACTTTAACGATAGTACGGATTATATCCGCGATGTCACGGAAGACGGCGGTGACTATAGCGGTAACGGCTATCTGTACGGACCGTTTGTGTATCGACTTAACGGCGGTGCAACCAAGTGTCCGTGGGAAGGACCGGAAGAGTCACTCTTCTATGAGCGGAACGGCGAACCGATACAGATGTCGCCAGGTACGATGAAACTGGAGAACCCCAAACTCGATATCCTCAACCATGAGGTAAGCGATGTGCCGCACGACCAGCCGGCGATCATCAAGATCCGCCTCGGCAACGAGACAGAGCAGACCTTTGAGAACTACGTAGTATTCAAACTCGTACTCGTTGATGCATCCAACCCGAACGGTCTCAAAGTGCTGATGGACGGTTTCCCGTTGACGGGTGATGGCAGAGCCATCAAACTGAACCCGGGACAGACCATCGACAAGACGCTGGAGGTATATGCCGGAGAGGGGTATGATTTCGAAAATATCACCCTGATGCTAGCATCGCAATGTGACGTGTTGAACTTTACAAAAGCATCCTTCACCGTTCATTACCAGCCGACGAGTTGCGATGTGAAGATCTCAACACCGCACGATAAATGGGTGATGAACACGCTCTCGCCCAAAGACTCGGTGGGTTGGTACCTGCCGGTTGTGATCGATGGCTACGACATTAACTATCCGAACTTCGATCATATCGAGTTCCAGTATAAACTGACCAAGCAGTCCGACGACGGATGGGTGAACCTCTGCTCATATTACGCAGACAGTACTTATTTCAACGAGGCATCGGGCTCGAAGGCGATGATGAAAGCCGGACGTATCGAGAACATTGCTTTCTACGGCGAACGCGACCCGATGGAGCAGCAGTATGACCTGCGTGCCGTTTCGTTCTGCCGGTACGGAACGTCATATCTCACCAAGTCTTCACCCGTGCTCACCGGTATTAAGGATACACGTCCTCCGCGTGCGTTCGGTGACCCCGAGCCGGCAAACAGTATTCTTGGTATGGGTGATCATCTCAAGTTACGTTTTAACGAACCGATAGCCGGTAACTACCTCGATGAGGATAATAATTTCCAGGTAACAGGCGTGACGAACGCTACCGGTTTGTCGGCATCCACCTCGCTCCATTTTGATGCGAACTCGTCGGCTACCACCAAAGCGAAACGGGATCTGAGGGAGAAGTCCTACACGATCGACCTGATGATTCGTCCGACACAAGCGAGCCGTACGGAAGACATGATTCTCTTTGAGGCGGGTGACGGCGAAGTGACGCAGCAGCTGATCCTGACCAAAGATAACAAGCTGCGGCTGTTGGATACGGCAGGTAAGACGACCATTGATAAGAGTTCGAAACCGATCGGCACTATCATGGCGTTCACGCGTGTGCTCTGTGTCTATGACCACGCAACCGGTCGTGTTCGTTTCTATGCCGGTACGGAGGATGTAACCGCGCCTTCCTTTGGCGGTACGGAGGAGGCATCTAATGAAGCTACCAATGCCTATTTCAAGTTCGGCGGTTCGTTCGAAGGCGACATGCTGGAGGCACGCGTATGGACCAAGGCTTTGACGCAGGAAGAGATAAGCGCAACAGGCAACCGTTCGCTCACGGGTTACGAGCACGAGTTGTTGGCATATTACAAGATGAATGAAGGTAAGGGCGAGACTATCAGTGACGTGGCGCATGGTGCGACCCTCTATCTTGACGGCTGCTCATGGAACAAGCAGAAAGGTTATTCGCTCCGATTGGAAGGCGAACCGGTGGCACTCAACGGCAACCTGCTCGGTCGCTCGGCTATCTATGACGAGACGATCATGTTCTGGTTCAAAGCCGAGTCGAACGGTACACTCTTCAGTGCCGACTCTACACGTATAGCCCTCCAGACAGGCAATATAGTGTTCTATAGCGGAACTACACAAAAGACCGCAACCGGAAAATTTGCCGATAAGGAGTGGCATCATCTGGTACTGACCATCAGTCGCACGTACAATAACGCTTCGCTCTTTGTCGATGGTAAGATGTACCAGACCTTTGATGCCCTGCCGCTGAAAGGCATCACGGGTGCGATGAGTCTTGGTGGTAAAGGTTTCAAGGGTAATATAGACGAGTTCGTTGTGTTTGAGCAGGCGCTGCCCAGACCGCTTGTCGAACTGTACGACGAGATCGCCCTTTCCGGCGACGAAATGGGTCTGATGGCGTACCTGCCTTTCGAAGAGCAGTACACCAATGCCAACAGTATCATCGAGCAGCGCTTCTCCGTCAATGACCGCCGTACGTTCAAAGACGCTAACGGCAATGTGGTTAACAAGATCGTGCCGTTGGTAACGGGAATACAGAATACGGACCGCTATGCTGACGGAGTACAGAATGCGCCGGTGAAGTCGCACGGGGTACTGAATAAACTCTATTTCGATTGGTCGTTCAATGACGATGAGCTGATGATCAATATTCTCAACCGCGATTATGAAGTGAACAAACAGTCCGTTTATGTCACTGTCCGTGACGTGGAAGACCTGAACGGCAACCCGATGGCATCGCCCGTGACGTGGACCGCTTTCGTGGATCGCAACAGTCTTAAGTGGTCGGAGAAGATCATTCAGATGAAGGCCAGTGACAATGAAGAAGCACAGGATGTTGAGTATCAGTTATCCATTATCAATCATAGCGGCAAACGGCATACGTACACCATCGAATCGCTGCCTTCATGGCTGAGTGCGGACGTGACGTACGGTGCTATCGAACCGACAGACGTGCAGATCATCCGGTTGAGCTTCAACACGCAGATAGCGGTAGGTGAGTACAACGACGTCATCTATCTGACCGATGAGAACGGACTGAGCGAACCGCTCCGGATTGAATATGAGATAGAGGCCGTTCCGCCGTATGAGGGTGTGGACGAGAGCAAGTATCCGCTGAATATGTCCCTCTGCGCAAAAGTACAAATCCATACGGAGGAGGGTATTACGTATGACTCCGATGAACGCGATATCGTCTATGCCCTGTACCACAACGAGTGCGTGGGTATGGCAAACATAAGCTTCAATTCGGTCACCAATTCGTCGGATGTTTATCTTACCATCTTCGGAAATGACGAGATGAACCGCAAGCAGATTCATTTCCTGCTTTGGCAGGCGTCCACCGGCAGAACGTATGACCTGACCGCTAATGTTAATATTCTCTTCGCGCACGGATTCGTTTACGGCTGCGGCGAGATAGAACCGCTGATCCTGACTACCGGTGGTAGCGAGCGGCTGAATATAGACCTGAAGGCAGGTTGGAATTGGGTATCCACCAATCTGGATCTCTCTGCCACGAAAGGCGAGTTGAATGCCTGCGTGACGGCTGCGCAGCCGTGGGCAGAGGGAGACCTCATCAAGAACCCCAACACGCGGCAGTTTAGCACCTATGTAGCCGACTCCGATGCGTTTGTCGGTACGCTTGCGAGCCTCCATTATTCGCAGATATACATGGTCTATAGTGCCAATGAGAACATGATGCGTGTATCCGGTAATACTATTTCTGCCGACTCGATGCGTGTCAGTGTACGCGGAGACGGTCAATGGAGTCCGCTACCGTGCCTGTTCGACCGGCGCACCTCTGTCACAGACGCTCTCGCCGACTATTATCAGAAAGCCGGCGTAGGCGATATGATCAAGAGTCATAGCCGCTTTGCGACTTTCTCTGCCGACAAGCGCTGGGTCGGTGACCTGCAGGCTATACAGCCGGGCGAAGGATACCTCTTCCGCCGTTTGGCTCCCGGCACCGTGGAAATAGCGTTCTATAATGTAGAGCAAAAAGTCGAAACTCGAAAGGCGAAAGCCGTTGAGTCTGTAGAATTCAGAAATCCGAAGGCGGCAACGAACATGACCGTGATCGCGAAGATAGAGGATCTAACAGCGGAGCGGTCTAACAGCGTTAGCGGTCTCACATCTAACAGCGTAGCGGTCTATATCGGCGATGAACTCGCTGCCGTGGCAGAGCCGATCGACTCGCTGTACTTTCTGACAATTCAGAGCGATAGAGTAGGAGAATTGCGATTTGAGTGTAACGGTGAGCGGTTAGCGGTTAGCGGTGAGAGTATTCGCTATGAGGCAGACACTCATCATGGTTCGCTCAAAGCCCCGATCGTGCTCAAGAAAGCCGATGAGATAGGGGTATATAAGGTAATTGAAAATAATCATGTAGTAATAATTCGAAACAATGAAAAATACGATGTTACAGGTAAAAAACTTTAAAGTTCTTGCTTTTTGTTCCTTGTTCCTTGTAGCCCTCATGGGCTGCGAGGAAGGGGATCCGTTCACAACACCGGGTAAAACAGAAAATCCGAATTGGACGCTAACGGTCGAGAACGACATGACCGCCTCAATGACGGCCATCGTGAAGGTGTCTTTTACAACGAACGAAGGAGTGTTAGCTGCGTTTATGGGTAACGAATGTTGCGGAGTGGCTGAGTATATAGACGGCCTCTATTGGCTGTATATGTCGCCTGCTACGCAGGAAGGCGGTGAGGTACAGTTGCGTTTCTACTCACCTGACTTGAAGCGTATCTTTGATGCGATAGGCACCTTCCCCTTCCGTAATGACACCCAACTCGGAACGGTCAGTGAGCCTCACACTCCTGTATGGAAAGCGGCTGAATAAGCAGAACGGACATTGGTGGCATTTCACCACTTAGCTACCGTCTCATTGTAGATGTTTTCTGCTATCTCTTTGACGATGATAGCGCATAACTCGTCCTGCACCTCCGTCAATAAGCGACTGGAGTCGAATGTTTGGTTGGCGGAGAAGGACTTGTCGAAGGACTCTTCGGGGTTGATGTTGTTGTTGAAATGCACCATGACCGTGATAGTCAGTTTGCTCTCCGTGGCATAACTGTCTGCTCCGATGGCTCCTTGGGTGATGTCGTATCCGGTTATTTCTCCTTCTACCTCCAAGTCTCCGCCTTTGCGGCGCACTTCTAAGCGCGTCTGACGTTGATACAGGTCGCGGATGCCTTCGGACAGGAGGTTACTGAGGTTCGGGTTGACCATGGCCGCGTTATTGGGGAAATCCGCCACCGAAATAGAATGCGTGGTCTGGTAGTTGATGTTGGCTCCGTTGAACTTATAGCTGATGCTGCAGCCAAAAGAGAGCACCATCAGGCATAACATAATAAGCACTTTCCCCGTACTTACCCTGCTGTTAACCCCGACCCGATACCGTGTCGAGTCCGTGTCGTTGCCGTGTTTTGGACTACTATAAGCCATACTCTTTGATTTTACGGTATAGTGTTCGTTCGGAGAGACCGACTTTCTCTGCGGCTACTTTGCGGTTGCCTCCGGATAGTTCGAGCGCTTTCATAATACGCTCTTTTTCTCCGTCCTCGATGCGGAGAGAGTCTTCTTCGATAGGGATAATTTCTTCGAGATCACGAGATGACGTGATCACGTTATCACGAAAGTCAGGGATCACGTGCTCCCGACTGTTGTTTTGAAGTTGCGCCTTGAGTTCGTCTATCTCCTCGCGGTTTTTCATCACCATATTGTAGAGGATACCTATCTCATGTGCGTAGTCTTTCTCTTGCGTCCTTTGCGGGTTGCGCAGCACAAGACTCTGCTGGTTCTCTTCTTTAGGAAGGTAGTTGCGCAAGGTGTCGGCATTGATCTGGTGGTCTATCTCAATGGTGGCTATCTGTTCGGCGAGGTTCTTTAGTTGGCGGATGTTTCCCCGCCAGTAGCACTCTTGGAGGAGGCGCGTTGCCTCTTCGTTGAGCGAGAGCGGCGGCATCTGATAGCGATTACAGAAATCCACAGCGAACTTACGGAAGAGCAGGGGGATGTCTTCTTTGCGTTCGCGCAACGCAGGTACGCGTATCTCTACGGTATTAAGACGGTAGTACAGGTCCTCGCGGAACCGCCCGTCGTCTATCGCTTGGCGCATGTTGAGGTTGGTGGCCGCTACGACACGCACATTAGTCTTACGTACCTGACTCGAACCCATGCGTAGGAACTCGCCCGTCTCCAATACGCGGAGCAGGCGCACCTGGGTCTGCAAAGGCAGTTCGCCTACTTCATCGAGGAAGAGCGTACCGCCGTCTGCTATCTCGAAATAACCCTTGTGCTCATTCTTGGCATCGGTGAACGCCCCTTTCTCGTGACCGAAGAGTTCGCTGTCTATCGTGCCCTCAGGAATTGCTCCGCAGTTGACTGCGAAATACGGACCGTGCTTGCGGGTAGAGAAGGCATGAATGATCTTCGGAAAGTGTTCCTTTCCGACACCCGACTCGCCGGTGATCAAAACACTCAAATCGGTTTTGGCTACCTGCACGGCTATCTCAATGTCGCGATTTAGAAGCGGACTCTGACCGATGATCCCAAATCGCTGTTTAATGGCTAATAATTCCTGTTGTGTCATACTAAACTGCCAAAATGTCATGCAAAAGTAGTGCTTTTTTTTGATATATGCAAATAAAATGCAAAAAAATTTGCGTATATCATTTATTTTTTGTAATTTTGCACGCTTTATTGTGAAAAGGAGCGTAAATTACGAATAATTAGAATAAAAAATATATGAAAAGATCAATTCAACAAATCCTGGTTATGGGTCTTGTCGCGCTCTCAGCGATGAGTTGTGTGACGAAGAAGAACATGACCGTTATGCGTGAGGCGGGTCCGGAAATGGAGGATAGCATTAATGCCAAATTTCAAGCAAAGACGGAAACGGTTATTCGCAGCGGAGATGCATTAACGGTGGTGGTTTCGGCATTGGATGCCGATGCTGTTGTGCCGTATAATTTACCGACTGTTACTTTCGCCAGTCCCGGGCAAAAAGAGATCCAAACCACTTCCTCTTTACAGTACTATACAGTAGGCGAGGATGGCGCTATTGAATTGCCGGTGTTGGGTAAAGTGCAGGTTGCCGGTTTAACCCGTCCGGAGGTGGAAAAAAAGATCCAGGGTTTGTTGGAAAAGCAGGTACTTAACCCGATGGTGATAGTGAACCTGATAGATGCAAAAGTGACCGTGATGGGCGAAGTAGGAACACCCGGTCCGATTAGTATGAAAAACGGTCGCCTCACCATATTGGAAGCCATAGCTGCTGCCGGAGATTTGACTCCCTATGGTCGTCGTGAGAATGTACTAGTAACGCGCGAGGTGGACGGTAAGATAGAGATGGCTCGGTTGGATTTACGCGACGTTAATATTCTGACTTCTCCGTACTATTATTTACAGCAAAACGATATCGTTTACGTTTCCCCTAACCACGTACGTATTGTTCAAAGTACGAACGTCGGTTTGTATCTGAGCATGGTTTCTACTATAGCCAGTGCGGCAACAGTTATTGTGACGGTGGTCAGCGTTTCGCAGGCGGCAAAATAATTAAACAGATATTTTTTCGATTATGGAAAACAATAATAAGACTAATACGAGTGAAATGATCGACGCACGTAAGGTAGTGCGTGTAGCGGTTGAACACTGGTGGTGGTTTATCGTAGGTATAGCAGTCTGTTCTATTCTTGGCTTGGCCTACTATGCAAAGAAAGCTCCCAAATGGACAACGGACGCAAGTGTGATGCTGCGCCAGAAAGCAGTAGGAGCTCAGTTTGATGCATTGTCTATGTTGGGTTTTTCCGGCAACTCGGCAGCCGGAGATGAAGCGATCGTCTTTGCTTCCCGAGGCTTGTTGCATCAGGCTATTGATGCCCTCAACATATGGGATGAGACGGCGGTACGTGGGGGCTTGCGTTGGCAAGGTGAATATCGCAATCCTGCGCTTAAGTTGGAATGTAATCAATTGACTGAAAGAGCCGATTTAGGGTTGTTTGTTGTAACCATTAAGCCGACCAAATCCGGGTATAAGGTGAAGACCCAAATAGGACGTTTTACGAGTTCGACAGCTAAGGTAAGCGATTTAGGTGAGCCTATGGAGACTTGTGCGGGCACAATCACTATCCATGCTACTCGCCCCTTGAGTCCCGATTCAACCTATCGCATTGTGCATGCGCGCAAGGAGTTGGTGGTCGCCGGCTACCGTAAGAATATGAAGGTGGCGCTCAATAAGAAAGAGTCGAACATTATCAACCTGACGGCTACTTCTCCTATTCCGGATCGTGACAAAGCATTGCTTTACCAACTTATTGAGGAATACAATCTCAATGCGGTTGTGGATAAAAATATGATTGCTACCAATACGGCTGCCTTCATTGATGAGCGTATGGCGCGTATTACATCCGAATTGGAGGATACGGAGAAGGAATTGTCCTCGTACAAAGAACAAAATAATATCGCAGATATCAAAGAGCAGGCGAGATTATTCTTGGAGGCCAGCAGTTTGGAACAGCAAGAGTTGTTAGAAGTAGAGACACAATTGTCCTTGGTGAACTATATAGACGAGTTCCTGCGTGATGATACGAAGCGTAATAACCTGATTCCGACTAATTTGGGCATCACTGATCCCGCTTTGATTGCCGAGTTGACGGAATATAACACGCTGCAACTTCAACGCATGCGTATCCAACGTACGGCAACGGAGGACAACCCTGTTATCGAACAGATGAGTGCGCAGTTGAACTCTATGCGCCAAAATATCATCGCGTCTATCGGATCGGTACGCGAGAGCCTGAAGATTCGTCAAAGTACGTTGATGGCCCAGGAGTCCAAATTTAATCGCCAAATCAAAGATGCACCGGAGCAAGAGCGCGAATATGTTCGCGTGGCTCGTCAGCAGAAACTCAAGGAAGGTCTCTACCTCTATCTCTATCAGAAACGTGAGGAGAATGCATTGATGCTGGCTGCTACTTCGATGCCTGCCAAAATCATTGATATGCCGCAACGAGACGTACGAAGCAAAGAGCCGAAACTGATGCAATTATTGCTGGTATGTCTTATCTTAGGCTTAATGCTGCCGGCAGCAATATTGTATGTCTATGTGCTGTTCAATGATACGATTGATGATCCGAAGGAGTACGAGCGTCGTGTGAACGCTCCGCTCTTGGGGCAATTGGTACAGAACTCCCATAATGAGTATATAGCAATTCGCGAAGGAGAACAATCTGTTTCGGCAGAATTATTCCGACTCCTCCGTACCAACTTGCGTTTTATGTTGCCCAAAGACCTGAAGTCGCCTGTCATATTGGTTACTTCCTGTATCAACGGTGACGGTAAGTCTTATGTATCCGGTAATGTGGCCCTTTCGCTTGCTATTTTGGGCAAAAAAGTGGCGTTGGTTGGTTTGGATGTCCGCAAACCGATGTTGGCAGACTATTTCAACCTCACCACGCGTGGACATCTGACGGACTACCTTGCTGAGCCTGGTATGGGAATAGAGGATATTATTATTCCGAGCGGCGAGCATAAGAATCTGGATATAATTCCGTGCGGTGCTATACCTCCTAACCCGTCTGAGTTGTTGCAAACGGAGCGCTTGGATGAATTGTTCGCTGAACTGCGCAAACGCTATGAATACATCATCGTGGATACTGCACCGGTTGCTCGTGTCAGTGATACCTTCCTTTTGGATCGCTTGGCTGATGCCACTATCTTTGTCAGCCGTTATAAATACACGCCGTCCGAGATGATTGATTATATCAATCAGGTGATTGAACAACAGCGCATGCATAATGTGCTATGTGTGCTGAATGGTGTCAAAGAAATCCGTACAGGGTTTGCTTACGGATACGGCTACGGTGTGCAGAAAGATTGATAAATACGAATGGTTGTTTGCGTTGCAGAGAAACCTTCCGTAGGTGCGTACATAGCTAATGTGCTGGGAGCCAAGCAGCGCAAGGACGGCTATTTCGAAGGGAACGGATACCAGGTCACTTGGACCTTCGGTCATCTATGTGCCTTATTGGATCCGCATGAATATACGGAGCAGTGGAAAGGGTGGAATCTCAGTTCATTACCGATGATCCCTGCCCGTTTCTCTATCAAAGTGTCCGGTGACGCAGGCGTACACAAGCAATTCAATATCATCAAAGAACTGATTGCTCAGGCGGATGAAGTTATCAACTGCGGTGATGCCGGGCAAGAAGGAGAACTTATCCAGCGTTGGGTTTATCAACAAGCCGGTTGTAAGTGTCCGGTTAAGCGCTTGTGGGTCAATTCATTGACCGAAGAAGCTATCCGTGACGGTTTCAAACAACTCAAAGATCAATCGGAATACCAGCATCTCTATGAAGCAGGCTTGATGCGTGCTATCGGAGACTGGCTGCTTGGTATGAACGCTACGCGCGCGTATACAATAAGGTACGCGCGCGGGACAGGACGCGACAGGCAGGTTCTCTCCGTAGGACGAGTGCAGACACCGACGCTCGCATTGGTCGTCAAACGACAAGCGGAGATCGAACATTTTGTGCCGCGTACGTACTGGGAACTCAAGACGAATTATAGAGATGCGCTTTTCAACGCGCAGATCCCGGTCGAAGAAGGCGAATATGCGATCACATCCGAAGAGCAGGGACAAGCCTTGGTGGATTCGATCAAAGACCTGCCGCTAACAATCACTTCAGTCGAGAAGAAAAAGGGGGTGGAGTACGCTCCCAAACTATATGATTTGACATCCCTGCAAGTTGATTGTAATAAGAAATATTCATTCTCTGCCGAGCAGACGCTCCAACTTATCCAATCTCTCTACGAGAAACGTGTGACGACGTATCCGCGTGTGGATACGACCTATCTAAGCGATGACTTGTATCCCAAAGTACCGGGTACGTTAGCCGGTATCAAAGACTATTATCCTCAGGTTGCACCGCTGATAGGTGCGAAGTTGCCGAAATCGAAGAAAGTGTTCGATAACAGCAAAGTGACCGACCACCATGCCATCATTCCTACCGGTCAACGACCGGAAGGGCTGTCTGCCGATGAGAAAAAAGTGTATGATCTTGTAGCGCTGCATTTTATCGCTGCTTTCTACCCCAACTGCGAAGTGAGCAACACGACGGTGCTTGCCAAAGCCGGAGAGATAGATTTCAAAGTGACCGGTCGTGAGGTGCTCAAACCCGGTTGGAGGGTTGTGTTCGACAAGGAAGATTCAGATAACTCCGAAAACTCCGATAATTCGGATAACACAGAGAACGCAAAATCCCTTCCCGCTTTTACGAAAGGGGAGTCCGGTCCGCACGAACCCCTGCTGAAAGAAAAAACGACCACTCCGCCTAAGTACTACACCGAGGCGACGCTTCTGCGAGCCATGGAAACGGCGGGTAAGACAGTGGAGGACGAAGAACTGCGCGATGCGATGAAAGAGAACGGTATCGGGCGACCTTCTACTCGTGCTGCTATCATCGAGAAACTATATCAACGCAAGTATATCGTCAAGCAAGGCAAGTCTCTTCGAGCAACCGATATAGGAATCGACCTTATCCATACGATCATCTCGCCGCTCCTCAAATCGGCCGAACTGACTGGTCTTTGGGAGAAGAAGTTGCGTGAGATAGAGCGCGGTGAATATACCGCTCAGCAGTTTTTGGATGAACTCAAACAAATGACGACCGGTGTAGTCAGAGACGTTAAAACCAATAAGGCCGGCATGCTCTGCCCTGTATGTAGACAAGGCTATATCATCCGAGGAAATACACGCTACGGATGTTCCAGATGGCGGGAAGGTTGTACTTACGCAGAACCTTTTGACAACTAAACTTGGCAAAAAATGCCAAAGTGTACATTTTGCGTCAATTTTTCTACATAAGATTGACGTTTTTTGTGTACCTTTGTGCGCAGATTTGAATATTATTTTAACTTTATTATCAATACAAACAAATTCTCTTTATGAAAATGAATTTCGGAGTGTTCCGTACCATGATGCTTTCGGCCTTGCTCTTTGTCGGCGTGGCCGTTGAGGCGCGTGTTATAACCGGAACGGTTAAGGACCCGACGGGAGAGACAATTATCTCTGCTTCAGTGGTCGTGAAAGGTACTACAATCGGTACTGTGACGGACTTTGACGGTAATTATTCGCTCGAAGTGCCGGATGATGCAAAAGAACTGGTGTTCTCCTACATCGGTATGAAGACCCAAGAGTTGGCTATTACCGGCGATGTGATGAATGTCGTGTTGTCCGAAAACAGCGAAGTGCTGGAAGAAGTGGTTGTTACCGGTTATGGTACAACCAAGAAACGTGATGTTGTCACTTCTGTAGCTTCGATTGGTGCAGACCAGATCAAGGATATCCCCGTTACGAGTGCGGCAGAGGCGCTGCAAGGTAAGTTGTCGGGTGTGACGGTTACAACGACGGAGGGTGCTCCGGACGCTGACGTTAAAATCCGTGTGCGTGGTGGTACTTCGTTGACGCAAAGCAATGACCCGTTGTATATCGTGGACGGTATGCCGGTTAGTTCGATCTCGGATATTGCGCCGAGCGACATCGCTTCGATGGACGTTCTCAAGGACGCAGCGGCAACGGCTATCTACGGTGCGCAAGGTGCAAACGGCGTTATCATCATCACAACAAAGGATGCGGACACGGACGATGATAAGATGACCTTCCATGTAGACTATAGCGGTTATATCGGATGGAAAAAGATTGCCAAGAAATATGACGTGATGGATCCGGAGGACTTTGCCTTGATGCAGTACGAGTGGGCTTATCAGAAAGACAACTCGTTGTCCGGCTTGCGGAGTAATTTCTATGCGTATTTCGATCAGTTGTACAATAACACCAAGTACAAAGACCCGTCTGAGGTTGAGAACTCGTCTATTTCGGAAGTACTGGCAGAGTACGCGGATGCGGAGCAACATCCGTTCATCGACTGGCAGGATAAGACGTTCGGCCGTACGGGCTTTAACTCGAATCAATCGGTAAGTCTGAGTGGTGGTAACAAGAATGCCAATTTTACGCTTTCTTATAACCGTATTGACGACAAAGCCATCATGGAGCAGTCCAACTACACCCGTAACAACATCTCCGGTAAGGCAAAATTCAAACCCTTCAAGAATTTTACCATCGGTTTTACGACCCGTTACACCAGTACTGAAGTGTTGGGTTCGGGTTCGAATGCCGTTAAGGATAACGGTACAGCTACTGAGTCCCGTTTGCGTAACTGCGTGGTATATACCCCGACACAGTTGTTGTCCAAGAATGACGGTTCGGTAGAGGAAGAAGATGAGACCTTTGGTTCGCTTTATGACCCGCTGACCACGATTCGAGACAACTACAAGTTGAAGCAAGACCAGAAATGGAATATCCAGGGATACATGAGTTATAAGTTCGCAAAACATTTCACGGCTCGTGTTGATTTGGGTTATGAATCTCGTCATATTCAGACCGACCGTTATTATGGTCCGACCACGTATTATGCACGTAACACCGGTCGTCCGGGTATTGAAGCGGGAACGGCGCAAGTTCAAGTGACCGACGACCGCACGTCCTCGTTGACCAACCACAATACCCTTGAATGGAAACAGACTTTCAAAAACGATCATAACGTTAGTGTGCTGGTTGGTGAAGAGACGGTGATCCGTAAGGGCGAGACCAAGAATGAATACGGCTTTGGCTATAAGGGCAGTTATGACGTGCTGAACGGAGAAATATTCAATTATCTGGGTCAGGCGGCTTATTCGGAATTTACGAATTATGTCCTCCCGCGTGACAACCAGTTATCCTTCTTAGCTCGTGCTAACTACGATTATAAAGGACGTTATTACATCACCGGTACATTCCGCGCCGACTGCTCTACGCGTTTTGCCAAAGGCAACCAGTGGGGGTACTTCCCTTCGGGTGCTGTTGCATGGCGTATGTCGGACGAGGAGTTCATGGAAGATGCTGCTTCGTGGCTGAGTAATTTGAAATTCCGCCTCTCGCTTGGTATGGCGGGTAATAACAACGTGGACTTGGGCTACCTCCATCCGGACTTCCTCTCGCAGCAGATGACTTATTTCGATATGGGACAGGGAACAAGCAATATCCTTGTGGTAGGCGGTGCAGATAAGATTGCAGCCAACCCGAACCTCAAATGGGAGACCACTATCACGCGTGACTTCGGTATTGACTACGGTTTCTTAAACGAGCGTTTGACCGGTACGATTGATCTCTATTGGAACACGACCAAAGACCTTATCATCCGCCAAATCATGCCGGCACGGTATAACTACCAGTACCAGAATATCGGTTCGACCCGAAACATGGGTATGGAATTTTCTATTAAAGGCATTATTCTGGATCATAAATCGAAGAGTTTGAGTTACTACCTCTCGCTAGATGGCAATATCTCCTTCAATAAAACGCGCGTAGAGGATCTGGGTAACGTGACCTCGATGTTGGCGCAGACTAGTTGCTTCGGTTCATCGGAATACCTGACTACAGCAGAGTTCCTGTTAGAGGTGGGACAGCCGGTAGGTAACGTCTATGGCTACGTGACGGACGGTTATTATACCGCTGCAGATTTCCAGAGTTATATAACCTCAACGCATGCATGGGGCCTCAAAGAAGGCGTTCCTGATTACGGAGACGGGTTCTTAACGAATAAACCGGTACCGGGTTCAATCAAGTTCAAAGACTTGGACGGGGATGGTGTCATCACGGAGAAAGACAAAACGATCTTGGGTAACACTGTTCCGACGCACTCGGGTGGTTTCAATCTGAACTTCAATATCGGAGGAGACAAGTGGGGTAAGATTGACTTGGCAGCTAACTTTACGTTCGCGTTTGGTAACAAGATCCTGAACCTCTCCAAGATGGAATATACTACCATCACGGAGAAGACCAAGATGCGTAACTTGATCTCAGCAATGAGTTTCAATAACCGTTACTCGCTCATATCTGCGCAAGGTCAGTACATGCCGGATGTCTATGCAACAGACGCTCTGATGTTCGGTGATGCCTACGCTGCTTTTGCAGCCCAGTTAGACCAGATGAACGCAGATAAGGGTGCAAAAACGTATAGTCCGATCATGTCGCATTATGTGGTAACAGACCAAGACCTGGAGGATGGGTCGTTCCTGCGTTTGAACCAACTCACGCTGGGCTACGCGCTGCCGAAAGTATGGATGGAAAAGACCAAGGTGATCAATACAATCCGTGTCTATGTACAGGGAACAAACCTTTTCGTGGCTACCAAGTATAGCGGCTTGGATCCGGAGGTGGATACACGTTCGGGCAAGAACCCACTGACACCAGGTGTGGACTTCTCTGCCTATCCTAAGAGCCGTGGTATCAACATTGGTATGAATATTCAGTTCTAATTTCCGTAAATTCTAATCATTATGAGAGCAAAATATTTTCTTTTAGGTGCCCTGGCACTGACAATGATGGCCTGCGAGAAGGACTTTTTCGAGACCAAGTCTCCTTCTGCAATGGACGAGGCTGTATTCAAATCGGCTGATATGACCGAGCAGGCTATCGGTGCTATCTATAACGCATTCGGCGAAGACAAGTCGTTCCGAAATCGTCTCTGCGGAGGCTACGTGGCGCTGAATACCGATATCGAGCATGCTTCCAAGACCGAGGATGCCGAGTACGCTGCGTACAATATGACTGGTGGTACGGGCAACCTCTCCACTTCCAACGGTAAGGATCCGTGGGCGTACCTCAACTCGGCTATCGAGCGTTGTAACGTGGTGATAGATGGTATCCGTGCGCATTCGGATCTGAGCGATGCGTCGTTCAAGTATCTGTTGGGTGAAGCCCTCACGCTTCGGTCTTTCTGTTACCTGGAGATGGTCAAACTGTGGGGTGATGTACCGGCCAGTTTCGAATCATTCAACGGTTATAACCCCGAGGTGCTCTATACCAAGAAACAAGACCGTAACGTGGTCTTTGAACAACTGCGTGTGGATTTGAAAGAAGCGGCTGAACTGATGCCGTGGTCGGCTTCTATCCCTGTGGCAGGTGCAGCTAATTTTACAGGACGTCCGAGCAAAGCGTTGGCTTATGGTCTGTTGGCTCGTGCGGATATGATGTACGCCGGCTTGGCGATGCGTCCGGATGTGTTTACGGAGGGCGGAACGAGTGCTTGCTCTGTGCAGTATAATCTGGAGGGTAATCCGGGCAAGCGTCAGGAACTCTATCAGGAGGTTGTATGGGCTTGTGCACAAGTGATCAAACAGGAAGACTGGAAATTCAAAGATGACTTCGCACAAGTATTTAAAGACCTGTGCCAAGACGTGACCGACTATTCGAAATCCGAATGGATTTGGGCACTGCCGTTCCTGGACGGTGCACGCGGACAAGTCCTCGCACTGACGGGAAACAAAATATCCACCAACTGCGCAGGCGCGATCGTCAATAGTATCTCGTACGGCGACGGTAATACCAATAATACAAAGACGCAGGCTATGATAGAGATTGTACCGACTTTCTACTATCAGTACGACAAGGCCGACAAGCGCCGCAATGTCACTATCCTGCCTTGGACGTGGGAATATGACACGGGTGAGGGTACGTCTTCGGAGACAGAAACTGCCTTCCCGGGTGTACCTGCTTCGGAGAAGAAACTATATCAGAAGCAATCGAATATAGCGCAGTTGTATTGTGGTAAATTGCGCATCGAATGGATGAAGCGCAGTTATGCCTCTAATGAAGACTGCGTGGACATGCCGGTACTTCGTTATACGGATATCCTGCTGATGTTTGCTGAGGCAGCTATCGGGTCGCGCGAGAACAATGCACCGGGCGACTTGTACGGTATTGACCCGCAGGCATGTATGGATAAGGTGCGTGCGCGCGCAGGCGTTCCTTCTGTTCCTGTCACGTTTGCCAACATTGTGGACGAGCGTGCATTTGAGTTCTGCGGAGAGAATATTCGTAAGTATGACCTGATGCGCTGGGGCTTGCTCAAAGAGAAACTGGAGAAAGCACAGGCTGATAGCTATGACTTGCAGAATAACCAAGGTGCTTATGCCGGTCGTCCGGACTCGGTATGGTTCCATTTCAAACAGGACAACTCGTTTGCACAGAAGGGTGCAGCTTATGTCTTTGACCGCTTCATCGGTCTCGATTTAGGTGCAGAGCGTCCCGCTGAGTTCGATAAAACTGCCGGATGGGTGGTTAAGGACTTCTTCTACAAGGACGAGGTGCCCTTTATGTCCACCGATAAATGGTATCTCTACAAGCCAGAAACGGACATTGACATGCACCAATACTGGCCTATCTTCGATGTGAATATAGCCGCATCTAATGGAACGCTTTGGAATGACTACCTCTATTAAAATAGGGTGTATCGCACTGTCACTTGCCCTCTCTCTCGCATCGTGCAAAGGCGGCGGAGGTAATACTCCCGATCCGGTATCGTCCGTATTGGCGTTCCCCGGAGCAAGTGGAGGAGGGTGTTATACCACCGGTGGCCGCGGCGGTGTAGTAGTACATGTGACGACGCTTGAGGACTCGCGGGATAAGACCACGGGTCAGCCGACGCTGGGTACGCTGCGCAAAGCTGTGGAGATGGACGGTGCACGCACGATCGTGTTTGATGTGTCGGGTACCATCAACCTGACCAAACAACTCGAGATAACGAGCGGCAGTGTGACTATAGCCGGTCAGACGGCACCGGGAGACGGTATTTGTATAGCCGGCTATCCTGTGGTCGTTAAGGCAAGCAATGTCATCATCCGCTTCCTGCGTTTCCGCATGGGAGACCAGAACAAGGTGGAAGGCGATGCCCTCTCTATCAATGACCGTACGAACATTATCGTCGATCATTGCTCGTTCTCGTGGAGCACGGATGAGTGCGTTAGTTGTTACGGCAACACGGATTTTACCTTGCAATATTGCTTCATCACAGAGAGTCTCAAGGAATCCGTGCATGCCAAAGGTGCACACGGCTACGGCGGTATATGGGGCGGTACGAATGCTTCGTTCCATCATAATCTTCTGGCGCATCACCAGAGCCGAAATCCCCGTTTCGACCATGATTTCGTGAATACCAAGTGTGCCGGACCGATTGATTTTGTCAATAATGTGGTCTATAACTGGGAAAGTAATTCCGCTTATGGAGGCGAAGGAACGAACAAAGGTGCGGGAGGCAGGCAAGTCAATTTCGTTGCCAATTATTACAAACCCGGTCCTTCTACCAAGTCCGGCGTCAAAGCCCGTCTGCTCAACCCGACCACTAAATGTGCTGATAACTGTGGCAAGTCTCCCGGTGGCACGGTTGAACCGGGTAAGTTCTACCTTGTCGGAAATATTATGCACGGTTCCGATGACGTAACTGCCGACAACTGGAAAGGGGTGAATCCGGATGAATCCGGTAAACTGGATCAATGCAAGGCCACGTCCCGTTGGACGAATGGTATGACGGCTCTCTCCAATGAGCAATCGGCGCAAGAGGCTTATGAGACAGTGCTGGCCAAAGCAGGTTGTTCGCTGCATAGGGATGCTGTTGATGCACGCATCGTTAAGGAGGTACAAGACGGAACCGGCAAGCTCATCAATACGCCGGAAGACTATCCTGACCTCAAAAACGAACCGGCTCCAACGGATACCGATCGGGACGGCATGCCGGACGCATGGGAAGATGCGAACGGACTGGACAAGAACTCCTCTGCCGATAGCAAACTTAACACCCTCGACCCCAATTATACCAACTTGGAAGTATATATCAATAGTTTAGTTCAACATTTGTTATGAGAAAATCTATTTTCCTTTTCCTGGCAGTATTGGCAACCTGCGCTACGGCTCAGACCAAGTATTCGCACTATTACACCAATCTTCCCTGTGCGGTGGAAGAAGTGAAGGAAGTCGTTATCCCGGACTATACGGTGACGATCACCGACTTCGGTGCGGTGGGAGACGGCGTGACGGATTGTTCCGAAGCGTTTGCTAAAGCCCTCAAAGACATCAAAAAGCAAGGTGGCGGACACCTCATCATACCGGATGGCAAATGGCTCACGGGGCCCATCAAACTGATCAGTAACTTTGACCTTCATCTGGCAGATAACGCGACTATTCTTTTCTCGACCAACAAAGAACTGTACGTTCAGAAGTCTGACTCCCTGCGCGACGGAAGTAAGAAATGTAACGCCTGCGTCTATGGTTCCAAGCTGGAGAATGTCTCTATCACGGGCTACGGTACGCTGGATGGACAGGGATTCTACTGGCGGCCTATCAAGCAGAAGAAAGTGGAAGAAGAAATATGGAATGAAGCCCTCGCCATGGGTGGAACGCTCAAACAGGACGGTAACAGCAAGAACTGGAAAGTGTGGTATCCCTTCAATCTCAAAAAGGAATACAACGTGCCGAACATTGCTTCCGACCCCATCATCCAAGAGAAGATGCGTCCGCACCTGGTGAACATTACCGACTCCAAGAATGTCCTCATGGAGCACGTCCATTTGCTCAACTCGCCTAAGTTCCACTTCGTCCCCACACGTATACAAAACCTCATCATTGACGGTGTCAATATCCGCTGCCCGCATTGGGCGCAGAACGGCGATGCCATGGACCCGGGAAATATACAAGTCGCACTCATCGTCAATTGTAATATCTCTTGCGGTGACGATGGTATTTGTATGAAGGGTGGAGTAGGCGAGAAAGGAGTAGCGGCAGGACCGCAACGCGATTTCCTCATCTGCAACGACACCGTTTATCGTGCGCACGGCGGGTTTGTCATCGGTTCTGAGTTTAGCGGTGGCATGCAGCGACTCGTTGTCAAAGACTGTCGTTTCGAAGGAACCGACATCGGTTGCCGTTTCAAGTCAGCCCCCGGTCGTGGCGGTTGGTGCGAAGACATCTACTGCTATGATATCATCATGAAGGATATCCGTGAATCGGCTTTCCTCATCTCCTCCGGCTATGCTGACAAAGGAGCAGGTGTCAGTGCTACCGACAAAGATAACAAAGAGGCGTTCTTCCCAGATTGGTCGAATATAACCTTCCGCAATATAACCTGTGTTGGTTCCAAACAGGCGGTCGATATTCAGGGACTCAAAGGATTTCCCGTGCATAATATCCTCTTTGACCAGGTGACCATCCTCGGAAACAAGAACGGTATCAAATTGGAATATGCGGAAGACATCAACTTTACCAACTGCCAGATTAACCCCAAACCTATGCCTATCACGGACTACAAAAAGATAAAAAATATCCGTTATAACGGCAAAGATCCGGACGCTGCAGAGTAAAAAAATAAAAAATCTACATTTTTTAACAAATTATACTTGCACACATCAAAAAAATGTAGTATCTTTGCACCCGAAATAGGTTAGGCAAACTAATTAACAACAATATTAACTTTAAAAACTCAACATTATGAAGAAATTTTTCCTTTTTGCTGCTGCCGTTGTTGCAGCGCTCACAGTTAACGCTAAAGTGCTTGATCTGACTGCTGCTGGTACGAAGATCGGTGATTGGACCATTAATGGAGCTACTCAGAATGCTTCGGAAACAAAAGATGCTGACGGTAAGTATGTTTATGACATCAAGGCTGATGTTGCAAGCGAGAGCTTTGTTACAGCTGAGCCGGGTGTAGTTTTCCAAATTAAGAACTCTTCGGATAAAGCTAAAGCATTTGTGGTATATCCGGGTAAGTGCTACGAGTTCGGTGGTAAGAACGGTATCCTCGTTTTGAAAGGCACCAAGGCTGGTGATGTTATCAAACTGACTGCTGCTGCTAAAGGTGGTACTGCTGCTAACTTTAAAGATGCTGCCGGTGCTTATCCGAAGAATGCTTCTGCTGTATCGGCTGACCTCACTTTGCCTGCTAAGGATAAATCCAAAGCAGAAACAGGTGACTATGACAAAGAGGGTTACTGCTGGAAAGTATTAGAGTACACTTCTTTAGGTGGTGATGTTGAAATCAAAGAGTTCGAAGCCGGTTATCGTATCAACAAAATTGAGGTTGGTGGCAACCAAGCTATCGAGAACGTAGAGGCTGACGTTAAGTCCGTTAAGACTTTCGAGAACGGTCAACTCGTTATCATCAAGAATGGTGTTAAATACAACGCTCTTGGCGCACAACTCTAATCAATCTGATTGGTACAATAAAGGCTCGCAAATGCGAGCCTTTTTTATGTATAGTTTTCAATATTTAGCGTAAACTCTCGGTATTATATACGTAGTATATAATACTAATGTATTAAAAAGCAAAATTTAGTGCGTGATAAGTGCGAGATAAGTGTGTGATAAGTACGAGATAAGTGCGAGATAATCATGGTTTAGTAGTGGCAATTTGTAAAGCGGCATTGATGCCGTCTAATGCGGAACTTGTTATTCCGCCGGCATAACCTGCTCCTTCGCCGCAAGGGTATAAGTTAGGAGTGGATATAGATTCCAAGGTAGTAGTGTCTCGTACAATGCGTACGGCGCTACTACTTCTGCTTTCTACCCCTACGATGACCGCATCGTTCGTTAGGAACCCTGGATACTTACGGTCGAAATCAATAAACCCTTGCTGCAAGCGTTTGCCTATATGCGCAGGCAACCATTCATCCAAACGGCTACTTACTATTCCCGGCAAATAACTACAAGCAGGGAGACTCTTACTCGTATGCCCTTCTACAAAATCCTTCATCCGCTGTGCCGGAGCTTGAGCTTGAGGTCCGCCATGCTCAAATGCTAAGCGCTCTAATTCCTCCTGATATTCTAATCCCCGGAGCGGATCATTTCCTGCGATATCCTCCGGATTGATCTGAACGACCATTCCCGAGTTGGCGTAAGGACTATTGCGATGACTCGCACTCATTCCATTAACCACACAACTGTCCGCACTGCTTCCTGCCGGCACAATATGTCCGCCCGGACACATACAGAACGAATAGACCCCGCGTCCATCGACCTGCGTCACAAGCGAGTAGGAGGCATTCCCGACATATTGAAGGGTTTCGAGATGACGAGATGACGTGATCACGTGATCACGAGATTTGAAATACATTAAATTGTTAATCAGACTCTGCGGGTGTTCTGCCCGAACGCCCATCGCAAAACCTTTCGTCTCCAGCGTTACGCCTTCGGCTGCTAACATCCGATAGGTGTCGTGTGCCGAATGACCAATCGCCAGAATCACAGGCATTTTAAGTCTGTACTCTGTATTCTGTACTCTGTATTCCTTAAGGCTTTCAATTTTGGTTTCAAAGTGTATCTCACCTCCGCATTCCAAAATCTTCTCCCGCATGTTCTTTATAATCCCCGGCAATTTATCGCTACCGATATGCGCATGGGCTTCGTAAAGGACAGTGTCGGGTGCACCGAAATAATGGAATAGTTCCATTACCCGCTGCATGTTACCCCGTTTCTTGGAGCGCGAGAATAACTTCCCGTCGCTGAATGTCCCTGCACCGCCTTCACCGAAGCAGTAATTGGACTCCGGATTCAGACCTTCATTGCGGTTCAACAAAGCAATGTCCTTCTTCCGTTCGCTAACTTCTTTTCCCCGTTCGTAGATGATAGGTTTTATCCCATGCTCCAGCAAGGTTAATGCGGCAAACAAGCCAGCCGGTCCTGCACCAATGATAACGACCGACCGGGATGCGGTATGTACATCTTGGAAAACAGGCGGTTCATAGAGCGGGATAGGGGCATCTTTGGGTATAGGGTGACCATTGTCATCGGTCAGAATAGTGAGATGCACGCGCAACTCGCGTTGCCGTGCATCTATACTCCGCTTGACGACTCGCCATTTTTGTTCGGCCTCGTGTGCCTCGCGGGGACTCAGTATATACTGCTTACTTTCCAATCTTATTCAGGACAGCTTCGAGTCCGAGTTCTTTCACTTTCTCGCCGATCTTAGCCTCCAGCTCTTCGCACAGATCGGGGTTCTCGGCAAGTACTTCTTTCACTTTGTCGCGTCCCTGACCTAACTTGGTGTCGCCGTACGAGAAGAACGAACCGCTTTTCTTGATGACCTCGGTAGCTACGGCAAAATCGAGGATCTCACCGATACGCGAGATGCCGGCGTTGAACATAAGGTCGAACTCGGCTTTCTTGAACGGCGGTGCCACTTTGTTTTTCACCACTTTCACGCGCACTTGGTTACCCTTGATCTGCTCGCCGTCTTTGATCTGACCCGTACGACGGATATCGAGGCGCACGGAAGCGTAGAACTTAAGGGCGTTACCTCCGGTGGTTGTCTCGGGGTTGCCGAACATAACGCCTATTTTCTCGCGTAACTGGTTGATGAAGATAACAGTAGTGCCGGTCTTGTTCACCGATGCAGTCATCTTACGCAGCGCCTGCGACATCAGACGTGCCTGCAGTCCCACTTTGTTGTCTCCCATCTCTCCGGTAATTTCTGCCTTCGGCGTCAGCGCCGCTACCGAGTCAATGACGATCAGGTCAACAGCCGACGAGTGAATCAGTTCTTCGGCTATAGCCAACGCCTGTTCGCCGCTGTCCGGTTGCGCAATGAGTAACTCCGCGATGTTAACGCCCAGTTTCTCTGCGTAGAAACGGTCGAATGCGTGCTCGGCATCGATGATAGCGGCTATACCGCCTTGTTTCTGCACCTCTGCCATCGCGTGGATAGCGAGCGTGGTCTTACCGGACGACTCCGGACCATAAATCTCAATGATACGTCCGCGCGGGTAGCCGCCTACACCCAAAGCGTAGTTCAGTCCCAAACTACCTGTCGGGATAACCGGTACGTTCTCTATATTCTCGTCTCCAAGGCGCATGATGGCGCCTTTGCCGTAGTCTTTGTCAATCTTGGCCATCGCGGCCTGCAGCGCTTTCAGTTTGTCTGCATTCGGTGCTTGTTTCTCTGTCATATAATGAGTTGTTTAAAATCGTTTTGCTGGTTGAATATTATTTTACTTCCGCTCCTTGTACATTGTACATCGTCCCTTTGTACATCAGATAGAGTTGTCCGTTCTTGATGACCTTTGTACATTGTACTTTGTCACCTTGTACTTGGTCAAGCGCTTGATCCTCTTCGCCGCCTTCTCCTTCACCACTCGGTTCGATATAACTCTCAATCCAAACGGTTCCGTTCTTAACGGGCTGGAGCGAAGCGTCCACTACGGTCATCAGTTTTTCCGAGAAAGTAGCTCCGCTGGGTGCGGCAATGCGCGCATCTTTGAAGGTCATGGCGCTGATGTTTTCAAATACATTGTCCTTGGCTGTCAGGGCAATATCGGCTTCCTGGAAATGCAGGGCAGCCGAACTGATGGCACTATGTCCTACGATGCCTTTTTTCGCAGTAGCCTTTGCGGTGAGGGTAAGGAAAGTGAGTTTGGTGTTGTTGCCCATTTGTGCAAAATTGCCGATTGCTTTATCTCCCCATGTAACTTCTAAAACCGGCGTTTCATATATGCCTCTAACGACAAGACTGTCAGCTTCGGTCTCAATGAAGTTCGTCGGGTTTTCTCCATTGATTATGATGCGGTTGCCCCAGGTGAAAGCCAGGGTTAAGTCATTTATCACATGAAGGAAGGGTTTGGCATCCGGATCAGCGTTGGTAATCTCCGCGTTTATGCAGGTAAGTATATTGTCCTCCCGATCATAAATGATACTGCAGTCTACGCCTTTCTCGTCTGCTTTTTTAGCATGAATGGCCTCATGCAGATGTGTTGCATTGAAGCTGTTTACTTCTTTGCCGAAGAGAGTAAGACCGGCCACTAACCATTCAGGTTTGGCAAAGCGTACGTGATTGGACGTAAACACTTCTGATTCATCGTACGGGTAAGCGATCGTATTCATGAGACGCAGTTCAAGACCGTCGGTCTGATATTTATTGTTCAGGAATATAGCCGGATTATCACCGGATCCCAGCATTTCTACATCAGCCGATCCGTCCACCATTATTATCCCTTTACTGGAGGTCTCTTCCGGGTTATAAAAACCATGATTACCTACCGCCTTAAGTTTGGTACCGTCTTGTACCCACAAACTATTCGCATAGATGGCTTCTGAAGCGCTTCTTGCTTCCAAATAACCGTCTCCAATGAGGTGAAGCGACATGTCTTCACAGTAAATACCGGGGCCGTAACTAAAGAACTCCGATTTTCCTTTCACGCGAACAACGACATTGCTCTTATAGAGGGTGATAGCAGCGAAGCCCCTCAGCGGACTAATGTTGGCGGTGTCCAGATAGAGCGTATCGCAGTCAAGATCGGGGAGATGTAGATATCTCACCTTACCACTTTGCACTCCATCTTTCCATGTAAAATCATTTCCTTCGTTCAATCTGCCGCCGATAGCTACATGGTAGGGACCGTCTGGGTCGTAGTATTTAGTCCATTTTACTGTGCGTAGTGGCAAAGCACCGTTTTTATACGTCTTGTCGGTAGCAGAGAACGTATATTGGTCCGCATTTGGTATGTCCAGTTTGGCTAATTTGAGGTCAATCGCAGACACTTTGAGCGCATCGTACAGGTCTTTGTCTTCTGCAGGCTTGATAAGCACATCCGAGTGGAGGATATTGAGAGAATTGATGTTTTCTATACCGTACCCGTGCTTCGAATCTTCGTGTGCATATTCGATGTTCACTACCGAATTGGTGAAGTTCAGCCTGGTCACCTGTGCTGCCTCTCCTTTGGCTGCAACAATAGCGGAAGCTTTGGCTTTCACATTGAGTTGTGTATAGTTGAAAAACACTTCTGTCAGATCTTCCATTAGGAGGGGCGCATCAAAACGCGACTTGCATGTAAGATCCAGACTACCGGTGCCGTAGAAAACAGCTTGAACGTTCTCCCCTACGTGAATTCCGTTTTTGAACTCTGAGATAGCGTTTTTACCTTTCAACTGGACGTCCATACTTTCGCTGATTTCCAATCCGGCTACATTTTTGCCGGTACCGTCAATCACAAAGTCTTCCAGCTCCAGCCTGTCCCCCGGGTAGTAAGCGATGGATCCGCTCAACTTGGTGAGAGGTATTTTACGCAACTCGCTCATCAGGTCGGTACAGTTTTCAGTTGTTACTTGGATACCTGCTACTTTCAAGGGCAGGTCCTTTCCAAACATACTGAGTGCCAGCATGGCTGACAGCATCAAAGAGGCAAATCGTTTCATAACTCTGTCTGTTTAATTGGTGTTTTTCAATTTTGCTTGCAAAATTACAAAAAAAAATTGACATATGCAAATGTATGTCAATTATTTTGAAAAAAATCTGCAAAATTCACTTAATCCGCATTGTTCGCACTTGGGTTTGCGGGCTTGGCAGATGTAGCGTCCGTGGAGTAGGAGCCAATGGTGGGCTTTTGGGATAACATCGGAAGGGATATATTTGACGAGTGCTTTCTCCGTTTGCAGCGGGTTCTTGCTGTTCGTCGTCAGTCCGAGCCGTTCGCTCACACGGAAGATATGCGTATCGACTGCCATCGTGGGTTGGTTCCAAATGACCGCACAAACGACATTAGCGGTCTTGCGTCCTACTCCTTGTAGTGTTTGGAGGTCGTCAATGGTATCGGGTACGATGCCGTCATAGACGGAGACGAGGCGTTGCGCCATTTGCACGAGATGTTCGGCTTTGGAGCGGGGATAACTGACGGACTTGATATATTCGAAGACCTCGTCACTCGTGGCCTGCGCCAAGGCTTGCGGAGTAGGGTAGGCGGCAAAAAGAGCCGGTGTGACCATATTAACCCGTTTGTCCGTACATTGTGCCGACAGCATGACCGCCACAAGGCATTGGAAAGGCGACTCAAAGACAAGTTCACTCTCCGCTACCGGTATGTTGGCTTCAAACCAAGCCAATATGTTCTCAAAGCGCTGTTTGGTTGTCATGATAGGTGCGGCTTAAGAAGGTCAGCACTTGGGTCGCTTGTTGCTGAACAGAAGCGGTCTCAGGCGTTATCTCGCGTTTCTGCAGACGGAGCAGCATGATCTGATAGAGCAGCAGCAGGCAGGCTTCGATATCCGGCATCGTCGGGCGATCGGTCTTGGCTTTGAGCAGGTTGAGGGAGGGCTGGAGACGAATGATAGCGGCGCGGTACATGGCGTCTTCGTTGAGAAGGGTCGTGTGCAGGTCAATCAGTTCGGTCAAAGCATTGTTGGCTAATGCCAGATGACCGCCATCCATGATGCCTTCGCGGTGCATCATCTCGTTCAGCTCATGCAACTCTTCCGTCGCGTCTGCGTTCTCGGGGAAAGCACGCAAGTAGTCCTCCATTTGCCAGAGGTACAAAATATATTCGGCGATATTGTCTTTCTTACTCCTCATCCTCGTCAAAATCTATCTCGTCCAGATAACTATCAGACATGAAAACCTCGATGTCTCGGCGATCTTTCTTGGTGGGGCGCCCCGTTCCGCGGTCACGACCGCCGTTGCCGGCAAGACGCGCCAGTTCAAGGATCTCCAGTTGTTGGGGCGAGGTGCAGTCCTGTATATAGTCCGGCACTAACTTGGCGCCCAGACGGTTTTCTGTCAACTGCAGCACTTTGTACGTATAGGTGATCGGTCCTTTGCGCACATTGAACATGTCGCCGATCTTGAAGGTACGGCTCGGTTTGAGTTGTACCCCGTTCATGCTGATCCGCCCGTTCTTACAAGCGTCAGCAGCAATGCTTCGCGTCTTATAGATCCGCATTGCCCACAGGAACTTATCTACTCTGACTTCTGCCATAATTCACCAATTACCAATTACCAATCACCAATCATTTATGATTATAGAGGTTCATGGTTCGGTCGATACCTTGCAGGCAGAAACTCGGGATGATCTCTTTGAGCACGGCAAGTCGTTCGGGTAGGGCAGCCTTCTCTTCGTCGGTCCATTCGCCGAGCACGAAGTTGATCTGCGTACCACGGGTGTACTCGTTGCCGATGCCGAAGCGTACACGCGCGTACGCGTCCGTTCCTAATACAGATTGTATGTTTCCGAGTCCGTTATGCCCGCCGTTCGAACCCTGTTTGCGGATACGAATCGTACCGAAAGGCAGGTTGAGGTCATCGACGAGCACGAGCATGTTCTCGACGGGTATTTTTTCTTGCGCGAGCCAGTAGCGCACGGCATTGCCGCTGAGGTTCATGAAGGTGGAAGGCTTAAGCAGTACGATCTCGGCGTTCTTGACTCTGCATTTCGCCACAAAACCATACCGCTTATCCTGCCATTCAGCACCTACACTATTAGCAAAAACATCGACCATTTGAAAGCCGATGTTATGCCTCGTTCCCTCATAGTCGGGACCGATGTTACCTAATCCTACGATTAAGAATTTAGCCATTACGCTGCTTTGCTCTGACGGGTAGCCTTAACCTCTGCCACGCAAGCGTCAGCGGGGTTAACGAACTTAAGACCCTCTACCTTCACGTCAGCAACAGCGATCTTCTTACCCAGACCAAGCTCGGTAACGTCGATGTTGATACGATCAGGGAAAGCGGTATAGATACCACACGCTTTGAGTTTGCGCATTGCCTGAACCAACTTACCACCGGCTTTAACACCTTCTGCGAGACCGTTCAGTTGAACAGGGATCTCTACTACTACCGGCTTCTTCTCGTTCACTGCGAGGAAGTCAATATGCAGGGTCTTGCCGTCAATCGGGTGGAACTGGAGCTCTTTAACGATAGCTTTGGTCTTGGTGTCACCTACGGTGAGGTCAACGATCTGTGTGTCCGGGCTGTAGATGAGCTTACGAACGTCAGCGGCTGCTACGGTGAAAGTAGCGTTGATGCCACAACCATAGATGTTACAAGGGATCAGTTCTTCTGCGCGGAAAGCTTTAGCTGCTTTCTTGCCGTACTCGCTACGAGGAGTACCTACTAATGCGAATTCTTTCATTTGTTTAATGTTGTTTTGTGTTACTTAATACCGTGTATCTCATCACACGTCTCCGCTTTCGCGGAAAAAATAGGCTGCCAGCGCAGCCTTTGTTGTCCACCGAGGAGTCGAACCTCGCTTCTCGGAACCAAAATCCGGTGTAATACCGATATACGAGTGGACAGCACTTTCAAAAAAGCGTGCAAAATTACAACAAATTTTTGACATACGCAAATTTTTTGCAATAATTTTGCACTTTTTTTTGAAAATAACTATTTTACTACCACCAAATAATAGTTTTTCTTGCCTTTTTGGAACAAAAGATACTTTTCGTTGAGGAGGTTAGCGTCCGTCAGCGGGGTGGCAGGATCGGTCAGTTTCTCTTTGTTGAGACTAAATCCGTTCGCCTGAATCATCTTGCGTGCTTCGCCTTTGGAGGGGAAGATGTTTGTGCGCTCTGCGAGCAGGTCCAAGGGACCAATGCCCGCTTTGAGGTCAGCGAGCGGCAGCTCGTACTGCTCTACGCCGTTGAAGATATCGAGGAAGGTCTGCTCATCCAACGCGCGTAACGCGTCCGCGGTCGCGTTTCCGAATAATATATTCGATGCTTCGACAGCGGCATTGTAGTCGGCTTCGGAGTGTACCATGCAGGTGACCTCTTTGGCGAGGCGTTTCTGCAGCACGCGCATGTGCGGTGCCTGGTCATGCTCGGCGATGAGTGCTTCTATCTCCTCGCGGCTGAGGGATGTGAAGATCTTGATGTAACGCTTCGCATCGTCGTCGGAGACGTTCATCCAGAATTGGAAGAACTTATATGGGCTGGTGTAGCGACGGCTGAGCCAAACGTTTCCGCTTTCGGTCTTACCGAACTTACCGCCATCGGCCTTCGTGATGAGCGGGCAGGTGAGCGCGAAAGCATCATTGCCGGTCATCTTACGGATGAGGTCGGTACCGGTGGTTATATTGCCCCATTGGTCGGAACCGCCCATTTGCAACTTGCAGTTCTTGTGCTCGTTCAGATACACGAAGTCGTAGCCCTGCAGCAACTGGTAGGTAAACTCGGTGAACGACATACCCTGCGAGAACTCGCCGTTGAAGCGTTTCTTGACGGAGTCCTTCGCCATCATGTAATTGACCGTGATGAGCTTACCGATGTTGCGCGCGAAATCGAGGAAGGTGTAGTCCTTCATCCAATCGTAGTTATTGACTAACTCAGCGGCATTGGGTTCGGTACTGTTGAAATCGAGGAAATGCTCCAACTGCTCGCGTATGCAAGCCACGTTATGGCGCAAGGTCTCTTCCGTCAACAGGTTGCGCTCGGCCGATTTACCACTCGGGTCACCGATCATACCGGTTGCACCACCGATGAGGGCAATCGGTTTATGACCGCATTGCTGCAGGTGACGCAGCATCATGATTCCACACAAGTGACCGATATGCAGGCTATCGGCGGTGGGGTCGATGCCTACATACGCGGTGGTCACTTCTTTCATTAACTGTTCCTCCGTGCCGGGCATGATGTCTTGCAACATGCCCCGCCAACGGAGTTCTTCTACAAAATTCTTCACTTTATTCTATAAACTTTAAACTTTAAACGTTCAACTATTGTACAATCTGTCCCTGTACGGTGTAGATCTTGTCTCCGCGGAGGATATAAACCTCACCATTGCGTATGATCTTCTTCACTTCTGCCGCCTGATCCGAGATGTCATTCAGACCTTGCTCTTCTTTCTTGAAGACGGCATAAACGGTCTTGGTCTTATTGACGGTTACTTCATATTCCGTGGAGGTGACGGTCGTACTGCCATCCTCGAACTGAACGAAGACGTATCCGCTGGCCGGTTTAGCCTTGAGCGTAATGGTCGAACCAACGGTTACTTCCTGACGAAGCGGCGAGATCTTCTCATCGTCGAAGAGAACGGTTCCGGCTGCATCATCCGGCATGATCTCTACGCGCAGCGTTGCTTTCTCTACCTCTTCGAACGTAGCCTTGAGCACGGTGTCTTGGGTGATAACGATGGTACGTTTAGCCTGCGTATTGCCGTCCGACCACTTAACGAAGCTATAATCGCTGTTCGGTTTGGCAATAATCTCCAGCGAAGTACCGCCGGTGTACTCTTTGTCCGTAATACCACTCGGCTCTACCTTACCGCCGCTGCCGGCAGAGATAGTAACTTTGAATTTCTGCGTCGTCTTGAAGTAAGCGGTCAGCGTATAATTCTTATCCATCGTGATGATACGTGTCTCCTCTTGGTTGCCATCCGACCACTTATCGAAGGTCCAACCGCTGTTCGGCGTAGCGACGAGGGTCACTACATCATTCTCCTCGTACGTACCGTTAACGGTCTCGTTAACCTTACCGCCACCGGCGCTTGCGATCGAAAGCGTGTACGTCGTAGCCGAGCCTCCACCGCCGCCGATCTTCTTGAAGGAAGCAACCAGTTTCACATCCTTTGTGATCTTGAAGATCCGGGTCGGTTCATCGTTCTGGTCAGACCATTTATTGAACTCATAGCCGACGTTCGGTGTCGCCACGAGGGTGACGATCGTGTTCTCTTCGTACGTACCGTTGATTTCATCGTTAACCTTACCACCTTCACCGGCTGAAATCTCCAGTTTGTAGGTCGGAACCTCTGCCTTGAAGCTCTGACCCAGTACAATTTCGGACTGATAGTAGTCGTGGCCGGTGATCATGGAATAAACGGACCAGTTCAGCGTGCGCTTGTCGTTCTCATCGAAGGTGAAGGTGTAACTGAACTTACCGTCCTTGCCGGGAACTACGGTCTTAACTTCCACTTTCAGCGGATCTGCTTGATAAACAACCAAGAGCGCTTTGTCTGCCGGAGAGGGCTCTTCCCATGTGAGCGTAGCGATACGACCCTCCGTCTTCACATCCATGTTCGTCGCCTTGAGGTTCGGAGCATTGGTGACGGAGAACTTAGGACCTTGAGGATTAGCTAAGATATTATCTATGTCGTCAAATGCCCGCAGTACCCAATAGTAGTCTGCATTCATATAGAAAGCAGTGCTGTACGAGGTGCCTAAAATATGGTCGGACTCAAAGATCAGATTACCGTCTTTGTCATATACAAGGATCACATAATACTCCGTCTCGTCACCCTTCGGCTGCCATGTGAAGGTCACATTGACACCATCCAACGCGGTCTGCAGGTTCTCAGGGATATTCGTGTTGGCATAAATCATGATGTCGCCTTTCTTCTGCTCCGTTACGTAGTAACCATAATTGGTAATGCTACTGATCTCATAGGCTGTGAACTCGTACTCATATTCGATATCGGATGTAATATCAAATGCCATGCTCAGTGCCGAATAACCATTTGTGTTCCACGATGCATAGTTCCAATCACCGGTGGAGCCTTTCAGACGATATTTCAGTTCATAATGCGGCGCCAACTGATTAGCCGTAAGTTCGATTACCAAGCGGCCTTCAAGCGAATTATCGAACGCTGCGGTGAATCGGTAATCGTGGTTCTGGTGTGCGCAGTCCACTTCGTACAAGGTCCAGAAAGCATTGCCGTCTTTGTCCTTAATAAAGTTATTATAGGACATCTCGTAGCAGGCCGATGTTACTGCTACACCTATTACGTCATAGGTCTTCTGAGTCGTCGCTGCGTCCCATAACTTACTATCCGCACCAACATTGGCATTTACCACGAGGAAGTTGAAGTGCGAATCATCTGCTACATCCAGTTGTGCCTCGAACCAGCGGCCGCCTATGCTCTGGGCTTGCACGCATTGACTGACGAGGTTATCATACCACCACCATACAAATACACCATCATCGATATTCATATTATTGTCCGAAGGCACGAGTATGCGTAAGGTCGTCGCACCGAGAGCCGGTTCGAAGTTAGCAAAGTCAAACGTATATTCTACGCTGTTATAGCATAGTACTTTACCTTTGAGCGTCAGCTTGCCGTCTTTGTCGCCTTCTACGGTGATAGAACCGCTGACAGCCTTAGTCGTCACACTACCTTGCTTAACTCTTATACTCAAATTCTGCGGACCGATAACAAAGGTACCGGTGTACGGATCGGTAGAAATATCTTTCGGGAAATATTCGATCTCTACGGAATAATCGGCATTGTTAGCTCTGTAAATATAAGAATATTTGTTATCTATATACACAAGGTTGGTGGCTGTAATCGTTACTTGCTGTTTAACCGTCGGTACTTCTCGTGCTGCAGTGATCTTATAGATATTGCCGTCTGTTCCGATAAGCGTTGCAATGACGGAGATAATACCGTCCGTCACTTTGACAACAGCATCAGCCTGAACAGCATCTATGGTGCCTGCATTATTCTTGGATATATGCGTGTAATTCAAGAGGAAGTCCTTGGTCTCATAGGTTCCCACAGGCAGATCTTTGTCCTGCTGATGGAAATCCATCTCTACGTAGTATTCGCTGTTTTCTACCTCAATGTACCAATCATCGTCTGCTGTATAGTATTCCCATACGAAATTCTCACCGCAGTCAATATTGATCGTTTGCGGAACTTTCGTCCATTTGTACTGGGCAGGATTATTGATTGTGAGCAGAATACCCTTGTCCACGAGGCTGGTGTAGGGGGCTAAGTCAGAGAATACTTTTCCTACCATCTCGGCATCGAGCCACATATTACCGAAGGTCCACTCTTCGTCATTGATACGTCTCCAGTGATTGTTGTCCGTGTAACTCTCGTCATAGCAAAGGATCTCGTTGTCCCAGTTGTCGAGTTGACGAATCTTGAAGTAGTCCGTTGCAACAGCTTCATCCACTACGGCATAGTATAAACCGCTCATGTTCGGTACCGGTGCAAAGACAACGGCAGGTTCGCTTTTGCCTCTCCAGTTATTGAAGGTACCGATCACTTCTGCGCCGAGAGCCGGAACACCGTCAGGCAGGTAAGCACCGATCACCACTTTCTTGCTCGGCAGCGAATTGGTACATTGTAAGAAACGGTACTGGCGACAGTCGCTCCAAGGCAGCGTGATCTCCGTATCGGAACCTACAACAGTATTGCCCATTCCTTCCCAATTTTGACCATCGAAATAACCCATTTGGTTATGCCAGCCTGTCTCGCTATCCCATGCGCCGGCAGGCATAGCAACGATCTTAAACGCCTTACCTTCTTCCATGGTGATCGTTGCCGTGTACTTCACCTTCATCTCCTTGGCATCAAAAGACGGAGTCATGGCTATCGGTTGCTCCCAGTTATTGAAGTCACCTATGATGCCCGGCAACTCATCGCAGGCAGTCGGTGCATAGAGCGTAACCGTGTAGTCATGAGTCGGCTCTGTCGGTGCAGCAGCTTTTTGCAGTACCAGCGTGGGCGAGGAGACATAGGTGTAACCGAGTGCGTACGGACTCGTCGGACGAATAGCCCAATAGACCTCCCTACCGTCATACTCGTCCGGTACTGTCCATGAATAGGACTTGGCATTGCTAACGGGGATCTCCTCTAATAGATTTCCGGTATGGGCATCATACAGATAGATATAGGTCTCTTGCGCAATATCGGCCGCGTCCCAACTAAAGTCCACATGCCCCGGATAAGAGGTCGCTTGCGGATTATAGATCGTGTAGTTGTGGTCTTCGAATTCGCAATTGGAGTACCAGAAGTCATAGTAATAATAATCACTTTCCTTATAGCGCATCTCAAAGCAGGGGGATGGATCTTTTAAATAGTACCAATACGTACGTCCGCCGTCGTCATTACTGAAATAAAAATCATAGGCAGGGGCATTCGGAGAGATCGTTGTTTCGAAAACTCGCGCATTGTTGGCGTCCTGCGTCATCGTTACATAATTCCAATCCGATGTTTCACTCGGACGCCAGTACATATACATACCGTACGGCAAATAGAAATTACAATCGCTTGGTACCATTACGCGTATGTTCGCCGATTCGATATTCGGAAGAACAACATTCTTCATCGTAGTCGTGGCCTGGCCTAATTGCATAAAGGAGCCATCGAGACTCGTCACCATAATCGTATAATCACCGCTGCTCCTGAGCATATTCGAGAGGTATGAAGTGGATGAAACCACATCACCTCCTGCTATATCGTTACCGAGCGGACTATAGATATTCAAACGATAATAACTTGCGCCTTCTACGGCATCCCAGCTAACACTGATCTTATCATCCGAAGTCAAAGAAGCCTGTACGTTCTTGGGCTCATAAGGATTGGCTCCACTTGAGCACGGACTGTCGCTTAGCGTATAGACAAGACCGGTATTCAGATCGGTATGATCTTGATGTTGGTATAAACCCATACCGTTGGAAGCGATAATCACAAACCCGACTTCACTAACCCAACCGCCGGGCGTCCATTCGAACGTCGTCTCTTTGCCATAATACGGGATTCGGTTCTCTAAATAGCTTCCGCCCATTAAGGTGTATCGTATTGAGAAATCACCGTCACTAACTCTCAAATAACCGCCATTCCAACCGTCTCCGTACGAGTCTTTCATCTGCAAGGTGTACCAACAGGTCGGTTCAGGCAAAGTGTTCGAGGCGATGTTATATTGGACACTGTTCGCACCCAATACAGTACCGGTAACATTCCATTTGCCATCCACCTCGGTCACTGTGATTGAACCGCTATGTGCATATATAGCACCATACCCGGTCGGAGAGATGGTCACTATTGCATTTTCATTGACGTTAAATGTGCCGGTGGTGTTTCCAAAAGTGTATATATCAATGGCATAGTCATCCGTTCCTGCGTACAAACGATTATAATAATCATAGTACGACGCAATACCATTCATCGAAATCTGCGCGGTGCTTTTGGCTGTTGGCAAATCAATGGCAGCCGTCACAACATAGACGTCTCCGGTTTTCGTAGTCAACGTCGCATTCAACTGAATTTGAGTGCCGGGGATGACAGTCGCTGTGGCATTGCTAATAGAGGGATATGAATCACTGCTTTTAATGTGGAGCCATGTGCCGTCCAGCAGAATCGTGCCATCATCCGAACTCGCACTGCCGATAATCGTGGAAGACTTAATGGTAAGAGTCAATTCATAGTCCGCATTGAATCCATACAGACACCAATAATCGCTCGGCTGCCAATAATACCAACTGACTTGGTTTCCTAAGTCCACGTTATGCGTCTGCGGACATTGCTTCAAACGATAATTGGAATTATTACGGAGATCAATCGTCCAAACAGGATTGGCTTCGTCGCTCTCCGGCAAAGAAGGCTGGTATGAATACCAATTATCATCATCTATATCGTAGTATTGGATGGGATTACTCCATTCGTTATAGGCTTGAAAGAAAGAAACGCCGTCACCTTCATAGCCCTCAACCGTATAGACAAAATAACCGTCTGTGTTTTTGGTCATCGGCTCGGTCTGATTCCAGTTATTGAATTCGCCGCCGATCGCCAAAGCATAGTCAATTTCGCATTCCGGCGGATAGATACGGATTTCATAGTTATGCGTTTTAGGCGGTGCACACGGATTGACATGGTTCTTCCAATACGAAATCTCATAGACATAAGCCCCCGGATTATAAAAAGACAGATCGGCTTCTCCTGTGGCGCCGTTATAAATATTCGCCTCATTTTCTCCTATGGGCGTCCATGCATCCGGATCACCCGGCTGGTATTTCCAGAGCAGGTCTCCGTTTTTATCCACATGAATCGGCTTGCCTTGAAATTTATCTCCATAAGGCGCTTGAGCTACGTACCAACCGTCAAATCCTTTCAACGGCTCGAACAGATAATTGTGGTTGCTAAGCTCCCAGTTAGTGAACGAACCAACGAAAAAGATGTCGTCACATACCGTGGCATCACCCGTGAAATTAACGCACAGCACGACATTGTTCGTCACGTCATAACCGGCGTTCGATAAATCACTCGCCGTAGGAGCCGGAATCACCTGCGGCGCTGCATAGGCTGCGAACAGCGTTCCCAAGCCCAATAGCAATGTAAATAATTTCTTCATAATATATAAATTTTAGTAAGTTAAAAAATGTGCATATACGTTTTCGGGCGCAAAGGTACAAAAAAAAAATGAATTGTGCAAATAAATTTGCATTTTAGTCAAAAATTACCCTATTTGTGCCATTTTTCTCACACGTACTTATTACCTGGTTATTACCTGGTTAATACCTGGTCATTACCTGTACGCTATTTCTGCCCCCATCACATTATAACTCTTGCCGTCACGGACGATTAGTGTTCGCGGAAGGAGCCGGAACGGTAGGCGTGGAGGAGTTGTTCGAGTGAGGCGATTTGGTCGAGGAGTTCTTTTCCTTTATCAGTATCGCGTATGCGCATGCGTTGTCCGGAAAAATCCTGGAGCAGGGTGCGGTTGTGTATGTCCGAGCCGGAGAGGATGGCTTGTTCTCGCGATTCGAAGGCGTCATGTTCGACGAGTTGTATCCCGTGGCTGTTGTAGATGAGTGTGTATCCTGCGATGCCTGTTTTCTCCTGGTAGGGTTTGGAGAATCCTCCGTCGATGACGAAGCGTTTGCCGTTGGCGCGCATGGGTGTCTCTCCTTTGATAGTACGCACAGGCACATGCCCGTTGATGATTCGTCCGGTGTCGGTGTCGAGACCGAACTCGCGGAGGATACGCTCGCATACTTGCGGGTCGTCGGCTAATGTGAAGTACGCTCCTTTGTGTTCGTCCCATGCATCTCCTTTTGGCAGGAAATAGCGTTCGAAAGTGGTCATTTTGTCCTTATTGTAGAGCGGCGAGTGTTCGCCTTCCCAGAGGTAGAGCAGGTAGTCGAGTGCTTCCTGTTTGGCTTTGCCGGAGCCGTAGTACGCCTGCCGTATGATGGCATCGGTGCGGTCCATGAGCGCCTTTCCCGAGACGCGTTGTCCGCATACGTCCGTTTCGGTGAACGAACCGTCGGGGTTGAGGGGGATAGCAGCATGGTAGAGCAGGAATCCGTTACGCACGAGGTATAGCGAACCATGCTCAAAGAGCATGCGCAGGTGTCGCTGCATCTTCTCGGACTTACGGAAGGACCGCCATAGCTGGTCCATGAGATCCTGTTCCTCCTGACTCAGTGCGTAAGGTTTTTTCGGATCAATCGTGGGCAGATTTTGGTCAAGCAGCACTTGACCGTCCATTGTCCATTGTCCATTGTCCATTGTCCATTTGTCAAGCACGGCGCGGTGTTCCATATGCCATTCGGGGTGGCGGAGGACGGTCTGTCCTTCGAGTTTGAACTGGATGATGGAGATGGCTTTGTGCATTTTCGCCATCAGTTGTGCCGATCGTGTGAGACGCGGGTTGTTCTCAAAATCTTTCGTTTGCCATATCGTGCACGGGTCGTCTCCATAGACGGTCATGGCGAAGTTAGCGAGCGGCAGGAGGTTGATGCCGTAGCCCTCTTCGAGTGTTTCTATGTTGGCGTACCGTATGGAGACGCGTAGGACAGTAGCGAGCAAAGCCAAGTTACCGCACATGGCTCCTATCCATTCGATGTCATGGTTTCCCCACTGTATGTCATAGTCGCGCACGGTGGAGAGGACGTCAAGAATCTTGGCGGCACCGGGTCCTCGATCGAAGATATCGCCGACTATATGCAGTGTGTCGATGGTAAGCGAATGGATGAGGTTGCTGATGGCGATGATGAGCTGTTCAGCGCTACCTGTCTCGATGATGGCATCGATGACGGCATTGTAATACGTGTTACGGTCGTGCTGCTCGAGGTTGGTCTCGTGGAGTAACTCCTTAATGATATACGCGTAGTCGTGAGGCAGCAGTTTATGCACTTTGGAGCGGCTGTATTTGATGGTGACGGCTCGTGCTATCTCGACCTCCTGATGCAAGCGTTGCCTGTACCAAGCGTTCATGTCGGGTTGTACGGAGCGCTCGTATTCGATGCGTTCTTCGGGGTAGTAGATGAGCGCGCAGAGGGCACGTTTCTCTTCCTCGGAGAGGCTGTCGGCATAGACCTCGTCCACTTTTTTGCGTACGACACCGGAGGCGTTTTTGAGCATATGCACGAAAGCGAGCGATTCACCGTGGAGGTCGGATACAAAATGCTCCGTTCCTTTGGGCAAAGAGAGGATGGCTCGCAGGTTAATCAATTCGGAGATAACACTCTGTGCATTGGGGAATTTCTCGCTCAATAAGCGCAAATAACGTTCGTTTTTCATCTTTTTTCGTAAAATTTGCTGCAAAATTAGTAAAAAATTTTGATATATCAAAATAAATTTGTAACTTTGCACGATTTTTTGAATTGAAATATAAAAAAACACGTATATGAGTACATCAGCAAAAATTCTTACATGGACCTCTGTCATCGCTGTATTGGTGTTGGCGGGCTACATCTTCATTAAGTTTTTCTTCGTTTACGCAGAGGGCGTCAATGAGGGCGATATCAACTATTTCCAGAAGGAGGGTTATATCTTCAAGACCTATGAAGGAAAGATGATTCAGTCGGGTTTGAAGTCGGCGAAAGGCGTTCAGGGCAGTATTCAGTCGAATGAGTTCAAGTTCTCTGTGGACGATGAGCAGGTAGCGCAGCAGATCAACGAGATGTCGAACACGGGCGTCAAGTTGCATTGGAAGCGTTATCGCGGTACATTGCCTTGGCGCGGGAACAGCCAGTTCGTCGTGGACAAAGTGGTGTCGTCTTCGTCGAAAGCAGTAACGAACCCTCAGGAGCAGCTTAAATGATGCAAATGATGCAAATGGTGAAAGTCTTATGATGACTGAAGAACGATATAATTTTGTCAAGATCTTCGAGCGCTCTTTTCGTGACAACTGGGACTTGCCGGCTGTGAGCGATTACGGAACGCAGAACACCTTGACATACGGCCAGTTGGCTATCAACATCGAGAAGCTGCATATCCTGTTCAAGGAGTGCGGCATCAAGAAAGATGACAAGATAGCCGTGATGGGCAAGAACAACAGTAACTGGGTAGCGGTCTATCTGGCGACGATCACGTACGGTGCGATCATCGTTCCGATCTTGCAGGATTTCCGTGCGAACGATGCCATTCATATCATCAACCACTCGGAGTCCAAGTTGCTCTTCATCAGTAATATCAACTGGGAAGGCATGGATCTGGATCAGATCCCGCATGTGTTGGCTACCGTCAGTCTGAACGACTGGCACCCGATCACGTTGGCGTTGGATCCGAAGAAGATCAACTATGAGGCGATAGCGGATCTGTTCAAAAAGAAGTACCCGGACGGCTATTGGGCGAAGGATGTGCATTTTGACGAGCGCAGCAATGACAAGATCGCTTCCATCAACTATACCTCCGGAACGACGGGGTTCAGTAAAGGCGTTATCATGCCGCTGAACGGTTTGGCAGGTAACATCCGCTATGCGCACGAGATAAACTTGGTGTATCCGGGTTGTCGTCATGTGGCTTTCCTGCCGTTGGCGCACGCGTACGGATGCGCTTTTGATTTTCTGTCATGTCTCTCGGCAGGCGGTCATACGCACCTCATCGGTCGTACACCGTCCCCGAAGATCCTGCTGGAGGCGTTTGCGAAGGTTAAACCGACGACCATTCTCTCCGTGCCGCTGATCTTGGAGAAGATATACAAGAAGATGATCGTGCCGCAGATTCAGAAACCGCCTGTTTCGTGGGTGCTCAAAGTGCCGTTCCTGGACGAGGTGATATGCACCAAGATCCGCGAACAACTGATACAGGCGTTTGGCGGTGAGTTCCGTCAGATGATCATCGGCGGTGCTCCGTTGAACCCCGAGGTGGAGGCGTTCTTATATAGGATCAAGTTCCCGATGTCGGTGGGTTACGGCATGACCGAATGCGCACCGCTCATCTCGTTTACTCCGTATGACGAAGGCAGCAAACTCTATTCGTGCGGTAAACCGCTGAAAGGGATCATGGAGGTGAAGATCCTGGACCCGAACGAAGAAGGTATCGGCGAAGTAGTGGTTCGCGGTGAAAACACGATGGCGGGATATTGGAATAATCCGAAGGCGACGAAGGAGAGTTTCACCAAAGACGGATGGCTCCGGACGGGTGATCTTGGTTTGCTGGACGAAGACGGATACCTGCATATCAAGGGTCGTTGCAAGACCATGCTCCTTGGCCCGAGCGGACAGAACATATACCCCGAAGAGATAGAGGCGAAGATCAACAACATGCCGTTTGTGCTGGAGTCGCTCGTGCTGCAGCAGGAAGACAACCGGTTGGTGGCACTCATCTGTCCGGACTACAACGAGGTGGATAAGAGCGGCATGAGTTCCGAGCAGTTGAAGGAGTTCATCGAAGATTCGCGCAAGCAGATCAATTCAGAACTGGCTGCCTACGAGCAGATAGCGATCGTCAAGCTGTATCCGCACGAGTTTGAGAAGACCCCGAAGAAGTCGATTAAACGGTTCCTTTATACGAGGATGGTGTAAGGTGTAATGAATCTTTGTATTGATCAAGGAAATAGCCGAACGAAAGTGGCATTGATGACGGACGAGGGTAAGATGATCAATCATTTTATCTACAAGCAGTTCTCATCCGCTGAGGTGGAGCGTCTGTTTGAGTTGTACGACATCACGGACTCGATCATCAGTTCGGTGGTGGATATCGAAGCGGCGACGGTTAATACGCTGAATCGTTGTTCACAGCATTTCGTGCTCTTTGATCATAAGACTCCGGTGCCGATCATCAATAAGTACGACACACCGCATACCTTAGGTCAGGACCGTCTGGCTGCGGCTGTTGGAGCAAAGAAACTCTGCCCGCAGGAGAACCTGCTGATCATTGATGTAGGCTCCGCCATTACGTATGATTTTGTGTCGGAGGAGGGTGAGTATATAGGCGGCAACATCGCGCCGGGACTGAAAATGCGGTTCACGATGCTGCAGCGGATGACGAAAAAACTGCCGCTCGTGGAGGTAGGGGAGAGCGAACTGATCCCGCTGTTCGGTACGAATACACGCGATGCGATAGCAGCCGGCGTCATACGCGGTATGGCGTACGAGGTGAAAGGCTACATGCGGACGCTCAAAGAGAAGATGCCGCATTTCCAGACCTTCCTCACCGGAGGTAATGCACCTTATGTACTCAATAACGTGCGCACGTCGCGTAACGAGAAACGCGAACTGCATTACGAGAAGAACTTAGTGCTTATCGGGCTGAATGAAATTTTGAGATATAATAAAAAATCGACATGACGACATGACGTCATAACAACATGACGAAAAAAATTACAATCATATTATTTGCCTTGCTGTTGAGCATGGGCGTAGGGGCGCAGAACATGACCAGTTCGCCGTATTCGCGTTACGCGTACGGAGACATGAACGAGAATGTCCCGACGGGTTACCGCGGTATGGGCGGTGTCGGTTTCGGTATGCGTTCGAGCAAAGCCATCAACCCTTCGCAGCCGGCTTCGTACACAGGTATGGACTCGCTGACGTTCATGTTCGACATTGCGGCAAGCGCTTCGTGGAGCCGTTATCGCGATGCGGGAGGTATGAAAAACAAAGCGAACGGAAACCTCGAATATGTGACCTTGCAGTTCCCGCTGTACAAACGCTGGATAGCGATGTCGGTCGGTTTGCTGCCCTATAGTTCGGTGGGTTACGACATCACGCTGAAAGATTCGATTCCGGGTTATCATTTCGCGAAGAACTACTCGGGTGACGGTAACATCAGTCAGGTCTATGGCGGTCTGAGTTTTAATATATGCAACTGGTTGGCGTTGGGTGCCAATATCTATTACATGTGGGGTGACCTCGACCGCATGCGTACGCTGACGTTCACGGAGACGGGGCTGAATAGCACCATCCAATCGGAGATACTGAGTGTGAGCAATGTGCGTTTCCGTGCCGGTGCACAGTTCTTCCATACCTTCGGTGACCATACGTTCAATATCGGTGCGATCTTTGAGAACAAGATGAAGCTCAACAGCGAATATATCCTCATTGAGACACAGACGGACGACTCGATACCTATTTTCAAAGACGGTTGGCAGTTGCCGATGGTGTGGGGTGTAGGTGCTTCCTATACCTGGGCTAACCGCTTGACGATCGGTGTGGACTATGAGCGGCAGTGTATGGCTTCGGCGCTCTATAACGGAGCCCCGGGCTACATGAGCGGCCTGCAGGACCGTAACCGTTTGGCGGCAGGTGTGGAATACCGCCATAATCCGTCCGGACGTAAGTACGTGGAGCATATGATCTGGCGCGCGGGAGTGAACATACAAGATGAGTACCTGACGACGATCGGAGCCAAGCGTATATCGGCGAGTATCGGTATCGGTTTCCCGCTTTGGACGATCGGCACGGTCATCAATACGACCATCGAATATACGCATCGCGGCAGCGCGACAGGACTCGAAGACAACAGCCTGCGATTCACCATCGGTGCCTCGGTGGCAGAGAACTGGTTCTTTAAACGAAGACTGTAGTTTGGCATAGTAATTGCAAGGTGATCACGAAATCACGTGGTCACGTGATCACGAAGAAAAATAACTAACTAAAAATATAAGCATTATGAAGATCAAAGCATTAGTAGCATTAACGTTGGCAGTAGCCGTACCGGCACTGTCGTACGCAAAGAAACCCAAGAAAGCGGACACAGAGGCTCCGGCAGAGGTAGCCGCTCCGGTAGTAGAGGAAGAAGATCCGGTGATCACCGAGGAGTGCATCATGAACGTGTCGCTCTTCCACGAGGCAGTAAAGAACAAGATGTATGCCGACGCATACGAGCCTTGGTATGAGGTATATACCACTTGCCCGAATGCGAATAAGTCCATTTATACGGACGGAGACAAGATCGTGGAGGCACTCTATCAGGCTACGTCGGACAAGGCAGAGAAAGAGCGTCTGGCTAAGTTGGCGATCGAGATGCAGGACAAACGTATCCGTTTCTTCGGCAATGATCCCAAGTACCCGAAGGCATATATCTTAGGCGAAAAGGGATTGAATTATATTGATTTCTTCGGAGAGGCTAAGTACGCAGAGGCCCGCGAATGCTTGCGCGAATCGGCAGCCGGCATGGGTGCCAAGAGCAAAGTGATGGTGCTCGTCAAACTGGTGGACGTATCGTATGCGCTCTATAAGCAGAATCCGGACGGGCTGGCTGAGCAGTTCATCGGTGACTATGAGTTGGCAAGCAATGCGCTCGCAGAGCAGGCTGCTGATGCTTCGAATAAGAACGCAGAGATAGCCGGCAAGCAGAAGGATTATGTGGATAATATATTCGCTATCTCCGGTGCTGCTGACTGCTCGAAGTTGGATGATATCTTCGCTGCAGCCGTTAAGGATAACTTGCAGAACCTCGATATGCTCCAGAAAATCGCGAAACTATACAAGCGCGTTCGTTGCACGGAGAGTGATGTCTATTTCGCAGCATGTGAGGCGGCGCATAAGTTGCAACCGACCCAGGAGTCCGCAGCAGGTTGCGCTTCGATGTCGGCTAAGAAAGGTGACTATGAGCAAGCGGTGGCTTACTACGATCAGGCGATCCAACTGGCGCAGGTAGAAGACGAACTCGAGGACGTAGCGGACTACCAGTATAACGCAGCTGTGTACTGCTTCGCTAACCTCAAGAAATATCCGGAGGCACGTAAGTACGCGCAGGCTTCGATCGCTACCCTGACCGGTCTGGGTATGGGTAAGGGTCAAGGACGTTGCTATATCATCATCGGTATGGCATATGCCGCTACCCGTCCGTACGGCAATGATGCGAAAGGTACGATCCTAAACAAAACCGTTTATTGGGCTGCAGTGGATAAGTTCGTTAAGGCAAAACAGGTAGATCCTTCGGTGGAGGCTACCGCCAACGAGTATATCTCGTCCTACAGCAAGTATTATCCCACCAAAGAGGAGCGTTTCGACTTGCCGAATGAGTTCTCAGGTTCGACGTTCTACGTAGGAGGATGGATTGGTGAGACGACCGCTATCCGATAAGATCATCATAGCGAGTGCCATCACGGTGCTCGCTATCCTTTTTGGTGCGTGCCATAAGCAGGAGATACGCATAGAGAAGGAGGCCTTGCCGCGCGAACAGATAGCTGCCCTGATCACGGACAGCATGACAACGCTCATCTCGGACTCCGGTATTACGCGCTATCGTATCGAGGCACCGCGGTGGTATATATACGATAAGACCGATCCGCCTTATCAGGAGTTTCCGGAGGGCATCTACCTTGAGCAGTTCGATGAGGACCTGAACGTGCAGGCTTCGCTCAAAGCCGATTATGCCCATTATAACGAGAACGAACAGATATGGCGGTTGCATGGCAATGTGCATGCACTCAACCGCAAAGGTGAGCAGTTCGATACGCCCGAACTCAAATGGGATCAGCGCACGCATCGTTTTTACTCGGACTCCTCTATTCATATCACGCGCGAGAAGAGTGTCATCGAAGGGGTAGGGTTCGAGTCCAACGAGGATATGAGCAAATATACGATATTAAATCCAACGGGAGTGTTCCCGATCAAAGAAGATGAGTAAACTATTAGACAATAAAACCGCCCTTATCACGGGTGCGGCACGCGGTATAGGCAAGCAGATAGCATTAGCGTATGCCCGTGAAGGCGCGAACATTGCGTTCACGGATTTAGAGTTGAATGAAACCGCTGAGACCACGCGCGATGAGATAGCGGCTTTAGGCGTGAAGGTGCAGTTCTACGCGTCCAATGCAGCCGATTTCGATGCCGCACACAGTGTAGTGGAACAAGTAGTGAAGGACTTCGGTCAACTCGATATATTGGTCAATAACGCCGGTATCACGCGCGACACGCTGCTCATGCGTATGACCGAGCAACAATGGGACCAAGTGATACAAGTCAACCTCAAGTCGGCGTTTAACTTCACCCATGCCGTGACGCCCGTCATGATGCGTCAGCGCGCGGGGTCGATCATCAGCCTCAGTTCGGTGGTCGGCATCAACGGTAACGCCGGACAGGCTAACTATGCAGCATCGAAAGCCGGCATCATTGCACTCACGAAGTCCGTAGCCAAAGAGTTAGGCGGTCGCGGAATACGTGCGAATGCGATAGCGCCGGGCTTTATCCTGACGGACATGACCAAGGCACTGCCGGAAGAGACACTCAAGACCTTCGTGTCTATGATCCCCATGCGCCGAGGTGGCGAACCAGAAGAAGTAGCCAAGGTCGCCCTTTTCTTGGCGAGCGACCTTTCATCTTATGTCTCCGGACAAGTGATTCAAGTCAACGGAGGCATGGCATAAAAATAAATCCCGCACGAAAATGCGGGATTTATTATCTCACTTCTCATAGCGAAGCGGTCTCACTTCTCACTTCTCAAAGATCTTGAACTGCCACGGTTTGAGTGTGAAGCTCTGCGCGGTTTCCAATGCGTGCTTCTTGCCGCACAGGCACTTGTAGTTGCCTTCGTAACCGGCGAGGTCGAGCGTTACTTCCTGCTCCTTGTCGCTCATGTTCATCACCGCAATGACCGTGTTCGTATGCCAACGTCCTTCTTTGGAGCGTACGCAAGCGAAGACAGCTTCGTTGTCGCAAGCGATGCGGGCGAGCGGTGCACCGACCTCCGGTGAGAACAAGGCTTTGTTGCGCTCACGCAGGGCATTCAGTTTCTTGTATAATGCTGCTTCGGCGTAGTCTTCATCGACATCAATCAGGTCCTTCTCGAAGAACTCCAGACGGTGATGGTTGCCGCTCAACTGACCGGTGTAGATCAGCGGCATGCCGGGCACAACATAGCAGAACGCTTGGAACAAGGGCACTGCATCACCCATACGTTCCTGCTCGGTTCCGTTCCAACTGTTCTCATCGTGGTTGGAGATGAAGTTCATACGGATGGCCTCCGGACGAATCGTCGAATCAGCCTTGGCGAAATTAGCCCATATATCTTCTACGCCCTTCTTGCCCTGCGCCACTTCGTTCATCACGTGATGCAGGCTCCAGCCGTAATACATATTGAACGCACTCTCGGTGAGTTCTTGTGCTTTGTCCTCATCTTCGGCGAGCGTGAACATATGCGGATGGGTCTGACGCAGGTCACTCATCGCCCAGTTCCAGAAGTCGGTCGGTACTTCGCCCGCTACGTCGCAGCGGAAGCCGTCGATACCAATCGAGTCCATCCACCAATGCATGGCTTTAAGCATCGCGTCACGCATATCCTGGTTCTCGTAGTTCAGTTTGGAGATGTCCGTCCAGTCGTATTGCACCATCAGGTTGCCCAGGCTGTCACGATAGTGCCATCCGTCGTTCTTGGTCCACTCGCTGTCCGGCGCCGTATGGTTAGCGACCCAGTCGAGGATCACTTTAAAACCCTGCTTATGAGCTGCGGCGAGAAAATGCTCGAAGTCCGCACGCGTACCGAACTCGGGGTTGATAGCGCAGTAGTCGATGATCGAGTAGTAACTGCCCAGCGTTCCCTTACGGGTGATCTGACCGATAGGCTGGCAAGGCATGACCCAGATAATGTCAATGCCGTTTTCGCGTAACTGCGGCAGCAGTGCTTCGGCAGCAGCAAACGTACCTTCCGGTGTTGCTTGGCGGGTGTTCAACTCATAGATCGTTGCGTCATACGCCCATTTGGGGTGACGCATTTCGGCTTGCTCGGCGCAGCTCACCAAAGTCAGGAGAGCCAGCGCAAAAAAGAGTGTTTTTTTCATAACTATTTAATCTTAAATCTTCAATCTTCAACTATCTCATACGTGAGATCGCTGCGGTTGATCGTCACCGTCACTTTCTGTCCCAGATAGACGCGCTGGTACTTGATCTCGTCCGGTGTGCTCTCCAGAGGAATGAAATCGCCGTAGAGCAGCGGCATCGAGCGACGACGCATATGCACCAGTTCGGCTACCTCATTGCGCATCTCGCGCTCTGCCTCATTGAGCGTCTCGAAGCGCATCATATGTCGGTTGTCCGGGTCGTTGGCACCCACCTCGCCGTACTCGTCTCCTTGGTAGAGACAAGGCACGCCCGGCAGGGTCATGTTGATCACCTCCAGCAGCATCGCGCGTTTATAGGCGGTCTCAGCATCGCCGATACCGATCTCTTGCGTCCATCCTTCCTCTTTGCCGTACGCGGAGAGGCTGATAGCACCGCCCGCGATCGAAGCAAAACGGATCTGGTCGTGGTTGCCGCTGATATTACCCATCGTATGGTGCGATCCGTAGGTATGGAGCGAAGTCAACTCGTTATTCATCACCTCATCCAAGCCCTTGACGCCGCACAACGCCTCGCGTGTCGTGAAATACACATTGAAATCGAACTGCGCGTTGAGCATGCCGGTCTTGACATAACTGCCGATCAGTTCCGGGCTGCCGTAGGTCTCGCCGATCATCCAGATAGGACGTCCCGGCCAACGCACGGCTATCTTCTGACCTAACATACGCCAGTAGCCTTCGGGGATATGCTTGCAGGCGTCATGACGGAAACCGTCCAATTCGTAGTTAGCCAGCCAATACAGCGCACTGTCGGTCATCGCCTCGCATACCTCTTCGCGCTCAAGGTCGAGGGTAGGGATATGCTTGTCAAACCAAGTGGTCAGACGCGCATCGTCCCATAACTCGAAGTTACGTCTTCCGTCCGGCAATATCGAGTCCGTATGCCAGTCGGGATGCGCCTGCAGGGTAGGCGAGTTAATATGCATATGGTTCGCTACATAGTCGAGCACCACGTTGATTTCGTGCGCGTGCGCGCTATCTAATAAGGTGTGTAGCTCGTCCGGCGTACCAAAACGACTGTCCAGTTGTGTCGCATAAATAGGCCAGTAGCCGTGATAGCCGCTGAACTTGGTATAGGTCTTGGAAGGGTCGTACTTATTGCCGTTCGGGAAAGGATACATGCCCCACGCGTCCCACGGGTTCTGCGTGATCGGACTGATCCACAGTGTGTTAACGCCCAACTTATCGAAATAACCCTCACTGATCTTGCGTGTGATACCGGCGAGGTCACCTCCCTGATAGTCCACTATATCAAGCACTTCCGGCGAGTTGAGCTTCCAGTTGTTGGCACTATTTCCGTCATAGAAACGGTCAATCATCAGCGAGTAGAGCACCTGCGCCTGTTGGTCATGGCGGTTCAGCTGTGCCGCATCGGTGATGATCTTGCCGTCCTCCATCGGAAGCAGCAAGTCGTTGTACAGGTATGTGTCATCCTCCGCAAAGATCCGCAAGTAACTGCGTCCTCTGAATTCTGATGGCTGATTACTGAATGCTCCAAGATCCAGCGTCCAACTCCCGTCTTCCTCCTGTTGCCATAAGTCATGGTCGATCAGGGCGTTCTGGATATAGGCCTCAAACGAAGGATTGGCTGCGTCCTGCAGGAAACCTACGCGCAGCCTGTCGTCCGCATAACCCAGCGACACCAACGCCTGACGAATCGGTTTGTCGGGCAGAACAGGAATAGCAAAACTGCCTTTGCGGTCATGGAAGCTCAGGGCATGAATCGAGTTGTTGTGGTTAATGAGATCCATCTCCCGTACTACGCGCGGCGTACCGATATAGTTGAGGCACTCCAACGACTCGTCTGCCGTCCATGCCAAGCCTTTCCACAAGCTCGTGTCGCCGTACAATACCGGCACATAGTCCGTCAGCACGATATGCGTCGTGTCGCCGTGCATACGAATCGGCATAATAGGATTGGAAGAAGAAAGTTCAGAAGCAATGTTGGCTCCGTTCCGGCATCCCGCCAGACAAAGGATAAGCGTACAAATAATAATTGATTTTCTCATGGTCTAAACATTTTGCGCTGCAAAATTACTAAAAATATTTGACATACACAAATAAATCTGCATCTTTCTGAATTTTTTTCTTGCATATATCAAATTTTTTGTGTACCTTTGCAGCGCAAAATAAAAATATCGCTATTATGCCTAAGATTTTTGAATATTTCGGCTATGAGCAAATTGTATATTAAAGAAGCAAAGGATGCAGGCAATTTGTCCGTGGACTTGTTGTTTAGCGACCAGACGACCCGCAGAGTAGATATAGGTGACTTCATTCGTCGTCACCCGCATCCGCAATATAATAAATATCTTGACCCTCAGAAATTCCGTCGTTTTGAAATAGAGGACGGTAATATTGTATGGGGCAAGAATTGGGATTTGGTTTTTCCTATCGAGCAACTACATGCAGGTGTAATTGCCGCATAACTCTCGCTGCGCCGACAGCGCAAAATCGGCCGTCAGGTCTGAGACGTTAAATGGGATGACATAAAAGGCGCAAGCGAGCGCTAAATAAGCATTTGCTTTATTAAGGAGTAATTCAATCTTCGACAAGTTGTAATAGCATTCCGAAATATAGCGAATGTTCGCACGTTAAGTGTGAACTTTCTGCGTATATTGGATGCTATAGGAGTCGAAGCCTGAATTACCCGATAACAACAGAAGTTCGCACTTTTTGTATTATAAAATCAATAACAACAATGAAAAAACTATTTATTATCTTGCTCTCAGCTCTTTCGCTGACAGTCTTTGCACAGCAAAAGAAAGTAGCTGTGTATGTTACTGGACAACAAACAGGTATTAACAAAGTCCTGGGTGATCAATTGGTTGCAGCATTTGCCAAAAGCGGCAAATACATTGCTATCGAGCGTACTGCCAGCTTTTTGGCAGAGTTAGGCAAAGAACAAAACTACCAACGTACCGGTGCCGTTGATGACAACGAACTATCCCGTTTAGGTAAGCAATTTGGTGTGCAACTCGTTTGTGTAGCAGATATTTCGGAAGTTTTTGGTGAAAAATATGTTTCTTCCCGATTGATTGATGTAGAAAGTGCAGAAGTTGTTAATAGTTCGAATGCTACGAGCAAATTGGATAACATGCAGGAATTGCTGAAAGTTACTGAAGGGCTTGCCAAAGAATTGACCGCAAAAACAGTACAAGAAAAAGCCGCTGAAGCGTTAGCTACTCAAAAGGCAAACGAAGAAACAGAAAAGATGTTGAATGAAGCTTTTACGAAGGGATACATAAAAGTTGAAAATTTATATGTGGCAACATCTTATGTGCGGTGCAAATGGAAACAGGTGTCGGATTTGGCAGTTGAATGCCGGTTAGGAGGGATGACAGGTTGGCGTGCACCAACGGCCACTGAATTAAGACTAATATACGGTACATTCACGATGTATACTAAAGATAGATTCAATCATGGCGAAAATAAAAAATACCCTCATGTAGATAATGATGTTCTGGAGAAAATAGGTGATTTAATCTCAGTATGCGTTGGGAATGATATTGATTATTGGCTTTCCGACGGATCACGAATGTACGCTAGAGGAGGATTGCATGGGAATAGTTCTAGTGGTGAAGCTCGCCTTTTGCTTGTTCGCGATGCTAAATAATAAATCAATATGAAACATCTTTTGCTAATCATCCTTAACCAATAGTTCGTTTCTTGCAGGACGATACCATCGTCCGCTCAAACATTAACGACCACGTCAAAGCACAAACGAGCGCCTACCAAGCGCTCGTTTGTTTGTGGGATACTCCCTTTCTGCTATAAAGCAGCATGGTTCACCATAGGATAACCATAAGATAACCATAGGATCACCATAGGATAAAACAAAAAAGGGCATATTTTTACCTTTTTACTGTATATATACATAGTATATATACTATTTATCGCCTAAACTCTGCAAGTTTTTGACCATTTTGGGCGATTTTTGACTAAAAATGCTAAAAAATTTGCATATATGCGATTTTTGTTGTACCTTTGCAGCGCAAAAAAGGAATACGTATGCGAACAGAGAAGGAATTGGAAGGCGTGACGCTGTTGGGAAACCAGCATGTGCAGTACAGCGATCAGTATAACCCGGAGGTACTGGAGACCTTCGAGAACAAACATCCGGAGAACGAGTATGTCGTTACGTTCGACTGTCCGGAGTTCACGACGCTGTGTCCAAAGACCGGGCAACCGGATTTCGGGCATATATACATCCGCTATATCCCGCGCGAGCGGATGGTGGAGAGCAAGAGCCTCAAGCTCTACCTGTTCTCGTTCCGCAACCACGGGGACTTTCACGAGGACTGCGTGAACATTATCATGAAGGACTTGGTAAAACTCATGGATCCGCGCTACCTGGAGGTGGAAGGCATCTTCATGCCGCGAGGCGGGATCAGTATCTATCCCTTTGCCAATTATGCAGACGATGCTCATCAAACGTTGCGGGAACAACGCTTGCATGAACAGTTAAATGTTAAATCGTTAAGCCGTTAAACTGTTAAACTGTTATGAAGGATAGTTTAATCGTGCTTTCGGGAGGATTGGACTCGACGACGATGCTGTACGAGTACCAATACCGCATCGGGATGGCGGTGTCGTTCCATTACGGCTCGAACCATAACGACCGCGAGTTGGATTTTGCCAAGTTGCATTGCGAGCGCCTCGGCATCCCTCATCTGGTCATTCGCCTGCCGTTCATCAAGCAGTTTTTTCAGTCGTCTTTATTAGCCGGCGCGGACGCTATTCCGGAGGGCAACTACAACGACGAGAATATGCGCTCAACTGTTGTGCCTTTCCGTAACGGCATCATGCTTTCGATCGCTGCGGGCATCGCGGAGAACAACAAGATGCAGTATGTGATGCTGGCGAACCATGCGGGCGACCATACGATTTACCCCGACTGCCGACCGGATTTCGTGGAGGCGATGAACAACGCTATCCATTTCGGTACGTGGAACGGCGTACAACTGCTGACCCCCTATACGCACCTCACCAAAGCGGAGATAGCGGCAAAAGGACCGGCGTTGGGCATCGACTATGCGGAGACGTGGAGCTGCTACAAAGGGGGCGAGCACCACTGCGGCGTCTGCGGAACATGCCGCGAGCGCAAAGAAGCGCTTCAACAAGCTCAAATCCATGACACAACAATTTACGAACAATAACCTTTCGCTGGCGGAGTATCTGGCGATCGAGCAGGAGTTGGTGCGGACGGTGAACGTGCCAACTTTCTTTACATGGATTGTACCGCCCACCGTCATCTACGGGCATCATCAGCAAGCCGAGAACGAACTGAACGAGGAGTTTTGCCGCGCGCATAACATAGCTGTCGTGCAACGCAAGAGCGGAGGCGGGTGCGTCTATGCGGACAGGGGAAATCTGATGATCTCGTATGTAGAGCCGAAGGAGTCAAGAGTCAAGAGTCAAGAGTCAAGAGACCCTTTTGCCTATTTCCTTAATATCATTGCGGACATCTTGCGCGAAGCGGGACTACCGGCGGTGACGACGGCGCATAACGATATACTCATTAATGGACGAAAAGTATCAGGTTGGGCTTGCTTCAAAGCCCCGACGGGCACCATCGTGCATGGTACCTTGCTCTTTGATGTCGATATAGAAATGATGATGCAGGCGATTACTCCGAGCACGCAAAAACTGACCAAACACGGTGTGGCATCCGTTCGTCAGCGCGTGGTGAACCTCCGCGAGTTGACGGACAAGTTCGCTTCTATCGAAGACCTGCAATCTTATGTAACTGAACGCTTAGCCGCCAGAACGGATGACTAAGTATATACCGAACGGTGTCGTCGAGATTATCGTTCCGGTCATCTTCCCACGAATCGACATTCTCAATGAGCCACTCTCCGGT
>Ga0310690_10000586_pt1 | contig 75254 bp, 57 predicted proteins | sample AusTroGonzalo_MG_2_FD_207661 | JGI IMG/M metagenome (GOLD analysis project Ga0310690, IMG submission 207661) | Bovine rumen microbial communities from tropical cattle in Woodstock, Queensland, Australia - Gonzalo_04 (v2) (version 2) | ecosystem: Host-associated > Mammals > Digestive system >...
GTTGATGAAGTTGATGCTGTATCCTTCCTCCAGCATCCTCATGTACTTCATCCGTTCTTTGTAATTGTGTCTTTTTCGCATAAAAAACCCCGAAAGTTTTTTGTCCAACTTTCGGGGTTCATGACAAGTCACGGCCTTTTTTCTTATTCCACAACGAGCATCAACCCTTTCAGATAAGCCCCTTCGGGGTGGAAGATATTGATGGGGTGATCGGCGGGTTGCGACAACTGCTCGACGATCCTCACGTTGCGTTTGGCTTCGATGGCGGCGGCGGTGACGATGCCCTGGAAGGTGGCCTTGTCGACGGCTTGTGAACAGCTGAAGGTGAACAGCAGTCCGCCCTTTGAGATGCGTTTGATGGCCTCCGCGTTGATGAACTTGTAGCCGCCCAGGCCGCGATGCCTGTCCATGTGCCGTTTGGCAAACGCCGGCGGGTCGAGGATGATGAGGTCGAAGGCGCCTTCGCGCATCTCTGTCACATATTCCTTCATGTCGGCCACGTAGCAGGGGTTCTCCTCTTTTGAATAGCCGTTCAACTCGAGGTTGTCCTCGGCCATGGCCATGGCTTTCTTGGATGCGTCGACGGTGACGGCGCGTCGTGCTCCTCCTTTCAGCGCCGTGACGGAGAAGCCGCCCGTGTAGCCGAAGGCGTTGAGCACGTTTTTGCCCTGCGCGAAGCGGCGCACCAGCTCACGGTTCTCGCGCTGGTCCAAGAAGAAGCCCGTCTTCTGGCCTTCCTCCCAGTTGGGAAGGAAACGGCTGTCGTTTTCTAGGATCACCTCATCCAACCTGTCGCCGAAGAGGTAGCCGTCTTCTATCACTGCGTCTTCCTTGCCCATGCGTTGCATGGCCTCGGCGCTTTTGTTGTAGATGGCCTGCACGCCCAGCTCGGGGATGAGCTTGAGGGCGCGCACGATCTCCTTCAGGTGGAGGGCCATGCCTTCGGTCTGGGCTTGCACCACAGCGGTGTGGCCGTACACGTCGACGATGAGTCCCGACAGGCCGTCGCCTTCGGAGTGGACGAGGCGGAAGCAGTTGGTGTGGGGGTTCTGGGTCAAGCCCATGGTGCTGCGCACCTCATAGGCTTGTTTGAGGCGTTCGAGAAAGAACCATTCGTCGATATGACGGTTCTCGAAGCTGAGCATTTTGACGGCGATGCTGTCCGACTCGCAGAAGCCCGTGCCGAGGATGTTGCCGTCGTAGTCGGTGACGGTGACCGTGTCGCCCGCCTGCAAGCCTTTGGCGGCGTCGTGGATGGCACCCGAGAACACCCAAGGGTGGAAGCGGCGCAAAGCCTCGTCTTTGCCTGGGTTGAGGCGGATGACGGGATAGAAGGGTGATTGTGGCATTTTGTTCAGATTTTGGCGCAAAGATAAGGAATTATTGTTTGTTGTTTTTTATTTTTGCACCGAAAACCCATACTCATGAACAACTCTTTCACCATCGGAGGCCAGATCGTCGACCTCGTCAACTCAAGGATTTTTTCGGGCGTCGTCGTCGTCGAGGACGGCAAAATCACAAAGATAGAACAGCAGCCTGTCGGCAACACGCAGTATATCATGCCGGGCTTCGTCGACGCGCATGTGCATATCGAGAGCTCCATGCTGGTGCCATCGGAGTTTGCCCGTCTGGCGAGTTGTCACGGCACGGTGGCCACGGTCAGCGACCCGCATGAGATTGCCAATGTGTTGGGCAAGGAAGGCGTGCAGTACATGATCGACAACGGCAAGAAGGTGCCGTTCAAGTTTTTCTTTGGTGCCCCGAGTTGTGTGCCGGCCACCGCGTTTGAGACGTCGGGCCATGTGTTGAATGCCGCCGATGTCGAGGAGCTTTTGGCCTCGCCCGACATCCATTACCTCTCCGAGATGATGAACTATCCCGGGGTGCTCTTCGACGACCCCGAGGTGGTGGCCAAGATTGCTGCCGCCAAGCGCTATGGCAAGCCTGTCGACGGTCACGCGCCTGCCTTGTCGGGTCACGACCTCCAGAAATATGTGGGCGCAGGCATCACCACCGACCACGAATGCTTCACCTTGGCCGAGGCCTTGGAGAAGATCAGCCTAGGCATGAAGATCCTCATCCGCGAAGGCAGCGCCGCCAAGAACTATGAGGCCCTGATCCCATTGATGGCCTCTCATCCCGACAAGCTGATGTTCTGCTCCGACGACAAACACCCCAACGAGTTGGTGGAAGGCCATATTGATGTGTTGGTGCGCCGCGCCATCGCCATGGGCTACGATGTGATGGATGTGTTGAAAGCCGCATCGCTCAACGCCGTGAGGCACTACAACCTCAATGTGGGTATGCTCCAGAAGGGCGACGATGCCGATTTCATCGTGGTCGACGACTTGCGCAACCCCGTCGCCAAGCAGACATATATTAAAGGTGTGTTGGTGGCCGAAAACGGCGTGTCGAACATCAAGTATGTGGAGAACGGCACCCCCAACATTTTTGAACGTCCTTTCCTTTATGATCAAGACCTTTTTGTCCCTGACAAGGGAAAGAAAATCAAAGTGATAGAGTGTCTTGATGGACAGCTGATCACCAATTGTTTCACCACTGAACCTAAGGTGGGGAACGGCGGCATCGTCAGCGACGTGGACCGCGACATTTTGAAGATCGTGGTGGTCAACCGTTATCAGCCTTACACGCCCACGGTAGCTTTCATCAAGGGCTTCGGACTGAAAAGAGGCGCCTTGGCTTCGAGCGTGGCTCACGACAGCCACAACATTGTAGCGGTGGGCGTCTCCGACAAGGACATCCTCCACGCCGTCAACCTGCTTATCGAACACACGGGTGGCGTGACGGCCTATTGCAGCACGGAGATGTTGGCGGTGCCTCTGCCTGTGGCGGGACTGATGAGCAACGAGGACGGTTACGAGGTGGCTTCGGCCTACCAGAATGCCGATGCCTTGGCAAAACGCTTGGGTTCAACGCTTTACGCTCCTTTCATGACCCTGGCGTTCATGGCCTTACTTGTCATCCCTGAGATGAAAGTCAGCGACAGAGGGCTGTTTGACGTCACGAAGTTCGGGTTCACTTCGGTTTACGAAGATTAAAGGATATTCAGTCGGTTGGCATCCTGCTTCACGAAGATGGCCAGCATCATGGTGAAGGCCAGCATGCTGGAGCCTCCATAGCTCAGGAAGGGTAGGGGGATGCCGATGACAGGTACCAAGCCTATGGTCATGCCTATGTTGATGGCCACGTGGACAAACAATATGCCCGCGATGCTATAGCCGTAGACACGGCTGAAGGTAGATCGTTGTCGCTCGGCAAGGATGATGATGCGCACTAACAGGGCCACATAAAGCAGCACCACCAGCGACGTCCCGAGGAAGCCGCCCTCCTCGCCTACGGTGCAGAAGATGAAGTCGGTGTGTTGTTCGGGGACGAAGTCGTATTTGGTCTGGGTGCCCTGCAGGAAGCCCTTGCCCGCGAAGCCGCCTGAGCCTATGGCAATCTTCGACTGGTGCACGTTGTAGCCCACACCTTTGGGATCGTCGAGCTGGCCCAGCAACACCAAGATACGGTTGCGTTGGTGCTCTTGTAACACCTTGTTGAAGGCATAGTCGACGGAGAAGACGAAAACGAACATCACGGCGAAGGTGGCAATCATCTTGGCTATGCCTTTCTTCTTGGTTATCAGGTAAAAAACCAAGGTAAGGATCAATAAGCTACCGAGGATGATATACATGACCTTTTGGCTCCAGAGCAGGGTGAAGACGAACAATAAAATGGCTACTACGCCTGCCACCATCACCCATCCCGTGCCAGGGAAGCCTTCGCGATAGAGCACGAAGATGAAAGAAACGAAGACGATGGCTGAACCCGTGTCGTTTTGCAGGAGCACGAGAGCCATGGGAATCAGTACCAAGATGGCTGCAACAATCTGGTTCTTACGCTTTTGCAAGTCTACATCCAAACGGTCGAGATAGCCAGCCAAGGCCAAGGCGGTGGCCATCTTGGCGAACTCGGAAGGCTGGAACTTGACACCGGCGCCGAGGTCGATCCACGAGGTGGCGCCTTTGGTGGCCTTGCCGTAAACCAACACCGCGAACAGCGAAAACAGCACGGCGACATAAATCCACATGGAGAAGGCGTTGAAGAACTTGGCGTCGATGAGCAGGATGATGAAGCCGATCATAAGCGAGGCACCAATCCAAATGAGCTGTTTGCCATACACTTGCGACAGATCGAAGATGCTGGGGTGCATCTCGTCGTAGCGTGCCGAGAAGATGCTGAACCATCCTATCAGCACCAAGGCCAGATAGATGAGCACCGTCACCCAGTCGATTCTTCCTATGATACTGTTTCTTTCGTTCATCGTTCGTTCTTATATGAGATTCTGCCTTCCATCATACGTCTTTCCAAGTCCTCGCGTGTGGTGTAGCCACGTATGTAATGCTCAATCATCAGGCTGGCGATGGGAGCGGCCCAGGTGGCGCCATAGCCGCCGTTTTCGATGATGACGGCGAGGGCAATCTTGGGGTTGTCGTAGGGGGCGAAGGCAATGAAGTTGGAGTGGTAGTTGCCGTGAGGGTTTTGTGCCGTACCGGTCTTGCCGCATTGGGGGATGTCGCTCATCTCGTAGCGGCGGGCGGTACCGGCGGGGCCGCTGAACACGGTGCGCAGACCCGCCTTCATGACCCTGACAAACCTTGGGTCGATGCCGGCATCCACCTTTGTGGTCATCACCTCGGGGATGGCAGTGCTGTCGCCGAAGCATTTGATGAGGTGCGGGGGATAGTAGAAACCTTCATTGGCGACGATGGCGGCGATGTTGCATAGCTGCAGAGGTGTCACCAAGACCTCACCTTGGCCGATGCCTAACGAACGGATGGTCACGGAGTTCCATTGTCCGTTGTACATACGGTCGAAGTATTCACGGGTGGGGATGTTGCCCGCGCGTTCGTAAGGAATGTCGGTGTTGAACTTACGCCCCAACCCCATCTGGTAGGTCATGTCCTTCCAGTACTGATAGCCATTCTTGATGTTGCCGAATCGCGGGTTGTTGATGGTCGCCTTGAAGGCCTCGTAGAAGTAGGGGTTGCACGAGTTCATGATGGCGTTGGCGAAGTCAGGGGCGCCGCCGTGATGGTGGGTGCATTTGATGGGGAGCGAGCCGGGACCATTACAGTGGAACACGGTATGGGGCGTGATGCTTCCGCTTTGCATGGCGATCATTCCCACCACGGTCTTGAAGGTGGAGCCGGGCGGGTAGGTGCCGCTGATGGCTCGGTTGATCAAAGGTTTCATCGGGTCGGCCTGCAGCTCCTGATAGTGTTTGCCACGGTCGCGACCCACGAGAAGATTGGGGTCGTAGGTGGGGCTGGTGACGAAGGCGAGGATCTGTCCCGTCGAAGGCTCGACGGCCACGATGGAGCCTATCTTGCCTTGCATCAGCTGTTCGCCATAGGCCTGCAGGTCGGCGTCGAGACCCAGGTAGATGTCCTTGCCGGCCACAGGCTCGCGGTCGAGTTCGCCGTCCATGAAGCTGCCCATCTCGCGGTTGTGCACGTCCACCATCATCACTTTCAGGCCTTTCACTCCGCGCAGCTCTTTCTCATACGACTTCTCAATGCCCGATTTGCCGACATAGTCGCCCTGACGGTAGTAGCCTTCCTCGTCGTTCTCCAGCTCTTGCGGACTGATCTCGCCGATGTCGCCCAAAGTGTGGGCCGCGATGGGTCGCGGATAGTGTCGCACGGTACGGGTCTGGAAGAAAAAGCCCGGATAGCGGTAAAGCACCTCGGCGATGTGGGTGTAGTTCTCTTTCGACACCTGGGTCATGAATGCCGAAGGTCTCATGACAGACTCCCTTTTGGCCTTGTTCATCCGCTCGATGAACGACTCCTTGTCGATGTCCAAAAGACGGCAGAAGGTCAAGGTGTCGAAAGGATGGAGCGTGTCCCTCTTCATGGCCTGCTTGGGAATCACCATGAGGTCGTAGACCGCCTCGTTGAACACCAAAAGCTGTCCGTTGCGGTCGAAAACCTTGCCTCGAGCGGGATATTGGGTCACGAAGCGGAGGGCGTTGTTGTCGGCCAACTGCTTGTAATGCCTGTCGAGCACCTGAAGCGAGAACAAGCGGATCAGATACAGCACACCGATGGCAATGAAGACACCCATTACCAGTAACTTCCTGTCTGATAAATTGTTATTGCTCGTTCTCATGAGAAAAATGTGGATTACAAAAGTAAATGTTTTTCTTGAAGTCGGAAAGGGGTCAAGTCCATTTTTTTGAAAAAAATTTCTCCATGGGCAAAATCATTAGTATAATAAGGGGATTATTACTTTTTTTCGTATCTTTGCGCGCCTTAATATACACAAAATATGAGGAGAATGAAAAGATTTGGATTTGTGGCCTTGGCCTTGTTTTTGGCCTTTTGCGGATGCACCCAAAAGAAAGCCGACAAGGAGCTGTTGCATCGCAATTTCTTCAATACCATTTGGGAACGCTTTGATTATGTGACCAATGAAGTGGAGATCAAGGCTTCGACCACTTATGACCTCAGTCTGCAGATCAGTTTTACCGATGACTATCCTTACGACGACTTCTCGATGATTTTCACCGTCTTCGACGAGAGGGATACCCCATACCGTTCCAAAGCCTACAAGTTCAACCTGAAGGATGCTGAGGGCAACTGGAATGCCGAGAATGTGAACGGCTGCTATTCCTTCACCCTGCCCATCAACAAGCAGCTGACGATTGTCGACCCAGGCAAATACAAGTTCTGTATCGAACAGAAACAGCCTATCACGCCTCTGGTGGGAGTCAAGCAGTTGATTTTGTTAAATAATTGATGATAAATACTATGCGAAATATGAACAAGACTCTGAAATTCGGTTTGGTTGCGGCTCTTTTCGCCGTGCTTTTTGCTTCGTGCGTGCCCCAAAAGAAGATGCTTTATCTGAAGAACGCAGAGATGGTCTCGGAGAATCTGTCCGTCAACTATGTCAACGAGCGCAGCGTCGACTACAGGCTGCAGCCGGGAGACAACCTTTATATCCGGTTCATCAATCCTGTCGACGAACGTAGCACTTCCTCTCTGACAGGTGAGAATACTGCTCGGTCAAACTATATGTCGTCGGATGCAAGCATCTACCTGCAGTCCTACACTCTGGACGAGGAGGGTTTCATAGAGTTGCCTCTGACGGGTAAGATCGAACTGAAGAACTTGACCGTCGACCAGGCCAAGGAAAAGATGCAGACTGAAATCAATAAATATGTCAACCAGACCACGCTCATCGTGAAGCTCTCCAACTTCAACCTCACCGTGTTGGGCGAGGTGACCCGTCCAGGCATGTACAAAGTCTATCAGTCGCAAATCAATTTGTTTGAAGCCATCTCGATGGCAGGCAATATGACCAACTTCGCCAAGAACAGCGAGGTGAAGATCATCCGCCAGACGGCCGACGGCTCACAGATTATCACCGTCGACATGGGCTCGGCAGACATCCTGTCGTCGCCTTATTACTATCTGAAGCCTAACGACATCATCTATGTGGAGCCGCTCAAGATCAAGCAATGGGGCTTCACATCCTTCCCCTATTCGGCGGTGTTGTCTGTCCTGACATTGGCCGTGACCATATACAGCATCTTGAAATAAACAAACCACTGAATACAATGGCAAACGAAAAAGCATACATTCCTCAGCAAAACAACGAGGAACAGAATGTCGACATCAAGCAGTTGATTTTCACGGCTATCCACCATTGGTACTTGTTCGTTATCTTTGTCGTGGTGGCCTTGGCCGTCTGCTTTGTCATCAACCGTTATTCCACCAAGGTGTACCAGACTGTCGGTACTGTGCTCATCCAAGAGGGTCGCAACAATTATGACGCAACGGCCATCATGACCACGATGAACTTCGGCAACATGCAGAACATCGACAACGAGATCGCCATCCTGAAGTCGTATTCGCTCACCGAACGTGTGGTCAAGAAGATGGGCATCGAGGTGACTTATCTGGAAAAAGGCCGTATTGCCAATACCGAGATGTACAAGACGTCGCCTTTCCATGTTGATTTTGAGCGCAGCGTACCCCAGGCTGTGGGCTTGACCTATGAAGTGACCTTCCTCGCCGACGGCAACTTCAGACTCAACGCGGTAGGCACCGGCCTCTCCAAGTATGATTACATCCTTTGCCAGTCGGTCGAAGGCGACCCCCTTGCCCAGATTGACTTCACTGGAGAATTCAAGGAAGGCGACTGGATCGACAACGGCTACAACCGCATCCGTATTACCAGGACCGATAGCTTCGACCCCGCCACCGTTGGCAGCCGTAAGATGTTCTTCTGGCTCAACAGCTATCCTTCCCTCGTCAGGCAGATGAGCGGTTTCTCCGTCAGCCCCATCAGTAAACAGGCTTCGGTGGCGTCGGTCGTGATGAAAGGCACCAACAAGCTGAAAATCGTGGAGTTTGTCAACATGCTGATGAACGAGTATGTGGTGCGTGGCTTGGAGAAGAAGAACTTGGTCTCGGAGAACACCATCGAGTTCATCGACCACGAACTGAGTGGTATCCAAGAGTCGTTGAGCCAAGCCGAGACTGAGTTGAAGGACTTTCGCCAGCAGAACGACGTCATGAACTTTGACCTCCAGGCCAACCAGGTGTACACCAACCTTCGTGCCTTGGAAAAGGAACGCGCCGAGATGCAGGTCAACCTGAAGATCTACCAGCGCATGCAAAATTATATCCAGGTCCAGATCGACGACCCTGAGAACCTGGCAGCCCCCAGCACGATGGGCATCAACGACCCCTTACTCAACCAGCTGGCCCGCGACCTTGTCACCCTCTCGCAACTTAAGGCCACCCAGATGCTCACCCAGACGGAGCAACACCCTCAAATCGTGAAACTCAACGAGCAGATCGTCACCACGAAGAAGGCCTTGCTTGAGACTATCAACAACCTCGTCGACAACGCCCAGATGAGCCTTAACGAGATCAACCGCCGCATCGGCGCCCTTGAGGCTGAGTCACGTCTGCTGCCTGGCAAGCAACAGCAGCTCATCAACTACCAACGTAACTTCGATTTCACTGACGACACTTACAAGTATCTGATGCAGCGTCGTGCAGAAGCTCAGATCCTGCGTGCCTCCAACACACCCGACAACGAGATTCTCGACGAGGCCCGCCTGGAGCGTACCTCCAAGATAGCGCCGCGCACTTCGATGAACTACCTCATCGCCATCATTATCGGCCTGCTGATACCGGCCTTGTATCTCTTTTTGAAGAACTTCTTCAACACGACCGTCAGCGACCGCAAGGATGTGGAGAAGCTGACCCATTTTCCCATCATCGGGCAGGTGGCACAGGCTAACGACAAGGATCCGCTCCTCGTCGTCAACAACCCGAAGTCGCCAGTAGCCGAGTCGTTCCGCTCCATCCGCACCAACATCGAATTCATTACGCAAAGCAAGACACCGTGCACGGTGATGGTCACAGGTGACGTGCAGAGCATCGGTAAGACCTACAATAGTATCAACATCTCGTCTATCTATGCACTATACGGAAAGAAAACCGTACTACTGGGCTTCGACATGCGTAAACCCAAGTTGTTCCAGGAGTTCGGCCTTAACAACAATGTGGGCTTAAGTAGCTATCTGAGCAACAAGGAAGGTCTCGATGCCATCATCCAGCCATCTGGCAAGATCCCAACGCTCGACATCATCACCAGCGGTCCCATCCCACCCAACCCGTCGGAGCTGATTGCCTCGGAGAAGTGCAACCAACTGTTTGAAGAGTTGAAGGAACGTTACGACTACATCGTCATCGACACGCCGCCTATCGGCCTCGTCACCGACGCCTTGCTGCTCATGCGTCACTCCGACGCCAACATCTTCATCGTCCGTCAGGGCGTGACCAACAAGAACGCTTTCGCGAGCATCATCAAGGACCTTGAAGACCGCGAGATGCAATTCTGCATTGTCGTCAATGGTTTGCAGGCCGAAAAGGGCTATGGCTACCGTTACGGCGGCAAGAAGTACGGTTATGGTTACGGTTATGGTTACGGTTATGGTTACGGCTACGGCTATGGCAGTGACTACTACGGCGAGAGTGCTGAAGGTGGCAAGAAGAGACACCGCCATCATCATTCCCACAAGCAAGACAAGGAATAAAAGCCACGGGTGATGGACAGCCACGAGGAAAGGTTTTGGCATGCCCTCTATGTCAGGTCGCGGTCGGAGAAAAAAGTCTTGTCGCAGCTTGAAGACATGGGCTTTCAGGCTTATCTTCCCCAGATTACGGTGGTTAAGCAATGGAGCGACCGTCGAAAGAAAGTGGAGGAACCGCTGTTCAAGTCGTATGTGTTTGTCCGCTCCAACGACAAAGAATATATTTCAATCCTGAACGTGTATGGCGTTGTGAGGTTTGTCACCTTTGAGAGAAAAGCCGTGGTCGTGCCCGAGAACCAAATCCTTGCCATCAAGAAGTTCGTCAGCGACTATGAGCACGGCGAAGAGTTCAAGATGAGCAACAACGAAGACTTGAAGGTGGGGCAGATGGTTAGGATCATCAACGGGCCTATGAAAGGATTGGTCGGCAAGCTCGAACAGATCCAGAACAAGCGCCATCTGATTGTTTATATCGAAGTGGTTGGACAATTCATCCCGGTGCATATCCCAAGGGCGAAAGTCGAGCCGGTGTGACGAAGCGAAACAAAAAAAGGTGTTTGTTAGGAGATTATTACTATTTTTGCAGAAAATTACAAAAACATAACAGTTATGGCTGATAATCAGAAAAAGACTAAACTACCGATATGGCTCTATGCCATTCTCGGCGTATTGGTTGTTGCTTTGGTGGCGCTGTTGGTGCGCAACAGGTCCATCAATGGCGATTTGGATAAGCTTCTGGCCGAAAAAGAGGAGCAACGTCTTGAGTTCCAGGCTGAAGTGGACAGCTTGCTTAGGGTTCACAACGAGTTGAAGGAAAACTATGGCGAGCTGAGCGCTGAACTGGCCGAGAAAGACAGTATCATCCAAGCCAATGCCATCGAGATCAAGACCCTCCTTGACCAGCAGTGGGACTACAACCGCATCAGGAGGAAAGTGGAGGCCCTGCAGGCCATCTCGCAGCGTTATATCCGTCAGATGGACTCGCTCTATACGGTCAACCAAGAGCTGGTGGCCGAGAACGAGCGCATCCGCGAGGAGTTCCAGAACGCACGCCTCCAGAACACCAACCTGACCCGTCGTGCTGAAGAGCTGACCAACCAGGTGAATCAGGCCGCCACGATGCGACTCTACAACTACTCCGCCCAGGCCGTCCGCTTCAAGGGCACGGGCAGGGAGACGACCACCGACCGCGCCTCGCGTACCGAACGCATCAGGATCGACTTCACGGTGGCCGCCAACGAACTCGTCCAGCCTGGCACCAAGCTGTTCTATGTGCGTATCGCCGACCCCAACCGCGCCATTATCTCCCATGGTTCGGGCGATGAATACGCTTTCCAGTCGAACGGCGAGACCTTGCAGTTCACCGAGAAGATCAGGGTCAACTACGACGGCACCGAGACGCCGGTGCGTGCCTATTACGTCAAGCCCGAGGGCGTTGAGATGATGCCTGGCACTTATTTCATCGATGTCTATGAGCAAGGCGGCAAGCTGATTGGCCAGACCTCGATCGTTCTGAAGTAAGTCAGTTAGCGATTAAGCTATGAAAAAAGCCAACCCGAAGGTTGGCTTTTTTCATTCTAACACAGTCTTCAACACTTCGTAGGAATGGAACTCGTTGATCACAGGGGCATGGAGCCGCATGAAGACGATGAGTCCGTCAAGCAAGGTGCGTCGTTGGCTGACCTTAAGCGGCAAACGACAGGCCTCGTCGATGCTTTTTTCAAGCATTTGTGCGAGCAGCGTTGAGTCGTCCTTGTCGAGGTTATAGGGGTGCAAGGGATAGTCGTGTACGAAGGTGCCTTCCATCATGTCGAAGCAGTAGCCTGCCTCGTGGTTGGCTTTGGGATAGAAGCCCAGATGACGGGTGAGTTCCAAGGTGAAATATAAGGGGAAGTTGGCGTAGTCTGTCTCCACCAGGTCGAGCCAGAGCAAAGAGCGGACGACGAAGTCGAATAAGGCCTCGTTTTGTTCCTGTTCGGTGAGGGTCTTGGTGAGCAACTCGCTGACATACATCAAGATGGCACTCTTGTTCATCACAAAGGGGATGCTTTGGTAGACGGTGGTGAGTTGCACGTCTTTCAAGTAGCCCAAGCCGCTCTTGTTGGGTTTGCCGGCCTCTATATAATTAATTAGGTGTAGGTTTTGGAACAAAGCCGCACGGTTCTTTGCACCGTGGTTTAACGCTCCTTTCACCATATAGGAACGTAGCCCGTAGTTTCGGGTGAAGACCTTCACAATCAGGCTGGTGTCGCCATAGCGTATGGATTGCAGGACTATGCCTTGGATCAAGTCGTCCATCAGTTCATGATCAGGATCTTGGTGGCGAATTTGTCGGTGCCGCGCTTGGTGCTGACGAAGATGAAATAGACGCCGGGCTCCACCTTCTCACCGTTGATGTTGGTGCAGTCCCAAACGGCTTGGCCGCCTTCCGACATCAGCTGGGTGACGAAGACACCATCCACGGTGGTGATCCTGACCAAGGAGTTGGCCACGAGGCCTTTGATGCCCACATAGCCGTTATAGCCCATCCTGACGGGGTTGGGGTAGGCAATCACTTCGCTGATTTCGGGTTCGGGGGTGGCGTATTCGCCGCGATAGGAGATGACGCCGTTGCCCGTGCCGAAAAACACCTCGCCGCTCTTGTCGACAGCCATGGTGGTGACGGCATTGTCCAACAAGGGGCTGTTGTCGGTGTTGAAATAGTGGATTTCCTTAGGCTCGCCGTCTAACGACATCAGATGGACGCCTGTCTCAAGGCCGAACCAGATTTGGTTGGAGCCTTCCAGAGCAGCCATCGAGAGCACGCTGGATTCGGCAAACAGGTCGTCGTATTGGTTGGTGCCGTCATTGCGTGGCACACGTACTTGAGTGGCGTCGAAATCGGAGCCGTTGAAGATTTTTCTCGAGTCGGAAAACAGGCATGGGCCTTTGTCGGTGCCCGCCCATACGTTGCCTTTGTTGTCGACGGCAAGGCAGTTGACCGATCCAGCCAGATGTCCGTTGCCCGTAGCTGAGGTGAGGTTGATAGCCTGGTCGTCGGCGGGGTTGTCCAAGGTACCGTTGTCGTTGAAGACGATGACCTCGCCGTTGCGTCGGGTGATCCACTTGTAGTCGTTGTGGTCCACGAGCAGCGTCCCAATGTCGATACCGCTCAAGGTGCCGCCGAGGTTGAAGGAATGCCAGGTGCCGTTAGGTTCCATCACCGAAAGCAGGTTGCTCGCTCCCGTGTTGGCCACCCAAAGGTTGCCCTTGCTGTCGAAGGCGAGGCCGCTGATGTTGACGAGGCTCTGGTCGTTGATCCAACACTCGAGCGAGCTGTTCTCGGGCGTGTAGACTTCAACCAACTCGTCGTCCTTGAATTTAAGGATTCCGTCGCCCCAGGTTCCGACATAGGTGACCGACGGGTCGTTGGGGTTGGTGGCGATGCAAACGAAGTCGGAGTAGGGGTTGAGTTCGGGCATGAGAGTTCTGTTGAAGACGGTCCACATGCCATCGAAACGCGCTACGCCCTCCTTGAGGTAGCGCTTGCCCCAGTTGGAGGCATGACCTCCAGTGGCAATCCACACCTGGTCGCCACAGGCGGTCAGCTCGAAGACGTTCTTCGAAGCAGGGCCATTGGGCTTCACGTCCATGTTGTTCCATCCGTCGGTCGTCTTGATTAGGCCGCGTTTCGTGTCGCCGATCCAGAAGTTGCCGTTGTTGTCCAAGGCGGTGGAGAGAGGTTCGATGCCGGCGCCAGGTTGATAGATGGTCATTTCTTGGTTGAGGTTGCTGTCAAACACCAAAACGCTATAGCGGCAGGTCATGATGAGGCGGTTGCTGTAGGCACGCAGTTCCATCTTTTGGGTGACGTTTTGCTTGTCGAAGTATTCCCAATGGCTGCCGTTGTTGACGAAAAGCGTGTCGGCATTGAAGCCTCCGTCGTAGTTCAGCAGCAGTTTGCCCCTGAAGACCTCCATCTCGGTATAGGCCATGTGGGGATGGATGAGGGTGTTGTCGAAATGCCAGGCGGTGTAGTTGGCCAGGTTTTGGGCATCGAGCGAGGCATAATACACACCGTCGGTGGTGCAGGCATAGAGGCGGTTGTTGAAGATGGCCACGTCGGTGACATTCACGGCATCACCTTGGTTACCAATGTAATATGTGTCTTTCACCTCTTCTTTCTTAAGGTCAAAGACCACGATGCCGAAACCACATGCCACATAGGCCAAGTCGCCGCTGAAGAACACGTTGTTGATTTGCTTGTTGCCCACGATGTTCTTGTCCTTGATGTCGCTCATGTTGCGGATGGTGCCATCGGCATAGATGAGGTCGACATTGGCGTTGGAGTAGGCCACAAACAACTTGCGTTGGCTCTCGTTGTATCGTATGGTGCTGATGCCGATGTCCGACAATCCGTTGATCTTGTTGAGGATATTAATGGAGTTGTCTTGTGTGTCGTAGTAAAACAGCTCGAAGGGCGTGGCGGCGTAGATTTTGTTGCCGATGGGCTCCACCGCGATGACCTTCATGTAGGGCAGATGCGTGCGCCAGTTGCCGATGGAGACACCGTTTTGCGCAAAGCAAACCGAAGAGACGAACCATGCGGCTATGAGGAGAGTGAGTTTGAATCTGTTCATGATAAAGAAATTGGGCTGTAAAAATACGAATTTATGGGATGATAACGCTGATTTCGGCGAAATGTTTTATACCTTTGCAGGGAAATACTGAACAAAATGAAGAAACTATTACTTTCCATTTTTGCCATCGCTTTGACATTCAATATGATGGCTACCAACATCTGGGACGGCTCGTCGGAGCCTTGGACTGAGGGCGACGGCTCTCGCTTTAACCCTTATCGTATCGAGACCGCTGCGAATCTGGCTTATCTGGCCGAGAAGGTCAACGAAGGCTATCAGTCACCAGGGCAAGGCGTTTTCGAGGGGGAGTACTTCCTACTCACCGACGACCTCGACCTGAACAACCTCAACTGGACGCCCATCGGCAATGTCGATTATAGCATGAACGGTTTCTATTTTGCTGGCTTTTTCGATGGTGGCTTCCATCGGATTGAGAACCTAATGATCCAGACTTCAGCCGATCTCACGGGCTTGTTTGCCGCAGTGGGAGGCGAAGAAGGCTGTGTCTGCAACCTCGCGGTCAGTGGCACGGTCACCTCGACGGGCATGGGTGCCTCGGGTGTGGTGGGCGGCATTGCTGGCGACGCCTTGGTGTATCGTTGCAGCTTCTCCGGCTCGGTCAGCGTCACCAACAGCGGCTCGTTTTGTGGTGCAGCTGGCGTGGTGGCTGGCGTCCAAAACGGCAACGTGATGGAATGCGCCTCGTCGGCGAGTATCACAGTCACCAACAGCAACTTCATGGGTGCTGCCGTGGCAGGCGGCGTGGTGTGCTTCGCTAGGGGCTACACCAGAATTGGAAGTTGCTACAACACGGGTTCCGTCAATGCGAGTGCCGTGCTGATGGGCATCTCAGGTGGCATCTTGGCCGCCACGGTGGAGTCGGCTGAGGTGTATGTGAACAATAGCTACAATGTCGGTCAAGTGAGCGGCGGCACCTCGGGCGGCATCTTCGGCATGGTCAGCCCCATCGACCCGACCAAGGCAGAGAACGAGATTAATGTCAGCAACTGTTTCTTCTTGACTTCTGCGGGTGGCAACAACGGCTATGGCACAGGCAAGACCGCCGACGAGATGAAGACCGAGGAATTCAAGAACCAGCTCGACCAATACGCACATGACTTTGTGATGGATAATGGGACCAACAACGGCTATCCCATCCATGGCCTGTCGACCTTCATCGTCATGCCAGCCTCCGAGATCACTACGCATTCTGCCACGCTTTCGGCATGGGTCCATCCAGGCAACGATCAGTTTGTGAGAGCGTATTTCAAGTATTGGAAATGGGATAGCACTGAGATTCTTGAGGTAGATGTGCCGACCGACGGTTATGTGGAAGCCATTGTTGAAGGTTTGGAGGAGGATACTTATTATGAGTATATGTTTATCTGTGTGTATACAGATGGCAGTATGATAGAATCGGGTCAACCTATGGCTTTTCAGACGGGATATGATGCAGTGGGCGAAACGGTGAATGAAGTGATGGTTTATCCCAATCCTGTATCGGAAATGCTTTACATCCAAGGCTTTGAAGTGGCCGAGGTACAGGTCTTCAACACTATTGGCCAGATGGTAAAGACCTTTGAAAACGCGAATGAGATGAACGTCAGTGAATGGGCAAAAGGCATGTATCTGCTGCGCATTACCACCGCCGACGGGAAAATATTTGAGCGAAAAGTGTCAGTAAAGTGACAGCTGTCATAGCAAAACAGAAAGCCTCCAGCTTGTTTTCAACAGGTTGGAGGCTTTTTCTGTAGCCCAACTAGGACTCGAACCTAGATTTAAAGTTTAGGAAACTTCCGTTCTATCCCTTGAACTATTAGGCCATTGGTTCCGCTTTTGCGGAATGACGCTGCAAAGGTACGCTTTTTTTCCGAAACGCAAGCCGTTACGCGAAAATCATTTCAAATCGAGCACGATGGGGCAGTGGTCGGAATGTATCACCTCGGGCAGGATGTCCACGTCGGCAATGCGGTCTTCCATATTGTCGGTCACCATGTGGTAGTCGATGCGCCAGCCGAGGTTCTTGGCACGGGCGCCGGCGCGGAAACTCCACCAGCTGTAGTGGTTAGGCTCCTTCACCAGATGTCGGAAGCTGTCGATGTAGCCGTCGCTGAGGAAGTCGGTCATCCACTGGCGCTCCTCGGGCAGGAAGCCCGATGAGTTGGCGTTCGACTTGGGGTTGTGGATGTCGATGGCCTCGTGACAGATGTTGTAGTCGCCCGAAAGCACGAGGTTGGGACGCTCTTTTCGCAGGGCATTGACATAGTTGCGGAAGAAGTCGAGCCACACCATCTTGAAGGCCTGGCGTTCGTCGCCTGTGGTGCCCGAGGGGTGGTAGACACTCACCACCGACAGGTCGCCGAAGTCGGCGCGGAGGAAACGTCCCTCACTGTCGTAGAGCGGCTCGTTCATGCCATAGACCACGTTATCGGGTTCTTGTTTTGTGATGAGACCCACGCCGCTGTAGCCTTTCTTCTGCGCGGGGAACCAATAATGGTGGTAGCCCATCATCTCGAAGTCCATCAAGGGAATCTGGTCGGGCGTGGCTTTCAGCTCTTGGAAGCAGAGCACATCGGGTTGGTAGTCGTTGATCCATTGCAGCAGGCCTTTGTTGATGGCCGCGCGGATGCCGTTTACATTGTAGCTTACGATTTTCATGCTGCGAAAATAGGGAAAAAGTCATTTCTTTTTTCTCTGCATGTTACTTTTTCCTATTTTAGCGGCCTTAAAAAGACCGAAATGGCGCTTAAGGACAAGCTCAACGGATGGATTGACCAGTTCAACACTTGGCGGACGACTCACATGTCGGACCGCCGTTTCATGATTTTGTTGAGCGTCCCGACGGGTTTCCTTGCTGGTGCAGCTGCCGTCATCATCAAGAAGCTGGCCCATGGCATCCGCGACTTGGTTAACTTATTGTATAATCATGTCGAAGTCACATATGTCCAAGACACGCCGTTTTCCTACTCCCATTTGCTGTATTTTGTCTGTCCCGCCATTGGTATCCTGTTGACTATACTTTTCTGTAAGTTCGTCTTAAAAAAGGATGTAGGGCATGGCATCCCAGGTATCCTGTATGCCATTAGGAAGAATAAAGGCAAGGTGAGTCGCAGCAGCACTTGGTCGAGCATCGTCACCAGCGCCTTGACGGTCGGTTTCGGTGGCTCGGTGGGATTGGAAGGTCCCAGCGTGTCGACGGGTGGCAGCATTGGCTCCAATATTGCGCAGGCCTTGAAACTCGACTATAAACACACCATCCAACTCATCGGCATGGGCGGTGCGGCGGCTTTGGCGGCCATCTTCCAGGCTCCCATCACCGGCATCGTTTTTGCCCTCGAGGTGTTCATGATCGACTTGTCGCTCAATGCCTTGGTGCCCATCATCTGCTCCTCTTTCGTTGCCATCTTGACGGCGTATTTCTTTCTCGGCCAGACGGTGGAATACCCAGCCGCCATTGCTGAGGGTTTCATCCCGTCCAACGCCTTGTATTATGTGCTCCTGGGCCTCTTTGCAGGTCTTGTATCGGCCTATTTTCTCAAGGTGACCTTCGGCGTGGAGAAGCGGTTCAAGCGTGTGGAGTCGCCTTGGGCGCGTTTCCTCATTGGAGGTTTGATGTTGGGCATCTTGATTTTCTTGTTCCCTGCCCTTTACGGCGAGGGTTACGATGCCATCAACATGGCTTTGCGCGGTGGAGAAGGCGACTATCAAAAAATCTTCGGTGATACATGGTTTAAGTGGTTCATGAACCGTGATTTTGGGTTCATTGATTATGACCTTGTGTTTATCGTCCTCTTTGGGATCCTAATCTTGCTTAAAGCCTTTGCCACGGCCTTCACCTTCGGTGCGGGCGGCGTAGGCGGCACCTTCGCTCCAGCCTTGTTCATCGGGGCGTTCACGGGTCTTTTCTTCGCCTCCTTGGTCAACCATCTGCAAATCGCTGAGTTGGATCCCGCCAAGTTTGCCCTGGTCGGCATGAGCGGTCTGGTGGCGGGCATGCTCCATGCGCCGTTGACGGGCATCTTCCTCATTGCTGAAATCACCAACGGCTACGCGCTTATCGTGCCTCTGATGATCGTTTCTGCCTTGTCCTATGCCATCAACCGCCTCTTCTTCAAGCATAGCATCTATACCAATTCCGTTGCGGAAAAAGGCGTAGAGGTGACGCACAACAAGGACAAGAGTATCCTCAATATGATGGCTATCAACCAGTTGATTGAGACCAACTTCAGCCCCATCGATCCCGACTGCCTCTTCCGCGACCTGTTGCCCTTGGTGTCTTCCTCAAAGCGCAACATCTTCCCGGTGGTCGACAAGCACGGTGTGTTCTGTGGACATGTGTTGTTTGACGATGTTCGTGGCATCCTCTTCGACGAGAGCTATTACGACCAGTCGATACAGAATTTCGCCGTCCTGCCCGACTATGTCATCCACCCCGACGAGGCGATGGAGGAGATTGTGCAAAAGTTCCAGAAATCAGGAAAATATAACATCCCCGTCATCCAATACGGGAAGTATTTGGGCTATATCTCGCGAGCCAATGTGTTTTCGGCGTACCGCAATATGATGAGCGAGATTTCCGAAGATTAATGTAGGGCTGTCACATCGTGGCAGCCATTATAGGGGCGCATCGCATGCGTCCGCAGAATAACCGCATCGCATGCGCCCATAAAAAGTTGTTATCGTTTCCGTTTAAAGAAATCCGTCAGCAACGCAAGGCATTCGTCATGCATGATGCCCGTGGCGGTCTTCGTCTTGGGATGCAGCATGTTGCCGAAGCGTGAGAAGCCGTTTTTCGGGTCGTCGGCAGCCCACACCACCTTGCCGATATGGGCATGGCACAAGGCTCCAGCGCACATAGGACAAGGCTCTAAGGTGACGTACAGCGTGCATTCGTCCAGGTATTTGGCACCCAAGGCATTGGCGGCAGCGGTGATGGCCAGCATTTCGGCATGGGCGGTCACGTCGTTGAGGGTCTCGGTTTGGTTATGGGCACGGGCGATGACCTTGTTGTTGCACACCACCACGGCCCCGATGGGGATTTCGTCGGCCTCAAGGGCTAGCTGGGCCTCTTGGTAGGCCTGTTTCATATAGGATTCGTCGGAGAAAACGGAGAGCATTTTTTTAGGTAGGGGCAGACCCGTGTGTCTGCCCTGTTTGTTTTGGTGTATTTTATGGTATTATGGTAAATTTATCCCAATCGGGCCCCAATGGGAATTTTTCCCTAAAGCGTTGCAGTTTCTCATAGTCCAAGGTGCAGTGCAGCACGGCCTCTTGGTAGGGCTCTGCCTTGGAGACGACCTCGCCGCGGGCGTTGATGACCTGCGACTCGCCGCTGTAGTGCAGGCCGTAGTCGTCCTCGCCGACACGGTTGACGCCTATCCAATAGGCCTGGTTCTCGATGGCGCGGGCCACCAGAAGGGTGTTCCAAACCACCATCCTCGAGTCGGGGAAGTTAGCGAGATAGAAGGCCAAGTCGTACTCGTAGCGTCCGCCCTCGTAGCGGTTGCGTGCCCACACGGGGAAGCGGATGTCGTAGCACACCATCGGCTTGATACGCCAGCCATTGAGTTCCACAACAAGTTGTTTTTCACCGCGTTCCACCAGTTTGTCCTCCCCGCCCATGGTGAAGGTGTGGCGTTTGAAGTAGCGTTCGTAAGTGCCATCGGGACGCATCCAGACGAGGCTGTTGTAGTAATGCCCGTCGACGGCCAAGGGAAAAGTGGTGGCGATGACTGCGTTTTTGGCTCGGGCTTGTGTTTTCAGCCACTGCATGGTCGGGCCGTCCTCGTTTTCGGCATACTTTTTGGGGTCGACGGGAAAGGCCGTCGTGAAGGTCTCGGGGAGAAGGATCAAGTCGGTATCGGGTTGGACTTGCTCCAACAGTTGGCTGAAATGCTCCAAATTGGCGGCTTTGTCCTCCCATTTGAGGTCGGCTTGGATATAGGCGATGTTGAGGTTTTGCATGATTTGTTGTAATACTGTGGCAAAGATACGAAAATAATACTACCTTTGCGGAAAAATAACCGATAATGGGTTGTATAAACCCTTTAAAGACAACGACAATGAAAAAACTACTGTATTTTCTTTTTGCTATGCTGCTCCTGTTAGGCTTCGCTGCTTGCGGTGAGGTTGTCAGCATTGATGTCGACGAGACGCTGTTGTATGGCCGCTGGCAGGAAGGCTCCGTCTTTGAACGCTATGACGACACGGGTTGGGGCGCCACTTGGGACGTAGGTGATGATGTGAGCGAGGAGGAAGCCCAACTGTTCCAATGGAGGGTGGAAGGCTCCAAACTCATCCAAGAGCATATCGGGACCTTCGTCACCGTGCCTAAGGTGTATACCATCAATACCCTTACGGCTTCCCAACTGACCTATAGCGACGAGTACGGCGGCACGCATTATTTCAACAAGGTTGAATAGGCTCACATAGGTAAGACCCATGAAAAAGGCTCTGAAAATCATAGGAATAACACTGGCATCTCTCGTAGGTTTGGTGCTCGTCGTGGTGGTCGTGGCTTCCCTTTTGATTTCCTCGTCGGGATGGCTCACCAAGCAGGTCAAGAAGTATGCGCCCGAGTTCATCACTTGCGAGATGCAGTTGGGCAAGGCCGACTTGACTTGGTTCAAGACCTTCCCCGAAGTTGGCCTTGAGATTGAAGACGTGGCGCTGATCAATCCGTTGGCTGGTTCGCCGTCCGACACCTTGGCGCGTATCAACAACCTCATCGTGGTGGTCGATGCCAAGAAATTGATGAAAGAAAAGGAGATTATCGTCAAGAAATGCATCCTCGAAGATGCTTTTGTGAACCTCTACACCGACTCCATAGGGCAAAGCAACCTCAATGTGTTCAAGACGCAAGAGGACAATGATACCACCAGCACGTTCGATTATCTTATTGATATTGAAGAAGTAAGACTAAACAATTCCCGATTGTTGTATACCGACGACCGCAGCGGGATGACAGCCCAGGCCCAAGGCCTTGACTTGGACCTGAAAGGTCAGATGCAGGACACGGACATTAATGCCGACTTGAGTTTGAAAGCGGCCGACTTGTCGCTGAAGATGAAGGCCATCCAATTGGCATTGAATTCCTTGGACCTCAGTTTTGATGGCGATATGACCGGTATGGAGCAAATCGGGGGCTTGCTAAAGTTGAGCACACCTGACGTTTGCCTCGATCTCAACGAACCGTATCTCGAGCACGATACGTTGAGCCTGACGTTGCCCTTGCAGTTGGGCTTGTCGGATTTGAAACTGCATCTCGATCAAGCCCAGATCGGCTTGAACCACTACCTCATCAATGTGGATGGCGATGCCGAGATTGCCGAAAACGAGGATGTCAACCTAAATTTGGCATTGAATACCAATGTTTTGGTCATCGAAGACGTGTTGACCTACCTGCCTGAGGATTTGCAGAAGACACTCAGCACCATCGAGTATTCAGGGCGTTTGACCATCGCCCAGGCCGAGGTCAAAGGCATCCTCAACGACAGCCTCATGCCGCTGATCTCAGCACAGGTGCTCACCGACAAGGCCCGTGTGAACGTGCCGAGTCTGCCCTATCCTTTCACCAATGTCGACCTCGACGCGAATCTGAATCTGGATTTGAATTCCACTGCCAACAGCGTGACCATCAACAGCCTGAAGGCCAAGTTCAACCGCAGCGACTTGACCGTCAATGGTGTGGTGGACAATTTGTTGGGCGATATCGGGCTAAAAGTCAAGGTGAAAGGCGACGTGCCTTTGACCGACATCAAAGGCTTCCTGCCCAATAACATCAAAATCAACGGCCGCACCAACCTCGACTTGCGCACCAACTTCACCGTCTCGCAACTGCTGAGGGCGTTGGACGACTACAACCTAAATCGCCTCTCCGCTCAAGCCAACCTAAGCATCAAGGACTTCGCCTTCGACATGGACACCATCCATGCCACGACTTCCTTGCTGAATGTGGGCTTGACCTTGCCCGCCTCAGCCAAGGGCAACGGTCGTAAGGGCGCCTTTGTCTCGTTGGCATCACAAGCCCTGCAGGCACAGGTGGGGCGGGGCATCCGCGCCAATATGCAGAAACCCGACATCCAATTCTCTGCCGACAACTTCAATGGCGGTATGGAGAAGATGCTGTTGGATGCCGCGCTTAATTTCAGCCACTTGGATGTGGTTTACGACACTATCACGGCGACGCTGGAGTCGCCCGCCATCACCTTCGTTACCCTGCCCGAGAGGAGCACAAAGGGCTTGAATGCCCGTGTCACCTTGAACGGCCAGGACATCGTTGCCAATCTGGGTGATGCCTATGCCTTGAATTCCAATTTGTTGAAAGTCAATGCCTCGGTGGCCCAAAATAAAGGCAAGACCGACTTCTTGAACCAGTGGAACCCTACCGCCGACTTCGTGTTGGGCAACGCCGTGGTGAAGGTCGCCGGACTGGACGAGGACATCCATATCAGCAACATCGACTTCCTGTTCAATTCCTCCGAGCTGGACTTCAAACGAAGCACCTTCCGCATCGGTCAGTCGGATCTGAGCCTCCAAGGCAGTGTGATTGGCATCAAGGAATGGATTGCCGACCATAGGAACCTGATGAAAGGCGAGTTGCAAGTCACTTCCAATTATTTGAACCTCAACGAAATCATGGATCTGACAAGTGGTTTGGGCCAGTCGGAAGCTCCTGGCTCAGTAACCGAGGCCCCTGCTGAAGACAAGGAAGACGACCCGTTCATGGTGCCTGAGGGTGTCGATTTCAGCTTCATCCTCAACACAAAGAAGGCCTTGTTCGATAACTTCGACCTGAACAACCTCAGCGGCACCATGACCGTGAAAGACGGCACCCTGATCTTGCAGGAGATAGGCTTCACCAACAAAGCCGCCGAGATGCAGCTCACAGCCATGTACCAGTCACCGCGCAAGAACAACCTCTTCCTCGCCATGGACTTTCACCTGCTCAATGTGCAGATCAACGACTTGCTGCACATGGTGCCTTATATCGACACCCTAGTGCCGATGCTGAAGACCTTCGATGGGCAAGCCGAGTTCCACATCGGCGCCGAGACCAACCTGAAGTCGAACTACGAGCCTAAGATCTCCACCTTGCGTGCCGCTGCCGACATTGAAGGCCGCAACTTGATCGTGAACGATCGTTTCACCTTCACGAAGATCACCGACATGCTGGATGTGAGCACCGATGGCGCTTACCGTGTCGACAGCCTCGACGTGCAGCTCACCGCCTTTAAGAACGAAATAGACCTGTGGCCTTCGCAAATCGCCATCGGGAAATATAAGATCACGGTGGATGGCCGCATGACCCTCGACCAAAATGGTGAGTACCACCTCTCGGTGACCGAATCACCGCTGCCAGTGCGTATGGGATTGAAGATCTCGGGACCGCTCAACCAGTTGCAATACAAGCTGGAAGACTGCAAATATCCCCACCTCTATCGTCCCGACCGTCGCAGCGACACCGAGCAGATGTATTTCGACTTGAAGAAACGCATCGCCGACAGGCTGAAAGAAAACGTGAGATAACAAAAAAGGAGAGGCTTGCCTCTCCTTTTTTCGTCATTGCTGAATGGCTGTCTCAAGGAGTTGTGTGTCCACAACGCTACCGCCCCAGGTCGGGCAAAGCTTGATTTTCAACCAGCCCAAGCGCGGTTCACCATTGGTGGTCAACTTGAAGCCGATGTATTTCTCTTCGTCGGTCGGGAAGTTCCAGCAGTCGTAGATGTATTTGTTGTGGGAAGACTCCGCGTATTGTTCCTCCTCGTGGTATTCGTTCATCCATTCATATTCCATGTTTTCCCTGAAGAGCTTGACCTCGGCGCATTGGAAATGGTCGCCCAAGCTTAAAAGGTCGTTGGCGTCGTTGGCCTTCAGTTCAAAAACGAATACATTGGTGACACCCACGCCGTCGTTTCCGTTCACTTTGCCGCAGCTGGAGAATGTGTAGTTGTATTGCTTAGTCGTCCAGCCGTAGTTGTTGGTGGTTATGGTGGTGTCGCGGTGCGAGTAGGTCTCTGATATGACGCTGTCGCCGAGCATCTCGATGTTTTCGTTGAGGCAATACAGGCTGAGGGTCTGGAACTCTCCGATGGCCAAAGGCCCGTCGTAGACAGTTTGGATCTTGATGTCGTCGATGCCGTCGCCGTTGAGGTCAAGGACAAGTGGCTTCGAGTTGTCGTCAAATTCCATGGTGGAGTCGTAGGTGGTGACCAACATTCCATCGGTTTGGCCGAAAACGATTCCATCGGTCGGGGAGGGGTCTTTTTGGCAAGCGCTGACGATAACCATGGCTGTCAAGGCCAATGCAATTAAGAAAGGAATGTTCTTTTTCATGTTATAATAGGTTTTAGATTAGTGATTTACTATGAATTTCTGTGTTTGTCCTGCGACGGTGATGAAATACAGTCCAGAAGGCAGGGATTCTATATGGATTTGTTGTGTTTCGGAGGTGATGCTGCCATGTAGCAGGGTTTGTCCCATTATGTTGGTGATGCGGTAGGTATGTAGAGACGTTTCCTGAAACGTCTCTATAAGGAGAACGTTATTGGCGGGATTGGGATACATGGAGAACGAGACCAATGGCGAGGGCTTCTCCAATCCGACATATTTTTCGTATTCCGAGAAATAAGTTTCAACCCGGTTCGAGAGGAAGTCATTGGCAAAGGTGCAAGCCCGATTCCAATAATCGACATCGGACGGATAGCCAAACCTGAATGATTGTGCCGCTATTTCCGGATGCATTAATTCTACGATGTGATGATAATGATCCCTTGTGTTTTCATAGGCAAGGACATCTTGGCACAATTGCGACATCCTGCTTTCGAAGCAGGAAGCAAACGCTGAGTTTTGAAGACATCTCCTGAATAATAGTGTCGCTTTGCGGCTTGAAGGCCAGCTGTATTCTCCTGTGTAGGTGGCGTTTCCGAACACATTGAGAGGGATGGAATGGCCGAAAGGATCGATGCTGTAGTTGTTGAGCGCGGCATCACCGTCAAAGAACATCCAGCGCCATCGGCCGTTGTCCGTTTTCCAGCACCGCATATTGTTGGCTGGCCAGTCGTTGTTGGCAATGAAAGTCTCAAAAATAATGTAGTCGATGAAGTTGTCGATGTCGATGAGTTCACATAGGTGTTGGTAGTCGCTCTCTTCCCAGAGGTTGGCCGTCTCAAGCCAGTCCATCATGTTCGCAAACTCGATGTTGTCACCGTAGGCGTTAACTTGTCCGCCATACTTGGCCAAACCATTCCAGTTGCCGACGATTTGACAGACTTCCTTGTCAATGTCGAAATGGTCTTCAAGATACCGCTCATCCAGTTTCTCTTGTAGGAAATAAATGCCCCAGTATTCGCCGTTGAGAAAGAGCACGACAGGTCGCGACAGTCCCGCCTCCAAGCCCATGTCTATAGCGGTCTGGCTGCAAATGAAGTCTTGAATGCCGGTGTAGGGATAAAGCGATGAATAAGGCTTGATGACCAAGTGTTTGAAGCTGTTGAGCGGACTGTTTTCGAAGAACGGGTATGTAAAGCGTTTCTTGCCGTATTCCTCACGGGCATAGATTTTCAAACCTTTTTGTGGATAGCGACGAGCGCGGTTACCATGGGTTCTTAGCCCGCAGGTCTGGTTGATGCCACTGTTGTCGGAAGGGTCGTGATACTCTACATTCACTATGCGTTCCCATTCCCTGCCTGTTTGATAATAGTTGCCTGTATAATCAGAGTTGGAGCTGTCGAAGAGAACGCCCGGCACCATGATTCCCCGCTCGTAGTCAAACAGGTCAAGGGAATCGGCACAGATGGAGAGCATGGGGAGTCGGGTGTCGATGTTGGCCAAGTCGCGGATGAGATAGGATTGGGTTTTGGTTTTGCTGATACAACTGTCGTTTTCGTCGAATACGGCGGCGCGGATGACGATACAGTGTTGTACGGAATCGGGTAGATAGAAGATGTTCTCCGGACAGGTTCGGATGGTGTAGATGTCGGAATGCGAATAAAGGCTCTCGTCAAGCCAAAGCGGTTGTTCGTAAAGGAGGGAAGTGGCGTCAGGCAAGGCACCGTTGGTGGTGTAACGCACATGGTGAAGGCTGGACAAACACTCCAACGACAATGAAAAACTGCTCTCATAAAACCCGCCCGGGACGGAGAAGAAGACCTCGTCTGTCTGGCCGAATGTTGTTAGGTGAAGCCATAGCAAAATACTGAAAACCAGCGTTTTATGTATTATTTTATTCATGATAAAAGCGTGTTTCTTTTGAGGCTGTCGTATCACGGCAGCTGTTTGTCTGTTGATCGTTATGGCTGTTGCTGCGGTTCTTCGACGAGCTCAGCAACCGTGTGACAGCCTTACAAATCCTGTGTTATTGAACTATGAATTTCTGTGCTTGTCCTGAAACGGTGATAAAATATATCCCTGAACGCAAGGATTCTATATTAATTTGTTGAATATCAGTGGTTATGTGGCCTGTCAACAGGGTCTGGCCTACGGGGTTGGTGATGCGGTATTCGGTTGGGTCTGGTAGAGACGCAAAATTTTGCGTCTCTACAAACAAGGTACCGTTGGCAGGATTGGGATAAACGATTAAGGTTCCTGAGCCTGTCGAAGGACCGTCTTCAATGTTATTGTGGTATTGCTGGTACACCTCGTCGCAGTCGCGTTCGCCGAGTTTGAGCATGAGGTCGCCGTCGAGCCAGTAGCAGCGCAGGCCTTCTACACGGTAGCCATGGCCGCGGTTCAACAGTCTTTCGGGGAAGAAACTGGTGAGGTGGCCGATGGTGCTGATGAGCGTACCGCTGAAGAGGTTGCCGTCATCGCCGATGGTCATCTTTTTGTAGGGGATGCCTTCAATCATATAGTTCTCCATCTCGTAGACCTTCGTCGTGATGCTTTCCGACCCCACCTGGATGGTCCATTCGTCGCCCACCTCGGCGCTGAAGTCGTACAATATGGTAAAGGCCTGCAGCTCTTTGTTCCACCAATATACCCTGCCGTTTTTTTCGTAGACGTATTCATGCGTCACTTCGGTGTGCCAGCTGCGGTCGTATTGCGTGTTGCTGCGCACGAGCACCTTGGGCCGTTCTTCGTTGATGGTAGTGTCGCCCACGCACATCAGGTGTTGGAAGCTGACGCTGCCGTCGTCGTTCAAGATTTCATAATACCATTCCGCACCCACGAAGATGAGGCCGTCGATGCCGAACACGGGATAGCCGTCGTTTGCGTATGGCTCATGGTCCATCTTGAACACGGAGCTGCCATTGTTGAGCTGGTTGACGAAAGCCTCGGTCTTCATATAGTCGTTGTCCAAGGGGATGCCGAAACCGTCGTCGGGGGCCACGTCTTGGTCGAAGTAGCTGTTTCTGATGATGGTCATGTTGGTGTTTTGGGCAATGATGCCACCACTGTTATAAGAACTGATGGTCCCCATGTGGTAGCAGTTCTTGGCGATAAGCGTCGTGTTTGGATGAGCTTTTCCGATGATGCCGCCGGCATAGGAAGAAGGGTTGTCGGCATTGGCAGGCAAGGAGTCGTTGGAATAGCAATTCAATACGGACAGGGTGTCGATGTTGTGCACACAGCCTACGATTCCTCCGAAGCTGGCATCTTGTGGTTCACCTGAATTGAGACAGCCCCCGAACAATGTTCCTTTGCTAAAGCATCGTTCAATTCTGATGGTTCCTGAGCCTTCCGTGAGGCCGGCGCATAAGCCTATGATTCCTCCGCCGTCGCCCTCTGACATGAAGCCATAAGCCTCAACCCTTCCAGTGAAGCTGCATCCGATGATGTTGTTGTTATGGGACTGGCCGTCACAAAGGAACACGCCCACCACACCTCCAACGCCGTTTTTGGTGGTTGCGGATGAGCCGTAAACCACTTTTATTCCACCCACATTGCTGCAATTCTCGATAAAGCATTTTTCGGCCACGCCTACGAGGCCACCGACAGAGGTGTTGAACATCTGTGAGATTTCCCCTTGCTCAAAACGTCCACAACGGAGCCATTGTCCGCTGTTGTGACAGTTGATCAATTGGGTGTTAATGGCTTGGCCCACAAGGCCTCCAATGCATTTGTTATGTTGGTCTTCGACCTCGATGGCGACAACTTCAGTGTTGATGTTGGCAAGGCTGCCGTTCATCACGATTCCGAACAGACCATAATAATAGGTGTTTAAGGCAATCGCTTCGGTCATCGGGATGTTGATCTCATAGTTCCTGATTTTGTGGTTGTTGCCGTCATAATGTCCGCAGAAACAGGTGCAGTAGCCGATGCTATCCGGGTAATGCTTGTTTCCGATGGGGTCCCACAATAGGCCGTAGTCTTTCTGCAAGTCGATGTCGATGACCTGTCGGAACCAAATGTTTTGATAAGCCAATACGTCATGATAAGAGCTGTCGATGCCAACATCCATGGCCTGGTTCACCGATTGGGCCAGCCATGCCAGGTTTTCGGCCGACTCGATGAGATATGGGTCGCTGATGGTGCCGCTACCATGGGTCCAAGGCTTGGCGCTACCATTCCAGATGGATTTCTCAAGGGTCTTTTCGGCAAAGCGCGACCAACCTGGCGCATTTTGGTAAGCCTCCATTGTGTTGTAAGGCACCACAAGGTGAATCCATGGGGAGATGCCCTCAAAAGCGCTTTCGTCGGTGGTGGGTGGCACGATAGCCTTGGTGCAGATGCTGCTGATGCCCAACATGCCTTTGAATGCGTTCGTCCCTATGGTTTCCAAGGTTGCCGGTAGCAATATCCTGCCGCTGAACCCGCATTGTTCGAAGGCATTGGCACCGATATGAATGGTCTTGCCGGGGATGACCAACCTGTCTGACAATCGGCTGCAATGATAGAAGGCCTTGTCGCCGATGAAGGTCAAGGAGTCGCTTAGAAAGAGTCGTCCCGACAGCCTTGAACAATCTCTGAAGGCTTCGTCACCGATGTAGCTCACCAAGGCTGGAATGTGCAGGTCGCCACTCAAGTTGGAGCAGCCTTTGAAGGCTCCTTCGCCGATGGAGGTGATGGTTTGAGGCAATGCAAGCGTGCCTCTTAATCCCGAACAATCGCAGAAGGCATGGTCGCCAATGGCAACAAGGGTGTAGTCGTTGCCTTGGTAGGTGACGGTTTCGGCAAGGATGAGCTTGCCTTCGGGCTTGTCGTAGCCCCACCAATAGTTGTCGCCGTTTTGGCAAGGGTAGGTGGCTTCGACCCGATGGTTCTCTGGGTCGATGATGCGGTAGAAGATCTCATAGCCCGTCGAATTGATGACGGAGAAGTCGAAATGGATTTCTTGCGCGAAGCCGCTCAAGGACAAAAGCAAAAAGGCGGTGATTATGCTTAGTTTTTTCATCGTATGTGGTTTTTTTTTATTCATATCTCGTTGATGATCTCTTCGAAACTCCGTTCGTCTTCCAAGCCGTTCATCTTCTCCTGCTTGATGCGCGACTTGCGGCGGGCGTAGCTGTTGGTCTGCAGGTTCATCAGGATGGAGATGACCTGGTTGCTGAAGCCCTGTTTGGTGAGGCAACAGATTTGAAGGTCGCTTTTGTTCAGGGAGGTGTATTTCTCTGTCAGTCGTTTGGTGAAATCACCGTAGACCTTGTCGACGAGCGTCACGAAGTCGTCCCAATCGCTGTCGTTGAGGTCGAAGTCGAGGGTCGAGGCGGTGATCTGCTCGGTGAGGGCCAATGCGGTGACGTACACCTTGTTTTTCTTCAGTTCCAGCTCCAGTTGGTTCTTCATCTCCTCGGCTTTCAGCTTGGCACTCAGTGTTTTTTGTCGCAACAGCAGCAAGGTGACCGTCAGAACGACCAACAAGGCACCAAGGATGAGGTACAGATAAAGGCTCTTCATCTTATGCTCGGCTTGCAGGACGTTTTCCTGCATCTGGAGTTCATACTCCCCTTTGATGCGCTGCACCTGCTCGCTGCGGTGTTCCTGCTCGGACTGCATCAGGTTTTCATAGAAAAGCTCTTGGCATTCAAGCGATTGCTGGTAGTTGCCTGCGATCTGGTGGATGAACGACAGGCTTTGGTAGGCCGACATGCGGGTGCCGGCCTGTTCGCTCTTGGTGGCTTCCTCGAGATGTAGCACGGCGAGGCTGTCTTGCGCCAGATAGTAGTGCGCCAGACCCAAGGTCAGGTGGCAGATGTCGGCATCGGCGCCGCCTTCCAAGGCCTGATTGATGCATTTGATGGCGTAGCTGTAGGCTTCTTTCGGTATCAGCACGTCGCGGCTCATCTCCAAGAGGATGTCGCATCTCATCGTGTCGTCGTTCAAGGCCCTGGCGATGGCCAATGCTTCGTTGTAATGATGTTCTGCCGCGTGGATGTCGCCCAATGAAGCTGTTGCGCGACCGCTGTTGCGCAGGGCGGTCATTAACAGGGTGGAATCGTTAAGCTCGCGGGCGAGTGTGATGGCATCGGTGTGCAGTGTAAGGGCTTCTTCAAACAGTTCGTGTTTCCAATAGCAGAAGCCCAGGTTGTCCTCGATCTGACCTTTCAGCCGTTGCACCTCTGGCTGTTCCATGTCGCAGCAATCGATGGCGAGCAGGGCCTGGCTGAAGCTTTCGGCAGCGTCCTCCGTATGTTTGTCGGCACGTTGCTCTACGCCTTGTTGGAAGAGCGTCTCGGCTTCTTTCAGGCTACGCCCGCCTTGCTGGCAGGATGCGAGGCCCACCAACAGAAGGACAGCCATGATGACACATCGTGTTTTCATTGTTTCACAAATTTCATGGTTTGTCTGCCCACGCTAATGAAATACATGCCCATGGGCAAATTTGCAATGTCAATCTGTTGCGTTTCAGTGTTGATGCAGCCTCGCAACAAGGTTTGGCCCATCATATTGGTGATGTGGTATTCGTTTTGGTCTGGTAGAGACGCAATTAATCGCGTCTCTACAAACAGAATGCCATTGGCGGGATTGGGATACACCGCGAAAGTGTTGCCATTTGTTTCTTTGTTTTCTTCAACGCCTTCTGGAATGTTGGTCTGGCCCCATGTTAAAGGATAGTTGGGGATGAGGCAATAACCGTATTTGTCGAAGCAAAGATGGCAAACAAAGGGATTGAATGTAACGTTGACATAGGCCTCAAACCAAACATATAGGTAGTTACCATTTTCAATTTGTTTTCGTGCTGCAAATCGGCTTTGGTCTTCATCATCTAACCAGAGATAAGTCTGCCCCCAATGGCTAATGTTGGGTATGGTGTCGGTATTGTCATCATCCAGCCAAGTTATTTCCCAGTTTTCTGATGCAACGATTTCTGGCCAATACCCCGTACTCGTATAGTCCATTTTTAGACAAATATCCCCATAGCCATCATCGTCAAAATCAACCCAAAGTCTAGTGTATTGGTCTGTAATACACGAATCTGGTTCGTAGTCGGTGTATAGGATAGGGTCTTCTTCGATGAAATTTGAGAAGCAGTTCCAGCCCGGTGCTTGGCTGTAAGCTTGAGTCGTGCCAAACGGGATATAGATAGGGATAGTGCGGTTTACGCCGAGAAAGGTATCATAATAATATGGATCGTTAGGGTTGTATGTTGCCGCAGGTGGTGTTGTCGCCTTTGAGGTGATGGAAGTGATGCCGTAGCAATAGCAGAACGCATGGTTGCCGATGAATGTGAGCGATGCGGGCAAAACGACCGTCTCCAATGAATCACAATCCTCAAAGACGTTATTCTCGATTCGGGTGATGCATTCGGGTATGTTGATGTATTTCAGTCTTTCGCAATGGATGAAAGCGCCACTTCCTAAAACCACGACAGAATGAGGGATGATCGTGTTGATGCAACCTGTGATTAGAGTGTTGGTGGCGGTTTCAATCAAGGCATTGCAATTGTTGCGGCTGTCATATATAGGATTGGCTTCGTCAACGGTAATAGATTCAAATTTGTTGTCAACAAAAGCGTAACCGCCAATTGAAGTCAATGTGGCTGGAATATGTAGTGAGGTCAAATGACAGCTTTCAAAGGCGTATGCTTCAATGGTTGTCAATCCAGCCGGAAATACAACGGAGGTGATGTGGCTCATGTAAAATGCGTTTTCTTTTATTGTTGTCACTGTGTATACGACATCTTCATGAGTCACTGTTTCAGGGATGATAAGCTCGCCTTGTGCGGCTTGACCGTCAATGTGGCCATCAAGTCTCACACAAGGAGGGTCATTGCTGATAATCGTGTAAAGCAGGTCTCCTGATTGGAAACCATAGGATTTCATCGCAAAGCTTGCAAAAACCATGATGATAAGGAATGTCTTTTTCATGGTATTAGAGTTTTGTTTGTTTATTTCACTATAAATTTTTGTGTCATGTCGCCCAGGCTAATGAAATACATTCCCGCAGGCAGGCATTCTATATTAATCTGTTGCGTCTCGGCGATGATGCTGCCCGACAGGATGGTCTGTCCCATCATGTTGATGATGCGGTAGGTATGTAGAGACGTTTCCTGAAACGTCTCAAATGATGTAACCGTTTCGTTGGGAGACGTTTCGGGAAACGTCTCTACAAACAAGGTCCCGTTGGCAGGATTGGGATAGACCGAGATAAGGTTTTCTACGGTCTCTTCTTCCACGCTTTGGGAAATGGTGGTTTGTCCCCAAACCAAAGGATAATTTGGATCGGTGCAATAGGCCATTTTATCTAAAGCAACCCATGGATATGGACTTGGCGGACAATGAGTGATATAAACCCTAAACCATCCATAGTAATAAGCGTCTCCTACTTTGTGCCTAACAGCAAACTTGTCGCTTATAGTATCTATCCCGTTACAATAATCCCACATCCAGGCAATCCTTGTAGACCAATAATGCTCTGGTTCATTCATTGGTGTCAGCGTGTCGCAAGGTCTGAATTCGTGTAATTCCCATTCTGGTTCATAACAAATCATATCAAACCAACCTCCTGCAGAGTAAACATAACTGGTGATTCTTATATCAGGGTGACCATCGTAATCGAAATCTATCATCATTTTGCTCTCTGGATAGAGGTCGTATTGCTTAAGTTCAACTAAGGAGTCAGGTTCAAAATCTATGTAGATGATTTCGCCCTGCTGGGCATTCAATGTCAATGAAGTCCATGTTAGGACGGCTAAGAATATCAATAGCTTTTTCATGGTATTAGGTTTTTGTTGGTTTATTTCACCACAAATTTCTGTGTAACATTACCCACGCTGATGAAATACAATCCTGCGGGCAGGGAATCTATATTAATTTGTTGGGTTTCAGCGGTGATGCGGCCCGACAGGATAGTCTGGCCCATCGTGTTGATGATTCGGTACGTTTGGTTTGGTAGAGACGTTTCCTGAAACGTCTCTACAAAGAGGACGCTGTTGGCAGGGTTGGGATAGACAGAAAAAACAATCTCTTTCGTTTCGTCAACGTTCATTGTGGTTTCAATAAAATTGGTGAAATAGTTCCAGCCAGATGCGTTTTGGTAGGCTTCGGTTGTGCCAAAAGGAATATAAATGGGTATTTCACGATTTACACCCATAAAACTATTACAATAATAGTATGAACCGTATTCATAATATGCTGTCGGTGGCATGGGTGATTTGGAGGTGATAGAGGTCAGATTCTCACAGTATAAGGCATAATCACCGATATATGAGATTGTTGAAGGCAAGGTGATTGATGGTAGAGAATTACATCCAGAGAAAGCTCCCGCTTCCAATCGTTCCACAGATGATGGTATGGTTATGGAATCTAACTCTGTTATTGAAAGAAATGCATTTTGTCCAATAATGGTGATGTCGTCGGGAATTATGGTGTTGACGCATCCATATAACAGTGTGTTTGAGGCTGTTTCTATTAAGGCGTTACAATTGCCTCGGCTGTCGTAAACAGGGTTGGCCTCATTGACAGTGATGGACCGAAGTCTGTTACAGCCATGGAAGGCTCCTGCTCCGTATTCATTGTTTTCAGGGCTAATTGAAGTCACGGTAGAAGGGATATGTAGCTCACATATTGGACAACCGCTGAAAGCACCTCTTTTAATGGTAGTAACCCCTTCTGGAATAACAATAGATGGTATAAGGCAACCAGCAAAGGCACACTCTCCTATGGTCGTGACACCTGAAGGGATGTCAATGGAGTCCTTGATGCGACAATTATTAAAAGCATCATCACCTAATTTCGTCAAAGCATCCGGAAGACTGAAAATGTGTTCCAAACAATAGCAATCTATAAACGCCAAGTCACGTATTTCACGTAAGCCATTGCCAAATACCACCGAAGTAATACCATTACAAAAGGAAAAAGCATTGGTTGCAATGATAGTTACCGAGTCGGGAATTACCACTTCTCCGGTAATACCTCTGCATGCAAGGAACGACCTTTGACCAATAAAAGTTAATGTGTTGGGAAAGACTACAGAAGTGATGCCAGTGCACTCGTAAAAAGTACTGAAATCAATTCGGGTTACAGTGTAAACAGTATCGTTGTGTGTAACAGTGGCTGGGATGACCAAATCTCCAACGGGTTTCTCATACCCATAGTAATAGGTGGTTATGTGATTACCGTTGGCATAGTAATCCCGAAAACACGGGTAAGTAACCCATACTTCTTGTGGAGCATAGTCTCTTTTCAGAAAATACAAAGTTTGTCCTGATTCAACAACTTCGGAAAAATGATAGTGGATCTCTTGCGCGAATCCATTTATGGCAAAAGACAGTAAAAATGTGATTGCAAATATCTTTTTCATGGTATTATGTTTTTAATTTGTCCGTCAATTTGCATTCCTTTCAGGTCTGCAACGCAAAAGTAGAACATTTCCCAAAACAAAAAAGCATTTGTCAAGCCCTTGGGAGGCCTTGTCTATCAATTGGCGCGAAGGTAGAAATATAAAAAATTGGATTTCAATTTGTTAGAAAATCGAAATCCAATCGTTGTCTATGGGTTTGTCTATGTGTTATACGAGTAGAGACGCATAATCTTGCGTCTCTACATGGCATTTTTCTGCGATTTTACCAGTCGGAATCCCAGTCGGTGTCGTTGCTGTCCCACGAGTCACCACTGCTCCAGTCGCTGTCGCTGTCCCAGTCGTTGTCGTTGTTGTGGCTGCCCGAATTATACCACTGCGACTCCTCGAACCTTCGTCCGGAGTGGTTGTCGAAACGGTAATCGTTGGCGTTGTCGTCTGTGATGGCATCGTCCAGCATGTCGCCGTCGTTCGACTCGAACCAGTCGTTGAAATGGGGGTCGAAATAGTACCACCTAGAGCCTTGGTGATAGTACTCCTGTCCTTGGTAGTGATAGTAGCCGTTAGGGGCGGAATGGTCGAAGATGGCCAACAAGGCGGCCAAGGCAAAGCCGATGAGGATGGCAATCATGCATCCTTTCCCCTTCTTTTTCTTGTTTGGGGTGGGTTGCTGTGCGGCAGGACGGTTGCCCTTCTGGTCGACGATCTCAGCCTTCAGCCGCTGCAGCAGCTCGTTGACGGCATACTGCTCGTCGGCACCTTTGTAGCGGACTGCACGCTCACCATTGGACTTGTTCTTGTAGACCACCACGTTGCCGCTGCCATCGCGATAGATGCCGAAGGCCCTAGGCTCTTGGATGTCCTTGCCGATGAAGAAACGGGTGATCTCCTCGGGCGGCAGATGATGCGCCACATACCAAGCCTTCAACTCTTCGATGGTCTTGGGTTGTTCGGGGGCGGTACGGTGTGCTCCCGATAGGGGAGCACCGCAGCAGGTACAATGCTCGTTGGTCTCCTCAACCAACGCACCGCAGAAATCACATTTAATTTGCATCTGTGTTCTAATTATTCAAAACCGTAGGTCGCAATAATAGTTTGCCAAATCTCGGGCAACTTCTCGATTTCATCGGTGGAACACAGTATTTTGTCGTCGTCATCCTTGACGGTGTAACGGTGTTCAACGCCAATCTCGCCGTACTGTTCGGGATCGAGGACGATGGCGAGTTCCTCCTTCATCACAATCATGCTGCCATTCCATTCGCTGCGGGTGATGTCGGTCTCACAGTAGGAACTGCTGCCGCCATCAAAGAAGCTCTTGGTCGTGGGGTAAAGCATGGGGTTCTGTAGCGCTGAGCCTTGAACGACTTGGAACTGTTGCTCAAATTCGTCCCAAACCAGCAAAGAGTTGGCTGTGCGCGATAGGCCGAGTCCGATATAGATGTCGGTCATGCCGTCGAAATTGGCGTCAAGGAAATGCACGGGGGCTTCTTCCGAGGCCAATTCCATCTCATCGACGACGGTTTGGATCACCTTGCCATCATAACTGATGGTAGCTGTAGTGAAGTCTTCAGAGACTACCACGGTAAGATGAGGATCGGTTTGCGGGAACTGGTCTAAAAAGAGAAATCCGGACTCGTCGGCTTCCACCTGAGGTGCAGTCATCACCAGTTTGGCAGGGGCTTCCGGTTGTTCGTTTTTCGGTTGGTTGTTGCCACAGGCCGTGAAGAGGCCGAAGCAGATGCACAGGGTAAGTGTGCCAAGTAACATTGACTTGGTTTTCATGGTATTAGTTTGTTTAAGTGTTGAATAATCGGATTATTTCTTGGGTTTTAATTCGTCGAAAATCATGTTGCGGAGGTTGTCGATCGGGACGCGCACCTGCTGCATCGTGTCGCGGTCACGCACGGTGACGCAGTTGTCGACCAGGGTGTCGTTGTCGACGGTGACGCACATCGGCGTGCCGATGGCATCCTGACGACGGTAACGTTTGCCGATGGAGTCCTTCTCCTCGTACTGGCACATGAAGTCGGCTTTCAGCGAGTCGATGATCTCGCGGGCTTTCTCCGGCAGACCGTCTTTCTTGACTAATGGCAGAACGGCGACCTTGTAAGGTGCCAGGATGGCCGGCAGCTTCAGCACCACGCGCTCCGAGCCGTCTTCCAGCTTCTCCTCGGTGTAGGCATTGCTGAACATGGCGAGGAACATGCGGTCGAGGCCGATGGAGGTCTCGATGACGTAAGGCGTGTAGCTCTCGTTGGTGTCGGGATCGAAGTACTGGAGTTTCTTGCCCGAGTATTTGGCATGGGCCGAGAGGTCGAAGTCGGTGCGGCTGTGGATACCTTCCAGCTCCTTGAAGCCGAAGGGGAAGTCGAACTCGATGTCGGTGGCGGCGTTGGCATAGTGGGCCAACTTCTCGTGGTCGTGGAAGCGGTATTTCTCGGCGGGCAGACCCAGCGAGAGGTGCCAGTTGAGGCGTTCCTGCTTCCAGTGTTGGAACCATTCGAGCTCCGTGCCGGGGCGTACGAAGAACTGCATCTCCATCTGCTCGAACTCGCGCATACGGAAGATGAACTGACGGGCCACAATCTCATTGCGGAAGGCCTTACCGGTCTGGGCGATGCCGAACGGAATCTTCATGCGGCCGGTCTTCTGCACGTTGAGGTAGTTGACGAAGATGCCCTGTGCCGTCTCAGGACGCAGGTAAATCGTATCAGAGCCGTCGGCCACGCTACCCATCTTGGTGGCGAACATCAGGTTGAACTGACGCACATCGGTCCAGTTGCGGGTGCCGCTGATGGGGCAGACGATCTCAAGGTCGAGGATGAGTTGCTTGATGGCGTCGAGGTCGTTGGCCTCCATGGCACCATACAGGCGGTGACTGATTTCCTCAATCTTGGCCTTGTGTTCCAACACACGCGGGTTGGTGCTCACAAACTGCTCCTCGTTGAAGGCGTCGCCAAAGCGCTTGCGGGCCTTCTCCACCTCTTTATTAATCTTCTCCTCGATTTTGGCCATGTAGTCCTCGACGAGCACATCGGCGCGGTAGCGTTTCTTGCTGTCACGGTTGTCGATGAGCGGGTCGTTGAAGGCGTCGACGTGGCCCGAGGCCTTCCAGGTGGTGGGGTGCATGAAGATGGCGGCGTCGATGCCGACGATGTTCTCGTGCATCTGCACCATGGCCTTCCACCAGTATTCGCGGATGTTCTTCTTCAGCTCCACGCCGTTTTGGCCGTAGTCGTATACAGCCGACAGTCCGTCATAAATCTCGCTCGAAGGGAAGATGAAACCGTATTCCTTCGCATGAGCGGTTATTTTCTTAAAGAAATCTTCTTGGTTCATAGTAGTTTAAATTGTGACGCGAGACTAACAGACACGAGACGAGAGACGATTAATATGTCTCGTGTCCCGAAGTCCCGTGTCTCGTGTCAAATACATTATAATAATTCTAAGAGGTTACACATTAAATAATCAGCATCGCGTCGCCATAGGTGAAGAAGCGGTATTTCTCTGCGATGGCTTCCTTATAGGCCTTCATCAGCAGGTCGTAACCAGCGAAGGCAGCCACTTCCATCATCATAGGTGACTTGGGCAGGTGGAAGTTGGTGATCATGCAGTTGGCCACCGAGAAGGTGTAAGGCGGGAAGATGAACTTGTTGGTCCAGCCTTTGTAGGGCTTGATCTTGCCACCGATGGTCATGGCGGTCTCGAGGGCCTTCAGCGAGGTGGTGCCCACGGCAAATACGTTGTTGTGGCGCGCGTTGGCTTCGTTGACCAGGGCGCAGCATTCCTCGTCGATGTACATCTCCTCAGAGTCGGGCTTGTGCTTGGTGAGGTCTTCCACCTCGATGTCGCGGAAGTTGCCCATGCCGGGGTGCAGGGTCAGCTCGGCGAAGGAGGCGCCGATGATCTCGAGGCGTTTCATCAGGATCTTGCTGAAGTGCATGCCAGCGGTGGGAGCCGAAACGGCGCCTTCCACCTTGGCGTAGATGGTCTGGAAGTCTTGGGCGTCTTCGGGGCGCTCCTCGCGGTTCAGTTCCTTCGGGATGGGCGTATGGCCGAGTCCCGAAAGGGTCTTCTTGAACTCGTCGTAGGTGCCGTCGTAGAGGAAACGCAGCGTGCGGCCACGCGAGGTGGTGTTGTCGATGACCTCGGCCACCAGCTCGTCGCCTTCGCCGAAATAGAGTTTGTTGCCGATACGGATCTTACGGGCCGGGTCGACGAGCACGTCCCACAGACGGCTCTCGTGGTCCAGTTCGCGGAGCAGCAGCACCTCGATTTTGGCGCCGGTCTTTTCCTTCTCGCCATAGAGCTTGGCGGGAAACACTTTGGTATTGTTGATGACGAACACATCGCCGTCCTTCACATAGTCCACCAGGTCCTTGAAGATGCGGTGTTCTATTTTTCCAGTTTTGCGGTCGACGACCATCAGTCGGGCTTCATCGCGGTTCTGTGTAGGCTGAAGCGCAATCAGCTCGCTGGGCAAGTTGAATTTGAATTGGGATAGTTTCATTTATATAAAGTTTGATACTCTTCGCTCAATAAGGCGTGCAAAGATAATGCAGGACAAAAGTTTTGTCAAGTTTTTTTATTAATCGCTTGATTGTCAGCCTTGTTTTTGCTCTTGTTCCTTTTTCCAGGCCTTGTATTCGTCGCCTGTGTCGACGATGTGTTGTCTAAGCTTCTCCAGCGGCCAAGCGTCTTCCACGCGAAAGTCGCCGATGCGGGTGCGGCGCAGGGCGGTGAGGCAGGCGCCGTTACCGAGGACCTTGCCGAAGTCGTTGGCCAAACTACGGATATAGGTGCCTTTGCTGCAGGTGACCTCGAAGTCGAGTTCAGGGAAGCGGTCAAGGTTCAACTTGAAGTCGTCGATACGCACGTCACGGGCTTTCAGTTCGATCTCCTCGTCGGAGCGGGCGTAGTCGAAGGCGCGTTTCCCCTTGATCTTGATGGCGGAGTACTTGGGCGGGTATTGTTTCAAGTCACCGATGAACTGCTGTCGTGCGGCTTCGATTTGCTCCGGCGTGATGCCGTCGGTGGGGAAGAAGGCGTCGGGTTCGCTCTCGAGGTCGAAGGTCGGGGTGGTCTGGCCGAGCAGGATGGTACCCGTATAGGTCTTCACCTGCGCCTGGTAGTTGTCGATTTGCTTGGTCATCTTGCCTGTGCATAGGATGAGCAGGCCTGTGGCCAAGGGGTCCAAAGTACCCGCATGACCGACCTTCAGCTTGCGGATGCCATAGCACCGGTTGAGCAAGGAACGGATGAAGTTGACCGTGTCGAACGACGTCCAGTCCAAAGGCTTGTCGATGAGGATGACCTCGCCGTCTTCGAAATGGAACATTAGGCAAAGATTATGGCGACGACGCCGACGATGACGCAATACACGGCAAACCAGATCAGTTTGCCTTTCTTCACGATGTTGATCATCCACTTGCAGGCGAGGCAGCCGAAGATGAAGGCCGCCAGGAAGCCGACGATGGCCGCCAGGGGCGAGATGCCCGCCATGGCTTGGCTGAAGCCGACCTCAAAGATGTCCTTGATGTCGAGCAGAGCCTCACCCAAGATGGGCGGGATGACCATCAGGAAGGAGAACTGTGCGAGTTTTTCCTTCTTGTTGCCGAGGAGCAGACCCGTGGCGATGGTGCTACCCGAGCGCGACAAGCCCGGCATCACGGCACAAGCCTGGGCGATGCCGATGATGAAGGCATGCCATCCACTGATGTTCTCTTTTTGGCGCGGCTTGGCGAAGTAGGAGAAAGCCAGCAGCGAGGCTGTGATGAGCAGGCAGATGCCCACGACGAGCAGGCCCGAGCCAAACACCGCCTCCACCTTGTCCTTGAAGAAGAGCCCCACAATCATTACGGGGATCATCGAGATGAGGATGTTGAAAGCGTATTTCGTACCGTCGTTGAGGTTGCAGTATTTGCGCCACGACTGTTTGGCGAATAGGTCCTTGAAGATCCAGACGATTTCCTTCCACAGGATGACCAAGGTGCTCAATACAGTGGCCACATGGAGCAGCACGGTGAAAGCGAGGTTCGACTCGCCGTCTTCAAGGCCGAAGAGGGCCTGGCCGATGGCCAGATGGCCGCTGCTGCTGACGGGCAGGTATTCCGTCAGGCCTTGGATGATACCGAGTATCAGCGCTTGTATCCAACTCATTTCTTACCCCTCCAGAAAATAGCTACGATCTCCACCACAAAGCCCGCCAGGATCAGGATGGTCGACAGGGTGATGTGACGGAAGTCGAACATGCTCTCGTTGAAGACGTCGGGGTCGTTGGAACCGCCGCCAAGCATCAGGATGAAGCCGATGACGAGCAGGGCGATGCCGATGAGCACGATGATGTAGTTCTGTTTGCTGAAGGGCATGACTTTCTGTTCGTCAGCCGGTTCGATGGTTTCTTTTTTCTTGTTTTCTTTTGCCATATTGTGTTGTGTTTATTCTATGCGTATAGTCTGTCGACATCGGCGTGGAGGTATTTGCGCAAGGCGATGCGGGTGGAGAGGCCGCCGAGCAGCATGCCTAGCAAGAGAATGCCAACGAAGATGCCGATAATGATTTGATAGTCTTGGACCAGAGTCAACTCGGGCAAACGTTGGCTGACGCCATAGAGCAGCAAGGCGAGGGCGGCATCGGCCAACAAAGCGCCGAAGAAGCCCTGCAAGACGCCGCTGCGGATGAAGGGCCTACGGATATAGGCCGGCGTGGCGCCCACAAGCTGCATGCTGCGCACCAGGAAACGCTTGGAGTAGATGGAGAGTCGTATGGTGTTGCGTATCAATGTGATGGCGATGATAAGCAGGATGAGACTGGCCACCACGAGGGCGAGGCCGATACGGTTGACGTTCTTGTTGATGACGTTGACGAGCGACTTCTGATAGTAGATTTCCTTGACGTCGGTGTTCTTGAGCAGCTGGGCTTGCAGGGCGGCGATGCTGTCGTTGTTGGCATAGGCTGCATTGAAACGCACGTCGATGGAGGGGAGAAGCGGGTTCTCCTCGTTGCCGAGCCATTGCAGGAAGTCCTCACCGAGGTCTTCGCTCAAGCGGCGGATGGCTTCCTCCTTGGTGATGTATTCCGTCGACTTCACGGCGGGCAGGGCATCGAGCTCCGATTTCAACCGCAAGATGTTGGCTTCCTGTACGTTGCTGTTCATCACCACCTCGAAGCCAATGTTCTCCTTGAGGTGGTTGGAGAGCTTCTGCGCATGCATCATGAGCAGGGCAAACACGCCCAAGAGGAAGAGCACCAAGGCGATACTCATCATCGACATGAAATAGGACCCTGCCACACGGCGTCTGTTGTAACTCTTCTCTGACATCTTCGGTTGTCAAACTGATTTTGAAACGGCAAAGATAAAGAATTAACTTTGTTGAATCGCAGATTTCTTGCGGGTTGGTGGAAAAATTTTGACTAGGTCGAAGTAAAAATTCCTATTTTTGTGCTTTCATTCCTATTATTCCGATATGCAAACGCTGAAATCCAACATACGCACCGACTCCGAGGAGTTCAAGCAAAATGAAAAGAACTTCCTCGCCTTGATGGCACAGTACCGCGAGGCGATGTCGGCCTCCATGCAAGGCGGCGGTGAATCGGCCGTGGCCAAACACAAGAAACGCAACAAGCTCCTTGCCCGCGAGCGCATCGACCTGCTCATCGACCCGAACACGCCCTTCCTGGAGCTTTCGCCGATGGCGGCCTATGGCACCTATAACAACGACTTCCCCTCGGCGGGTATCATCACGGGCATCGGCGTGATTCAAGGACGTGAGGCCGTCATCGTGGCCAACGACGCCACCGTGAAAGGCGGCACCTACATGCAGTACACCGTGAAGAAACACCTTCGTGCCCAGGAGATTGCCATGGAGAACCACCTGCCTTGTGTCTATATGGTCGACAGTGGTGGCGCCTTCTTGCCCGAACAGGACACCGTCTTCCCCGACCGCGACCATTTCGGCCGTTTCTTCTACAACCAGGCGCGTATGTCGGCCATGGGCATCCCACAGATCGCCATTGTGATGGGTATGTGTACCGCTGGCGGCGCCTACGTGCCTGCCATGAGCGATGAGACCATCATCGTGCGCAACCAAGGCACCATCTACCTCGGCGGACCGCCCTTGGTGAAGGCTGCCACGGGTGAGGTCGTCACAGCTGAGGAACTGGGCGGTGGCGAGATGCACACCAGCATCTCGGGTGTTGCCGACCATTTGGCCGAAAACGACCAACACGCCTTGCAGATCTGCCGCAACATCTTCAAGACCTTGGAGAAGAGCCACCGTCAGAAGCTGGACATGCTGCCCGTTGAGGCACCTTTATACGACCCGCACGACCTCTACGGCCTTGCGCCCATCGATTTCCACAAGCTCGTCGACCCGCGTGAAGTCATCGCCCGCATCGTCGACGGCAGCCGTTTCCAGGAATTCAAGTCGCGCTATGCCACCACCATCGTCTGCGGCTTCGCCCATCTGATGGGCTTCCCCGTGGGCATCATCGCCAACTACGGCGTGTTGTTCTCGGAATCGGCATTGAAAGCCACCCACTTCATCGAGTTATGCTGCCAGCGCAACATCCCGTTGGTGTTCTTGCAAAACATCACGGGCTTCATGGTGGGTAAGCAGTACGAGCAGGGCGGCATTGCCAAAGACGGTGCCAAGATGGTGCATGCCGTTTCGAATGCCAACGTGCCCAAGTTCACCGTCATCTTCGGTGGCTCGTTCGGCGCAGGCAACTACGGCATGGCTGGTCGTGCCTACAGCCCGAGGCTGCTCTTCATGTGGCCCAACGCCAAGATCTCCGTCATGGGCGGCGAACAAGCCGCCAGCGTACTCGCCACGGTGAAGGAAGACCAATACAAATACAAGGGCTTGGAGGTCCCGACCGACGAAATCGCCCAACTGAAGAAAGACATCCTTGCCAAGTACGACTACGAAGGCTCGGCCTTCTACAGCACGGCGCGCCTCTGGGACGATGGCATCATCGACCCCGTCGACACGCGTAAGATCCTCGCCCTCGGCATCGCCGCTTCCTTGAACCAGCCCTTCCCGCCGCAACAATTTGGTGTGTTTAGGATGTAAGGTTTCCATTCGCTCATTAAAAACATCGTATATGAAAAAACTATCCATCATCCTCCTTTTTCTGGCCATAGGCCTATTCTCCTATGCCAACCCCGTCACGCTCAAAAGTCCCGACGGACAACTGGAACTGAAATTCGAAGTGGTCGGTGGCATACCACAGTATTCGCTCGACCGCGCTGGCAAGCCTATAGTGCTGCCCTCGAAGATGGGCTTCACCCTCGAATGGCGCGACGACCTCGCCCATGCCTTCGTGCTGAAAGACACGAAATACGACACCTTCGACGAGACTTGGGAGCCCGTATGGGGCGAGGAGGCTCAAATTCGTAACCATTATAACGAGATGCTCGTCACCTTGGAGCAACCCGCTGGGTCCGTCGAGAGTATGGACCATTCCACCGAGACCAAGGCCACGGTGATGCAGATCCGTTTCCGCTTGTACGACGACGGCCTCGGCTTCCGCTACGAGTTCCCGATGGAGAACGCCTTGGTCTACTTCTGGATCAAGGAGGAGCTGACTGAGTTTGCCATGACGGGCGACCACACCGCTTGGTGGATCCCTGGCGACCTTGACACGCAGGAGTTCAACTACACACAGTCGCGCCTGTCGCAGATCCGTGACTTGTGGGAGGCTGGCCACAAAGACGGCGGCTGGCCTTGGACGGGGTTCTCGCCCACGGGTGTGCAGACGGCCCTGCAGATGAAGACCGACGATGGCCTTTACCTCAACATCCATGAAGCCGCTACGCTCGACTATCCGACCATGCACCTCGACCTCGACGACCAAAATATGGTGTTTCGTGCCTTCCTCAGCCCCGATGCCACGGGCTACAAAGGCCGCCTGCAAGCGCCTTGCCGTACGCCTTGGCGCACGGTCATGGTCTGCACCTCGGCTACCGATGTACTGGCTTCGCGCCTGATACTCAACCTCAACGACCCTTGCGTCCTAGAGGATGTGTCGTGGATCCATCCCGTGAAGTACATGGGTGTGTGGTGGGAGATGATCTCGGGCAAGAGCTCCTGGGCTTATACCAACGACTTCCCCTCGGTGAGGTTGGGAGTGACCGACTATGCACACGCTACACCCAACGCCAACCACGGTGCCAACAACGCCAACGTACGCCGTTACATTGACTTTGCTGCCGCCAATGGCTTTGACGCCCTCCTCATCGAAGGCTGGAACATCGGTTGGGAAGACTGGTACGCCAAGCAAAAGGACTTCGTCTTCGACTTCCTCACGCCTTATCCCGACTTTGACCTGCCCGCATTGAACAAATATGCCCATGAAAAGGGCATCCGCCTCATCATGCACCATGAGAGCTCAGCCTCCACCATCAACTACGAGCGTTGGATGGAACAGGCCTATACCTTGATGAACCAATACGGCTACAATGCCGTGAAAGGCGGTTATGTGGGCACTATCATTCCCTTCGGCGAAGGCCACTACAGCCAGCCCATCAACAACCACTACCACTATGCCGTCGTTGAGGCTGCCCGCCACCATATCATGGTGAACTCGCACGAGGCCGTGCGTCCCACGGGCTTGTGCCGCACCTGGCCCAACATGATTGGCAACGAGAGCGCCATGGGCACTGAGTTCCGCGAGCGCATCAACCCCGGACATACCACCATTCTGCCCTTTACCCGCTTGCAAGGCGGCCCGATGGACTACACGCCCGGTATCTTTGAAACCGATATGGGCAAGATTGTATCGTGGGGCAAGAAGATGCGCACCACCATCTGCAATCAGTTGGGTCTTTATGTGACCTTCTATTCGCCGCTGCAGATGGCCGCCGACTTCCCCGAGCATTATGCCCGATTCATGGATGCCTTCCAGTTCATCAAGGATGTGGCTGTCGACTGGGACCAGAGTCTCTATCTCATGGCTGAGCCTGGCGACTATATCGTCACCGCACGTCATCCCAAGCTGTCGACGTTGAACAAGGCTGCCGAAGGCCTCGCCACCTTGCCCGATGGCAGGAGAGGCGTGGTCTCCAACGCCACGAAGTTCGTGTACGACCTGCCTGACGATGCCACCATCGAGGACCTGTGGCATGCTGAGCCGCACGATGTATGGTATGTGGGCGGCATCACCGATGAGAACGCCCGCGAAGTGCAGGTGAAACTCGACTTCCTGAAGCCTGGTGTGAAATACGAGGCGGTCATCTATGCCGATGCCCCTGACGCCAGCGGCATCCCCGATGAGCATTACAATGCACAAGCCTATACGATCACGCGTAAGACGGTGACAAACAAAACGACTTTGAAATTGAGGATGGCGCCTTGTGGCGGCTTCGCGGTTTCGTTGCGTTCGTTATAAAAACAAAAGAGGCGGTTGCTCCGCCTCTTTTGTTTTTACAATAAGCTTTTCGTCGAAAGCAGCCCGCAGGCGGCGTCGATATCCTGTCCGCGCGAGGCACGGATGGTGGCGATGATGCCTTTCTCGTTCAGTGCGTCGCGGAACCAGGTCATGGTGGCGGCGTCGGGACTCTTCAGCGGGATGCCGGGCACGGCGTGATACCTGATCAGGTTGAAGCGGCAACGGGTGCTACCCAGCAGCCGTGCGATTTCCTTGATGTGGTCTTTGCTGTGGTTGAGATCCTTGAAGATGATGTACTCGAACGAGAGGCGGCGTTGTCCGTGCCAGTCGTGTTGTTTCACTGCGTGGATGACCTCCTTGATGGGATAGCTCTTCTCGACGGGCATCAGCTTGAGGCGCTCGTCGTGGAAGGGGCTGTGCATGCTGATGGCGAGGTTGCACTTCGACTCTTCGAGGAAACGTTTCAGGTTGGGGATGAGGCCGCTAGTGGAGACGGTGATACGCGTCGGGCTCCAGCCTAAGGCCCATTCTTGCGTGAGGATGTCGAGCGAGCGCATCAGGTTGTCGTAGTTGGCCAAAGGCTCGCCCATGCCCATGAAGACGATGTTGGTCAGCGTATCGAACTCAGGCAGGCTGAGGATTTGGTTCATGATCTCGGCCACGGAGAGGTTCTTCTGGAAGCCCTGCTTGCCTGTGGCGCAGAAGAGGCAGTCCATCTGGCATCCTACTTGGGTGGAGACGCACAGCGTGGCACGTTCGCGGTCGGGGATGTAAGCCGCCTCGATGAAGTGCTCACCAGCAGGGAAGAGGTATTTCTTCGTGCCGTCTTTCGACACCTGTTCCTTCACAGGCGCCTTCAGTCCTGTTTCGTACTGCTCCGATAGCAGTGCCCTGGCGCTCTTGCTGAGGTTGGTCATGTCCTCGATGGAGGCGCAACGTTTTTGGTAAATCCAGTCCACAATCTGTTTGCCCGTGAATTTGGGCAGTCCCAATTGCTCGACAACCTCCTGAATCTCAGCGGGGGTCTTGCCTAAAAGTATCTCTTTTTCCATGCGGCAAAGATAGCTTTTTTTTGAACAGAGCGGCTCGACGCTTGGCCTCGGAGGAAAAATTGAAGAAAAATGAAATTTTTTATGGCAGAGTTGACATTATTCTTTTACCTTTGCAAAACGCAAACGGCATCGTAGGCAGAGGCTGTTTCGGTAGGCTCTATCATCATGGCAATTATCACATTAACAAGCGATTGGGGGACAAAAGACTATTATGCCGCAGCAGTGAAAGGCACCATTCTTTCACAGTTGCCTGACGCTACCATCGTTGATGTCACCCATGAAATCGAGGCCTTTAATGTGGCTCAGGCGGGCTTTACGCTGAAAAACTGCTTCCGTTGCTTCCCTCAAGGTACGATACACATCATCGCAGTCGACACAATTGAGTCGGCGGAATGCCCGCATGTGGTGGTGAAAGCCGAAGGACAGTATTTCATTTCGACCGACAACGGCATCTTCAGCCACATCCTCGACGGGAAATACGACGAGGCTGTGTGCATCGACGTGATGCAGGACTCCGACTTCTTCACCTTTGCCACGCGCGACCGTTTCGCCAAAGTCGCCGTGATGATTGCCAAGGGCGAGCCGCTGTCGAGCATCGGCGAGCCGCGCCTGAGGCTCAACCCCGGCGGTGCCTTCTGTGCCGTGGCCCGCGACAACACCATCGAAGGTGTGGTGATGCACATTGATTCCTACGACAACCTCATCACCAATATCTCCAAGGAACTCTTCGAACAGGAACGCCGTGGCCGCGACTTTACCATCCAGGTGAAAGGCGATCTTTACACTGTGGATGAGATCTCCGACAGCTATCTCGATGTCGACGTGGTGGACTTGGTGGCCATCTTCGGTACGCACGGCTATCTTGAACTGGCCTTGAACAAGGCCAAGCTGGCCTCGCTTTGTGGCATCGAACTCAAGTCGACCATCAAAGTGATTTTTGATGACGGGAAGACGACCTCGCCTATCGATTCATTATTCTGATTTCCAGACCTTTCGTTGAATAATCTGGAACACTTTCCAGAAGATTAATCCTATCAATGCTCCGAGCAGGGCACCGCAAAGGATGTCGCCTGGATAATGGTAGCCGATGTAGATGCGGCTGTAGCTGGAGACAGCGGCCCAGAAAAAGAGTATGATAGCCGTCCACGGGTTGAATTTCTTTAAGACGGGAGTCAGGAAAGTGGCGATGGCAAAGGTGTTGGCGGCATGGGAGGAGACGAAGCCGAATCTTCCGCCCGCCAGGCCTTTCGGGAGGTGTATTAATCCTTGGAAAGCATCATTATAGCATGGTCTTAACCGCTGAAAGACAGGCTTGAAGACATGGGAGGCCAATTGGTCGGAGCAGAGCACCACGAGGCCGACCGCCACGAAGACCCACCAGCAGCGTTTGCCATATTGCTTCACGGCCCAGTATATTAATAATAGGTATAACGGCAGCCATACCCACATGTCAGTGAGGAGCACCATCACTTTGTCCATCCAGTCGGCGTGGAGGCCGTTGAGGAAAAGGAAAAGGTCGGAGTCGATGGTGGAGAGGCTGGCCATTACCAATCCTCCCCTTCGTCACTCTTGTTCAGCGTCAGCCAGATGAGGTCTTTCAGCTCGTCGATGCCTTGCTGGGCCACGGAGCTGATGAAGACATGCGGTATCTTTTTCGGCAGGTGTTTCTTGATATCCTTGATGGTGTCGTCGTCGACGAGGTCGCACTTGGTGATGGCCAGGATGCGGTCTTTGTCCATCAGCTCGGGGTTGTATTTCTTCAACTCGTTGAGCAGGATGTCGTATTCTTTCTTCACGTCTTCGGTGTTGGCGGGCACCATGAAGAGTAGGGTAGAATTGCGTTCAATGTGGCGCAAGAATCTGATGCCCAAACCTTTGCCTTCTGCGGCGCCTTCGATGATGCCGGGGATGTCGGCCATGACGAAGCTGCGGTGGCCGCGATAGCTGACGATGCCCAAGTTAGGCACCAAGGTGGTGAAGGGATAGTCGGCGATCTCGGGTTTGGCTGCCGAGACGACCGACAACAGCGTCGACTTGCCCGCGTTGGGGAAGCCTACCAAGCCGACATCGGCCAAAAGCTTCAGCTCCAGGGTGACCCATTCCTCTTGGCAAGGCTCGCCGGGTTGGGCAAACTTGGGTGCCTGCAAGGTGGCCGTCTTGAAGAAGGCGTTGCCCTTGCCGCCGCGACCGCCTTTGAGCAGCACGATCTCCTGCTTGTCTTCAGTGATTTCGCACATCATCGTGTGGTCTTCGGCATGATAGGCCACCGTGCCCAAGGGCACGTCGATGTAGACATCCTCGCCCGCCGCACCTGTGAGTTGGTTCTTGCCTCCTGGCACGCCGTCGCCGGCGTAGATGTGTTTCGTGTAGCGCAGGTGGAGCAGGGTCCACAGTTGGGCGTTGCCGCGCATGATGACGTTGCCGCCGCGACCGCCGTCGCCGCCGTCGGGACCGCCTTTAGGGATGTATTTCTCGCGGCGGAAATGCAACGAGCCGTGGCCGCCCTTGCCCGAGCGGCAGAATATCTTGACGTAGTCTACGAAGTTTGAGGTCATGGCAGAAAGGATTAAAACTCATCGATAAACTCCACGCTTTCATTGTCGTCGTATCGGTTGCAGTCGAAATTGAGGTCGATGCCGGGAGCGTAGGGCTTCGGGAAGTCGCCTTTGCTGATGTTCAGTTCCCTGTCGGCATACACCTTCTTCATATATATGGCCCAGATGGGCAATGCGGTGTGTGAGCCCTGTCCCAAAGCCGTGGAGCGGAAGTGCACACTGCGTTCTTCGGCACCTACCCACACGCCTGTGGTCAGGTCGGGGGTGATGCCCATGAACCAGCCGTCGCTGTTTTTCTGGGTGGTACCCGTCTTGCCCGCGATGGGGTTGGTGAAGCCGTAGAGCGAACGCAGACGGACGCCCGTGCCGCTCTGCACCACGCCTTTCATCAGTTCGATCATCTTGTAAGCCGTCACTTCGCTCATGGCTTCCGACTCTTCGGGGCTGAAATGCTGGATGACGTTGCCGTTCTTGTCTTCGATGCGGGTGATGAACATGGGCTTGATGTAGACGCCTTGGTTGGCGAAGGTACTCATGGCTCCGACCATCTCGATGAGTTTCAGGTCGCACACGCCGAGGCAGATGGCAGGCACGGCATCGATGGGCGATTGCACGCCAAGGCGTCGGGCTTGGGCGATGACGGCATTAGGCCCGAAACGGTTCATCAGGTAGGCCGAGATCCAGTTGTTGGACTGCGCCAAGGCATATTTCAGCGTGATTTCTTCACCTACACGGCCGCCACCGTTGCGAGGCTCCCAATATTGACCGTTGTCCAACGGGATTTTGTATGCGATGTTGGGTATCCGGGTGCAAGGCGTGAATTCGCCTTCCTGCATGGCCAACGAATAGAGGAAGGGCTTGAAGGTGGATCCCACCTGACGTCGGGCCTGGGTGACATGGTCGTACTTGAAGAAACGGTAGTCCAAGCCGCCGACATAAGCCTTTACATGGCCGGTGTGCGACTCAATGGAGATGAGGCTGGCTTGCAGGAACCACTTGTAGTAGCGGATGGAGTCCATCGGGCTCATCACCGTGTCGATGGGGCCGTCCCACGAGAAGACGGTCATCCTGACGGGGCGGTTGAACTCGGCCTTGATGGAGTCTTCGGGCACGCCTTCGTTCTTAAGCGAGCGGTAACGGTCGGTGCGCCGCATCGAGGTCTCCAGCAACGCGTCGATCTGGTCGGCAGTGAGGTTGGAGAAGGGTGCGTTCTTCTGCCCCTTCCAATGGTTGACGAACATGGGTTGCAGTTCTTTGCCCATGAACTCCCGTACGGCCTCTTCGGCATAGCGTTGCATGCGCGAGTCGATGGTGGTGTAGATGCGTAAGCCGTCGCGGTAGATGTTGTAGGGCGTGCCGTCGGCACGATAGGTGGTGTCGGCCCATGCGGTGAGATAGCCACGCAAAAACTCACGGAAGTAGGTGGCTTGACCCGTGTTGTGGTCCATGATGTTGAAATGCGACATGTCCAACGGGATCTGCGAGATGGAGTCGTACTCGGCTTGGGTGATGTAACCGTTTTCGGCCATCTTTTTAAGCACCAGGTTGCGGCGCTCCAATGAACGCTCGGGGTTACGTATCGGGCTGTAGCGCGTGGGGGCGTTCACCACACCCGCCATAAGGGCGCACTCTTGGATGTTCATGTCTTTCGGGGCCTTGTTGAAGAAGGTCTTGGCCGCCGAGCGGATGCCGAAAGTGTTGTGACCGAAAGCCACGGTGTTCAGGTACATGGCCACGATTTCCTCCTTGGAGTAGTTATGCTCGAGTTTGGTGGCCGTGATCCATTCCTGGAATTTGCGCAACACGAGTTTGGCGCTGCTGAGGTTCTCGCCACGGGGGAAGAGGTTCTTGGCCAGTTGTTGTGTGATGGTCGAGCCACCGCCTTTTTTGTTGCCGGTCAGCACACCATAGGCCACACGGAACAGGGCTTTCTCGTCGATGCCCGAGTGCTCTGTGAAACGCTCGTCCTCGATGCTGATGAGGGCCTGAGGCATATAGGGCGAGAGCTCGCTATAACGCACATTGCTTCGGTTTTCCACGAAGTAGGTGCCCAACACCTTGCCGTCGGCGGAGATGATCTCGGTGGCCAGGTTGGTCTGTGGGTTCTCCAGCTCCTCGAAGGTGGGCATGGTGCCGAAGACGCCTGTCGCCACGCAGACGAAGAACAGGACGAGCAGCACCAGCAACGACCCGAAGATGATCCACAGGTTCCTTACGGCATGCGATTGGGTGGGTGAGGTTTTCTTTTTATTGTTCATGGTATCATTGTTTTTCTATGTACAATCCGATGTCGGAGATGCCTTTCAGCACGGGCTCACGCATGGCTTGTTCGATTTCGAAATGGTAGGTGCCCGTGAGGGGGAACAGCAGGCCGGCGTTGAGGGTGACGGTGAGGTCGCGCATCGATCCGCTGCTCTTGCCAATCCAACGGCCCTCGGGCGTGGCAAGGGTGCATTCTATCGTGTCGTGTGTGACGTTGCCATTGGGCATGCGTGTGTGGAGAAACACGAAGAGGTTGCTGTAGCGGTAGTTCTCCAGATGCCGCAGGCCAATGCCGAAAGCGTAGGGGTTGATGGTGTCGGTGACTTCGACGTCGAAGGCCACGCGGTCTTCCTGCCGCCATGCGGCCTCGGGGATCACGGTGCGCTTGTTGAAGGAGTCGTTGGCGCAAGACGCAAACACCAGTAATACTGCGATATAGATTAATCTTTTCATTAGTCACTCATCTTCTTAAGGTCGGCTTCGCCATAGCCCTCGTTGGTGTTGGTGTGGGCTTCTTGGGTGACGGCGTAGTCTTCCAGTTTCGCGGGTTTCTGTCCTTTTTTGTTCAAGTTGATGATCTCCTTCACCTTGTCGACAGGGATGGCCATGATGTTGCTCTTGTCGGTGGTGTATGAATACCACATGATGCCCTTGAACACGTCGTTTTTCTGATGCACGGCGTCGCCGCTCTCGAAATGCAGCACGATGTTGGGATCGGAGAAGGCCTTCAGGGCCTCCACATAGGCTTCATACTCGTAGTTGAGGCAGCATTTCAGCTTGCCGCACTGACCAGCCAGCTTCTGCGGGTTGGGCGAGAGCTGTTGCACGCGGGCCACACCGGTGGTCACCGACTGGAAGTCGCTGATCCATGAGGCGCAGCACAACTCACGGCCACACGAGCCTATGCCGCCCAGCTTGGCCGACTCCTGCCTGACGCCGATCTGACGCATCTCGATGCGGATGTGGAACTCTTCGGCCAATTTCTTGATCAACTCGCGGAAGTCGACACGGCCGTCGGCGGTATAGTAGAAGATGGCCTTGGTTTTGTCGCCTTGATACTCCACATCGTTGAGCTTCATTTCCAAGCCGAGGTTGTCTATAATGGTACGGGTACGTGCTAAAGTATTGTCTTCCAACTTGATGGCGGCCAGCCACTTCTCCACATCGTTGGCACGGGCGCGGCGGTAGATCTTCTTCATATCCTCGAGGGGCGTGCGGAAACGCTTGCGTTTCATCTGCCGTTTCACGATCTCGCCAAGCAGGGTGACGATGCCGATGTCGTGCCCGATGGCCGTCTCGACAGCCACCAGTTCGCCTATCTCCAGATTCAAGTCCTCAGGATAGGTGAAATAGTCCTTGCGGTCGTTCTTGAAACGCACTTCGGCCAAGCAAACATTTCCTGTAATTTCCTGGTTCTCATAGTCTTTCATCCAATCAAACTGGCTCAGTTTGCAACGGCCGCACGAGAGCACCTTTTGTCCGGGCACAAACGGCTCGTTCAGCTGGCATCCTCGATTAATCAGCTGTTTCTCAACGATATCGTTTTCTTTATTATATTGATTTTCAGTCATCTGTCAAAAAAAGTTTTATGGGTGTATATAAACTGCAAAAATACGAAAAAATTTGTTTTACTTTGCACCCAATATAACAAAGCAACAAATCGTATTATTGTATCATTAAAAAATCACATCATTATGAAAAAAGTATTATTGCTCATTCTCGTTCTTGTCGCATTGTTGGCCATCTGGGGCGTGAAGGTTTACAATGGCTTGGTTACCAACCAGGAAAACGTTGAAAGAGCGGTCGGTAATGTGCAGACGGCCTATCAAAAGCGTGCCGACCTCATTCCCAACCTCGTCGCCACGGTGAAGAATTATGCCGAATACGAGGCCAACACCCAAATCGCCGTTGTTGAGGCACGCGCCAAGGCTGCTGGCTCCATCACCATCGATCCTACCAACCTCACCGAGGAGAGCCTGAACGCTTACCTGAATGCCCAAAACGAACTGTCGGGTGCCCTTAAGAACCTCTTGGTTACCGTCGAGCAGTATCCCGACCTGAAGGCCAACCAGAACTACCTCAACCTGCAAGACCAGCTCGAGAGTTGTGAGAACGGCATCGCCAACGCCCGTCGTGAGTTCAACGAGACGGCCATGGCCTACAATACCAACGTGCGAAAGTTCCCCGGCAACATCATCGCCGGCATGTTCGGTTTCGCTGAGAAGCCCTACTTTAAGGCTGCTGACGGAGCGGAGCAGGTACCCGATGTGGGAGACTTGTTCAATAATTGACCAGGAGGAATCCTTTGTGGACAAAACAAAAAAACAGCCCCGAAACTCGGGGCTGTTTCTGTTGGTACCGAAGGCCGGGATCGAACCGGCACGAGTGTTACCTCATCGGTTTTTGAGACCGACGCGTCTACCGATTCCGCCACTTCGGCATGGTTAGATGAACTCACCATGATTGGTTCCTCGCGTCAAACGCGGCTGCAAAAATACGTTTTTTTTTGTTCATGGCAAGCATGTGGAGAAAAAAATATGGTTTTTGCCTTGTCCGCTCAAAGAAAATCCCTAATTTTGCAGCCTCAAATATCACACACCCATGTCAGGAAGATTTGTTTCCATCTTTGCCGGTAGGGCCACTAAGGAATTAGGCACCAAGATTGCCGAAGCCTATGGTACTCAATTAGGTAAGTCACAGGTTGTCGTCTTCTCCGATGGCGAGTTCCAACCTTCATTCGAAGAGAGCATCCGTGGTCATCACGTGTTCATCGTGCAGTCCACCATGCCTTCCACCGACAATCTGATGGAGCTTCTGCTCATGATCGATGCAGCCAAGCGTGCCTCTGCCCACAAGGTCATCGCTGTGATACCTTATTTCGGCTGGGCTCGTCAGGACCGTAAGGACCAGCCCCGCGTGAGCATCGGCTCCAAATTGGTGGCCAACATGCTGACTGCAGCCCATGTGGACCGCATCATCACGATGGACCTTCACGCCGACCAGATCCAGGGTTTCTTCGATATCCCGATGGATGCCTTGTATGCCTCCACCATCTTCATCGACCACATCCAGAAGATGAACATCGACAACCTGCTGATTGCCGCTCCCGACCTGGGTGCCTCCAAACGTGCCTCGGCATACGCCAAGCGTTTGGGTTGCGACTTGGCTGTGTGCCACAAACAACGTGCGCGTGCCAATGTGGTGGAGAGTATGACCCTCATCGGTGATGTGAAAGACAAGAACGTCATCATTCTCGACGACATCATCGACACTGCAGGCACCATCGTCAAGGCCGGTCAGGTGATGATGGACAACGGCGCCAAGAGCGTCCGCGCCTTCGCCACCCATGCCGTGTGCAGCGGCCCCGCCATGGAACGCCTCGACAACTCGGTGTTCAGCGAAGTGGTGGTCACCGACACCATCCCGTTGCCCGCCAACGCCTCCAAGAAAATCCGTGTGGTCAGCACGGCACCTTTGTTTGCCGATGTCATCCACCGTGTAGAATCATACGAATCCATTAGTTCATTATTCAAATGAATGTAGGGGCGGACCTGTGTGTCCGCCCAACATATAACAACAAATTAATCATTAACAATCAAACAATTCAACACAATGAAAACTGTATCATTGAGCGGTTCTCTCCGCGAGAACGTAGGGAAAAAGGATACTAAGGCTTTGCGTAAGGCCGAAATGGTTCCTTGTGTCATGTACGGCGCCGGTGAGGAGCAAGTGCATTTCGCCACTTCCGAGAAGAACTTCAGCAAGATCCTCTTCACCCCTGAGACCTACATCATCGATTTCGATGTCAACGGTAAGGTCTACAAGACCATCCTCCAAGACATCCAGTATCACCCTGTGACCGACAAGGTGTTGCACGCCGACTTCCTCATCGTGAAGGAAGACAAGCCTGTCACCGTCACGCTGCCTATCGCCCTCGAAGGCTCGGCCGTCGGTACCATGCGCGGTGGTAAACCCAAGATGGGTATCAAGAAAGTCAAGGTCAGCGGTCTGATTAAGGACCTGCCCGACTACGTGAAGGTCAACATCAGCAACGTGAACATCAACGAGGCTATCAAGGTGAAGGACCTCGCCATCGAGAACGTGACTCCCATCACCCCCGACTACACGGTCATCTACGCCGTCAACGCCGCCCGTGGCGCTGCCGTGGCCGCAGAAGAGACCGAAGAGTAATCTTAGGGTTGTCAATAAGGAAGGCCGTCTTTGGACGGCCTTTTTTCATGTTTATGAAAATATCCACTATATTTGCACGGTTATTCCGCCAACGGAAACCCACCGAACCTGATGAAATGAAGTACCTGATAGCTTGCTTAGGGAACATAGGTGCCGAGTATGACAACACGCGTCATAACATCGGCTTCAAGATTGCCGACCGTCTGGCGAAGGACTTGGAAGGGACCTTCACCACGGGCCGTCTTGCCCAGACCTCGGAGATGCGTTACAAGGGCAAGACCTTGCTCGTCATCAAGCCGACGACCTATATGAACCTCAGCGGCAAGGCAGTGAAATACTGGTTGCAGCAGGAGAAGATCCCGATGGAGAATCTTTTGGTCGTCAACGACGACATCGCCCTGCCATTGGGCACGCTACGCCTTCGCAAACAAGGTGCCGACGGCGGCCACAACGGCCTGACTGATATTATTGAGAAACTGGGTACTAATGTATTCTGCCGCCTGCGTTTCGGCCTTGGCGACGACTTCCCGCGCGGCCGTCAGGTGGATTTCGTGCTGGGGCAATGGAAAGCCTCAGAAGAGCCTATCGTCGACGAGAAATGCGACGAGGCCGTCGAAATCATCAAGAGTTTTGTCACGCAGGGCGTCGACAGGACGATGAATCAGTTCAATAAGAAGTAATTATCCTTCCGCTTCACGGGCTTTCTTGTCTTTCAGAGACCCTTCGAAAATATCGAACCTGACGAAGCGGCATTCCAGCGGGCCGTTCCAGACGGGTATCTTGGCCGTTGGCTTCAGTCCCACGTGGCGTAGGGCCACTGCATCGTCGGTGATGAGCCAGCACTGGAAGCCTTGGAAGTTGTGCTTCAGCGTGCTCCCTATCTCCTCATACAGCTTGTCGATGTCGTCTTCCTCCAAGCGGTCGCCATAGGGCGGGTTGATGATGACGATGCCGCCGCCTTCGGGTGGGGTGAGGTCGTGCATGTCCTTCTTCATCAGCTGGATGTCGTGCTGCAAGTGGGCGTAGTTGATGTTGCCTTCAGCGATGGCCACGGCCTTGGGCGAGCGGTCGGAGGCCCATATTTCATAATCGAAGTCGCAAATCTGGGCATCGGCTTCTTCGCGGATGCGTTGCCACAGCTCGGCGTCGTAGTCGTCCCATTTCATGAAACCCCACTGCTTGCGGTAGTAGCCCGGCGGGATTTTCATGGCATACATCGCCGCCTCGATGGGCAGCGTGCCTGAGCCGCACATGCAGTCGAGGAAGTTGCAGTCGGCCTTCCAACCCGTTAGCTGGATAAGTCCTGCCGCCAAGACCTCGTTCATCGGGGCTTTGTCGACTTGCTTGCGATAGCCGCGGTGGTGCAACGACTCCCCTGAACTATCGAAGAGGAGGGTCGCCTTGTCCTCACGAATGTGAAGATTAATGCGCAAGTCTGGATTGAGGGTGTTGATGTTAGGGCGGATGCCGTAGACGTCGCGGAACTGGTCGACAATGGCATCCTTCACCGTCAAACCGGCATATTGTGAGTGGGTGAAGAAACGTCCGCTCGTCACCGCATCGACGCAGAAGGTCTGGTCGGTGCGCAACAGCTCACACCAATTGATTTCCTTTACCTTTTTATACAGGTCGTCGGGGTTCTTGGCGAAGAAGCTCTTGAAGGGCTTCAGCACCTTGAGTGCGGTGCGCACCTGGTAGTTGATGCGGTACATCAGCTCCTTGTTGCCTTCGCAGATGACGGCGCGGTGCATCGTGCGCACGTTCTTGGCCCCTAAGGCCTTGATTTCGGCTGCCAGCACTTCTTCGAGGCCGGCGGCGGTTTTGGTAATCAGTTGGTATTGCTCTTCCATGAGGGTCAAATTTGGCGCAAAGATAGTGATTATTGTTGAATGTTAGATTCCCTGCGGGAATGGAGTTGTTGTGCAAGTTAATAAGCGGCGGCTGATAAAGTGTGCAGAGGGTAAACACCACATGCCGCCGCAGAAAAAATGAAAATGATTCTCCATTCCCCGAAGGGAATCTCAATAAGTTATAATAGTATTGATTATTTTCCTATCTTTGCAACCTCTACTTATAGGAGTGTATTTGTAACAGATTAAGTAACAATAATTTATTATCAATCTAATGAAAAAAGTATTAGGAATCATTGCGATGGCCATCATGTTCTCGGTGGGTCGCGTGTATGCCGATGAAGGCATGTGGCTCCCGATGTTCGTCGAGCGCCTGAACTATGTTGACATGCAGAAGATGGGGCTGCAACTGACCCCTGAAGAGCTCTATAGCATCAACCACAGCAGCTTGAAAGACGCTATCGTGGGCTTGGGCGACGACGAGATGCCTCGCGGTTTCTTCTGCACGGGCGAGATCGTCAGCGAACATGGCCTGCTCTTCACCAACCACCACTGCGGCTACGGTGCCATCCAAAAGCTCAGCTCCGACGAATACGACTATCTGCGTGACGGTTTCTGGGCCAAGAACTATGGCGAGGAACTGCCCGCTCCCGACATGACCGCTTCCTTCCTCATCCGCATGGAGGACGTCACCGAGGAGATCCTCTCCGTGGTCACTGACGACATGGACTGGCAGGACCGCACTGTGGCTATCAACAGAAAGATCAAGGAACTTGAGGTTGCCGCTTCCGAAGACGGCAAGTACAACCCTGTCATCAAGGGCTTCTTTGAAGGCAACGAGTACTACATGTTCGTCTATCAAGTGTTTCCCGATGTGCGTCTCGTGGGCGTGGCCAACTCGTCGATCGGAAAGTTCGGCGGCGACACCGACAACTGGATGTGGCCCCGTCACACTGGCGACTTCTCCATCTTCCGCGTGTATGCCGACAAGGACGGCAACCCGGCTGCTTACAGTCAAGACAATGTGCCGCTGACGCCCAAGCACCATCTGCCCATCAGCCTTGATGGCGTGCAGAAGGATGACTTCACCATGATTTGGGGCTTCCCCGGCAGCACCGAGCGCTACATGTCGAGCTATGGCATCGACTACAATGTGAACGTCTTCTATCCCACCATCATCGACATCTTCGGCAAGGAGCTTGAAGTGATGGAAGAATTCATGAAGGTCGACGAGCACATCAACCTGATGTATGCCGACAACCACGCTGGCCTGGCCAATACCTGGAAGAACTTCATCGGTCAGTGCACCATGCTCCGCAAGAACAAGGTGAGCGAGGCCAAGGTCGCTTTGGAGAATGACTTCACCAACTGGGCCATGTCGCACAACAAGCCCGAATATGCCCAGGCCCTCAGAAACCTGAAAGAGGCTTATGAGAATATGGGTGAAGTGGCCAAGTACATCTTCTATCCCAACTTTGTCGCCCAAGTAGGCCCTGCCGGTTTCGCCGCCCTGTTTGACGACTACTACCAAGCCGTTGTCGACAAGGATAAGGATACCGAGGCCATGGCCTTGATGATGCTCAATATGATCGATGTCGACGAACTCTTTGCCGAGACCGACCCGCAGGTGGAACAGAAGACCTTCGCCGAGTTGTTGAAGACCTATCAAGCTGCTTTCCCCGAAGAGGAACTACCTGAGATCTACAACATCATCAAAAAGAAGTTCAAGGGCGACATCGACGCCTTTGCCGAATATGTCTACGCCAACTCCATCTTCGCCACGCCGGAGAGCATCAGGGCCTTCCTCAAGAACCCGAAACCCAAAAAGATCGGAAAGGACTATGCCTACATCACTTACAAATCCATGATTGATGTGATTAAGGAGAACATCTCCACCTATCGTGGAGCCATGCAGGTCATCAGCGAGAACGACCACATCTTCGTGAAGGGTCTGCGTGAGTATTATGCCGACACCCAACCGGAGAAGTACCTCTATCCCGATGCCAACTCGACCATGCGTATGAGCTACGGCTCGGTGCAGGACTACATGCCGGCCGACGCTGTGCACTACGACTACATCTGCACCGCTAACGGTATCCTCGAGAAGTATGTGCCTGGCGACTATGAGTTTGACGCCCCCGAGCGCCTCATCAACCTCATCGAGACGAGAGACTTCGGCGCCTATGCCGACGACAACGGCGAGCTTGTGGTTTGCTTCCTGTCGACCAACGACATCACTGGTGGTAACTCGGGCAGCCCCATCATGAATGGCAAGGGCGAACTCATCGGCCTGGCCTTCGACGGCAACTGGGAAGCCATGAGCGGCGACGTCAGCTTTGAGCCTCGCCTGCAGCGCACCATCAATGTGGACATCCGTTACGTGTTGTTCATCATCGACAAGTATGCTGGTGCCACCAACCTCATCGACGAACTTGACATCCGCAGAAGCGACCCCCAGCCTTTGCGCGTTGAAGAGGAGAAGATTTGATCAGTGAATTCTGATAAAACGTTTGTAGAGACGCGGCATGCCGCGTCTCTACATTTTTTTTGTATTTTTGCGTCGTTATCTAAAGCCATGCGCAAACGTATCTCCTTCATATTGTTCGCCCTGTTGGCCGTTTATGGAGCGAAAGCCCAAAACGACACGGTCTTGTTTTCGAATCGAGGCGGTTTCTATGAAGATATCATTACGTTGTCATTGAGCAATACCTCGCCCCAGAATCATATCCGTTACACCACCAACGGAGCAACTCCTACGGCACAATCGAAGTTGTACACGGCACCTATGCAGCTCAATGCCAGCAAGTATTCAAGGTCGAACATCTATACCATCGTCAACACCATCCCGTCGCAGTTCTATCGTCCCCAAAGCATACAGCGTGCCATTGTCATCCGTGCGGCGGCCTTCGATGCCGAGGGCAACCGCGTCAGCCAGACCGTCACCAACACGTATTTCATCCGCTCGTTGGGTTGCGATTTTCACGGTTTGCCGGTGATGTCCATCGTGACGGATTCGCTCGCTTTGTTCGACTATGAGACGGGTATCTTCGTCCCGGGCATCAACTACGACCCCGCCGACTCGACCCACACGGGCAACTTCAAGATGCGGGGCGACGAGTGGGAACGACAGATCAACATGGAGTTTTACGAGCCTGACAACACGAGCATCAACCAGATTTGCGGCTTGCGCACACACGGCAATGCCTCACGATGGTTCCAGCAGAAAGGCATGAAACTGTTTGCCCGTGAGGCCTATGGCAAGAAGCACTTCCTGTTCCGGTTCTTCCAAGACTCGCCCATTGTGAAGTTCAAGAGCCTGTGTTTGCACCCGTTCCGTTGCAGCAACTGGCTGCAGATGGGCGGCACCGACTATCTGTCGCAAAAGGTGGCCCGTGAGTTGAACATCGATGCCTTGGAGGTGAGGCAAACCGTCGTGTTCATCAATGGCGAGTATTGGGGCATCTACACCTTGGAGGAGGCTGCCGACGAGCATTATCTCAAAGAGCACTATAACGCCAACCTCGACAGCATCTCCATCATCAAATATTGGGGCGTGCCCAACTACGGCGACCCCACCGAGTGGCAGGCGTTTTATTCGTTCATGGCGAACGCCAACCTTACCCACCCAGATGACTCGGCCTACGCTTTCCAGCGTATGGACGTGCCCTGCTTCATCGACTATCTCCTTTTTGAACTGTTTTCCGCTAACTTGGACTGGCCAGGCAACAACGTCAAAATCGAGCAATTGGCTCCTAGTAGGCCGTTCCGGATGATGTTCTACGATGGCGACGGATGTTTCTCGCGGGTCGCGTATCAAGCCCTCGACCATGCCCTTCATTCAGGAGGCAACAGCGTGGTACTGAGCCGTTTCCTGGGCAATAAGGAGTTCAGGTTCCAGTTCTGCAAGCGTTACAGGGAGCTTTCGCAGACGTATTTCTCTTACGGTTTCTTGCAATCGTTATTGGACGAATACGGTCGGCTTGTGGAAGGTGAGATTGTGGCCCAATACAACCGTTTTCATTACCCGTGGAGCGTGAACCGTTACTACACGGATATGCAGTCGGCCAGCGAGTTCTTCCAAGAGCGTCACGATTATTTCATGGAGGAACTCAGGGATTATCTTGCCGTTGGTGAGGCATCGTCCGTGGCTGTGTCGTGTTTTCCCAATCCCTTCACCGACGAAATCCATCTCCTGTGGCCTGCTTCCAACGGTGAGGCGCACGAGGTGGTCATCTACGACGTGATGGGGAGAAAGGTGTTTTCTGGGATTTGCGATGCCGAAGAGACCGTCCTCAAACCCAATCTGCCGCCGGGCGTTTATATGCTGAAAGCGGGTGCCTATATACAACGCATCGTGTGCTATTAAGGCTATTCTATCTTAATGACCCCTCTGTTGATTTTGTCTTGAACGATCCATTGTGCATCGACGTGGAGTTGCTCCTGAAAAGTCCTGCCTTTTGCGGCGGCCTTTTCACGGATGACCTGTACAGAAGCGGGTTTGTCGAGCAGTTCCTGTTCCACCTCACGCACCCAGTCTTCTATGGTCCTCTCCGCTTTTCTTCTCTGTTCTTCCTCGGCGAATTTGCCCAGGTCGATGACGCCTCTGTTGATTCTGTCGTTGACCACCCATCGGGCGTCGCCTTCGAGTTGTTCCTCAAAGGTTCGGCCTTTGGCAATGGCTTTTTCCTGGATGGCCTCCACCGAAGCTGGTTTGGAGAGTAGTTCTTGCTTGACCTGGGCCACCAGGCTGTTCACATAGTTCTCCTTGGAGACCACGTCTTCCTCGTCGCGCATCAAGGGGCGGCCATTGAGTACGTTTTGGGCCTCCATTTTCATGATGTTGTCGATGGTGGTGTTTCGGATGACGGTCTGGCACTGAAGGCTGATCATCCAATCCGGGTCGTTCTTTATGTCTCTGATGATGAGGTATTCAGGTATCTTCGGGTTTCTGATGGTGGGGATGCTGTCGCCATCCAGTTCGGGGAAGTAATGCTCGAGGTTGTTGGTAATCAGCGTGCTGGTTTCTTGCCACAGCTGCTGCCTGAGTTTCACTCCTTGGGGGTCATTGAGGGTGTCGATGGTTGACAAGAAGACGCTGTCGCGGCTCAGGCTGTCCATCAAATGGCCACGGACTTCGTTGACGCGGTCGTCGCTGAGGCACAAGGTCATCAAGGCCCGCTCCACGAAGCCATAGCTGACCTTGTACATCTGGTTGCCGGTGGTGAACCAAACGACATAGTCGGCGTCGATCAGCCTTTGGAGTATGTCGATTTCGCTGACGGGTCGTTTCTGGGCATATTGTCTTCCGTAGTAGGCCGTCGAATTATAGAACCAGTAGTCGGTGTAGGAGAACATGTCCTCAAACGGGATGTAGTAGTTCATGCGGAAGAGATAGGAGTTGCCGATGAACAGCACGTTGGGCTTGACGGTGGTGGAGTCTGAAACGACGGTCACCTCGGCATCCAACAAACGCTCGTGCCTGTGCGAAGGGCCTCGCATGAGATTCATGGTGTTCTCGAGGTCGCGGTCGCCGAGTTTGGTCTCGGGAGTGCTTTCACGCAAGGGCCCGATTTTCAAAGTGCCGAAGTGTTCGTTTTTCAGGCTACTCATGAAACGGAACAGCGAGTCGGCGGCGAAGACGGCCGAGAAGCCCCAATGTGCTCCCGACTGCGGGATGAGGTTATAGGGCAAGGTGTCGGCTTCCTTGATGGCCTGGAACCATTTGGTCATCTCGATATAGGGGAAGTCGTATTCGTCGAACTTCTGGGAATAATACAGCCTGGCGTTGATGGTGGTGGTGTCGATTTGCCGAATGGGCAGATGCTCGGGATAGAGGAAGCCTTTCTCGGGCGCCATGAACATGAGGAACTCTATGCCATAGTCTTGGAGCACGCCTCTCAGCTTCCACATCAGTCGGGCCTCACGGTCGTAGGCGGCACGGGCCTCGTCCACAGTCGCTTGCCAGCGGTACATCTCTGTGCCATAGTAGTCGTTCACGTTTTGTTGGTAATAGAACCAGCCGTCGCGACCAGGGATGATCTCTTCGTTATAGGTCTTGCGGTAGAAGTCGTAAAGATATTGGTTGTAAAGTCGGATGATGCTCTCGTGGAAGCCGAAGTTTTGTCCGGCATAGGCTTCCATCTGCTGCTGGTAGCGACCCGACTGATAGCTCTGCATGGTCAGTTCGGGCTGTTCGACTTTGACCATCACGCCGGTCAGGTGCCTCAGGTTGAAGAGGTGCAGATGCTCCTGTGCCATCGGCAAGAAGGCCAGGATGCCAAGCAGGGCAAAAAGCACTATGTCGTATATCGTTTTCTTTTTCATTTAGTTCTGCTGTTTTTGCTTGTCCATCTCGATGGCATAGATGGCGTTGAGGCGCAGCATCTCGTCGAGGCTGACGCCGCGTTCTATGGCCTGTTGCCTGACGCTCTCGAGCCATTCTGGCACGCTCTTGATGCGTTCAATGGTCTCCTCTATCAGTTTCTGCTTGCGCATGCCGTCGTGGTCGAGGAAGGCCTCGTTGGCGGTCTCGCAGAAGCCGAACATGTAGTTGTAGGCGTAGACGGAGGTGTTGACGACCATCACGAGGTCGACCTCGTCAATGACATGGTAGGCTTCTATGTATTGGTTTACCTTGCCCAAGAAGTCGATGTTCTTGGTGATGATTTCGTCGTTGTATTTCCAATAATCGCAACGGTCGAAGGCATCGGCGAAGCACGACTCGTGCAGCTGGATGAAATAGCTGTCGGCAATCACGAGGATGTTGGGCTTTCTCAAAGTGGTGTCGCTGAGGGCCATGATGGGTTGCGGCATGGCGGGCTTGCGGAGGGGCCACAATAGGTTCATCAGGTCTTCCATCTCGCCATCTTGTTTAGAGTAGGCATAGGTCTGCAGGTTCTCGTCGATGCAGACGATGTGTGGCATCTCCTGTCCGATGAGGCTACCAATCTTCTGGAGAATCGAGTCGGCCACGAAGGGGATGGTGTTTTCTGCCCAGTGGGTGCCGTAGCGGGTGTACAATGGATATTCCGTCTGTCCTTTCAGCGACTTGAAGTGGCTCAGGAAGTCGATATGCGGGATGCCGTTCTCCTTAAACAGCTGCGTGTAGTAGTCCTGGACACAGAAAGACATGATGGAGTCGCGGTAGCATTGTGGCATATACTCGGGATAGACCCAAGTCTTGGAAGGGGCTTGCACATAAAGGAAAGCCGTGTTGTGCTGCCGTAGGCTGTCGATGAGCACCAAGGTCTTGGCGATGTTTTCCTGCGCCTTGGTCTTGAAGTAGGCTTCCGAGCCGAAACAGTCTCTGAGTGTCTTCCCCGTTACTTCGTCGAGATACATTTTGAGGTACATCTCATTATGCTCGCCTGGGACGATGTTGTCATTGCTCGACTTGCCGAAGAGCGTGAACAGGCATTGGTTGTACGACCTGATGCAGACCTCGCGGAAGCCGCTGTTGCGCTTGGCATGGTCGGAGAGGTAGTTTTGGAAACTGCCATCGTAATAGGTCTTGAAAGAGAGTTTAACAGGCTGCTCGTCGGGGACAAATCCTGCCAGGGGCTTCATCTTCACGACGTGGGTGAGGCCTTGCAGCAGGACGGCGGTGAACACCGCGAGGATGCAAACGAACTGTATGAGGAAGTGCTTCTTATTCATGGCTCAGAATCTGAAATAGATGAACGGGTTGAAATCGGAAACACATAACGAACCTGCCGAGAGAACGAACAGGACCAAGGTAACGGCGAACATCGTCCATGACAGCGGCTTGGAGTAGCTGTCGGCGAAGATGCGGTCTTGAAGCCGCTGTCCAAAGGGCAGCAGTGTGAGGAAGGAGAAGACGACCGCGATGGCGAAAATGCACCAGAAATGGGTGTCGCCAGCCACGGTCAAGCCGCCTTTGAAAGCAAACAACGCTTGATAAAAAGCACCGGCATCGGCGGCCGTGTCGACGCGGAAGAGCACCCAGCCCATGGCCACCAGGAAGAAGGTGATGACGACCGAAGGGATGGTGCCGGTTTTTTTCAAGGCATCCTTTAGGAGGAGCTTGTCGGCACAGATGAACAGGCCATGGAAGGCACCCCATAGGACGAATGTCCAAGAGGCACCATGCCACAGACCAGACAGAAGGAAGCAGAGCCACAGGTTGAAATACATACGTCCCTTGCCTCTGCGGTTGCCGCCGAGGGGGATGTAGAGGTAGTTCATGATGAAGTTGCCCAAGGTCATGTGCCAACGTTTCCAGAACTCGGTGACGCTGCGGCTGGTATAAGGGTCGTTGAAGTTCTCGGGGAAGCGGAAGCCCATCATCTTGCCGAGGCCGATGGCCATGTCACTGTAGCCCGAGAAGTCGAAGTAGATTTGGAAGGTATAGGCGAGGATGCCAATCCAGGCGGTGCCAGTGGCCAAGTCGCCGTAATTCATGCCGAACACTTGGTCGGCATAGGCGGCCATGGTATTGGCGATGAGCACTTTCTTTGCCAAACCAATGACGAAGCGGTAGAAGCCTACCACACGGTCTTCCATCGTGCTGGTGCGCTCCACCAGTTGTGTCGCCACGCTGTTGTAGTTGACGATGGGGCCAGCGATGAGCTGCGGAAACATCATGATATACAGCACGTAATCGGTCAGCTTATGGCTGGGCGGTGTGGTGCCGCGATACACGTCGAGGGTGTAAGTGATGGACTGGAAGGTAAAGAACGATATGCCAATGGGCAAGGCCACCTTCATCCAGCCGATGGGTTCATGGTGCACCCAACCCAAGACGGCGTTAAGGTTCTCCATGAAGAAGTTGGCGTATTTGAAATAGAGCAACAAGCCCAAGGCCATGACGATGGAGAAGGCACAAAGCAGTTTCTTTGTCTTGGCCTTTTCTGTTTTTGCCATGCCTCGCACCAAGAAATAGTTGACGATGCATTCGCCGACTAGCAGGAAGACGAAGTCGGGGGCACCGTAGGCATAAAATACGATGGAGAAGAGCAGCAGTGTGTAGTTCCTGAACTTCTTGGGCGTGACGAAGTACGCTATCAAGAAGATAGGCAGGAAGAAGAACAGGAATATGTTGCTGCTGAAGACCATGTTAGAATCTGAAGTAGATGAAGGGGCTGAAGCCGCTGGCGTTCAAGGCACCGAGGCAGAAGACGAAAGCCAGGATGCATACCACGAAGGCGATGATGTGCTGGCGGCGGTTGTATTCGGTGAAGTAGACCTTGTCCTGCACCTTGAGGCCGAATTTCGACAGGGTGAAGAACGAGAAGAAGGCGGCCACGAGCATGGTCACATAGAGGTGCGGGTTGTCGCCAAAGTGGAAAGGCGTGAACTCGAAGGCGAACAAGCGCTTGATGAACATCCACGACAGGTCGATGCGCTCGATGCGGAAGAAGCAACGCGTCAAGACGATGATGAGGAAGGTGAAGAACACACTAGGTATCTTGCCTAGTCGCTCGTTGAACTTTTTCAAAAACAGTTTGTCGGCGCAAATGAAGATGCCTTGCAGGGCGCCGTAGACGACGAAGTTCCACGCTGCGCCGTGCCACAAGCCGCTGATGAGGAAGCAGAACCACAGGTTGAAGTATTTGCGGGCTTCGGTCTTCACGCGGCTGCCGCCCAAGGGGAAGTAGAGGTAGTTCTTGATGAACACGCTGAAGGTCTGGTGCCAACGCCTCCAAAACTCTGAAATCGTGGTGGATACATACGGGTTGTCGAAGTTTTCGGGGAATTTGAAACCCATCATTCGACCGAGACCGATGGCCATGTCGGAGTAACCGGCGAAGTCGAAGTAGATCTGGAAGGTGAAGGCGAAGATGGCGATCCAGGCGCTGGTGGAGTCGATGGTGGCGATACGGTTGGCGATGTCGGCGAGTTGGGCTGAGGTCAAAACATCATAGTTTGACGGACCCAAGATTTGGTCGACTTGGAAGCCGATGACGTCGGCGATCAATACCTTTTTGCACAGACCGATGACGAAGCGGTAGAAGCCATGCAGCCTATCCGTATAGAGCGACTCGCGGTTGCGGATCTGGTCGGCGATGTCGCAGTAGCGCACGATGGGGCCGGCGATGAGCTGCGGGAACATGACGATATAGAGCATGTAGTCGCTCAACCGTTTCATCGGCTCGTTCACCTTGCGATAGGTGTCCAAGGTGTAGGTGACGCTTTGGAAGGAGAAGAAGGAGATGCCGATGGGCAGCAGGATTTTGGTCCATTGCAGCGGCTCAGCATGGAACCAGCCCAACACCGAGTTGATGTTCTGCATGGTGAAGTTGCCGTATTTGAAGTAGAACAGCAATCCAATGCTGATGGCGATGGAGATGCCGCAAAGCAGTTTCTTCAAACCGGGTTTCTCGGTTTTGTTCATCCATCGCACCAGGTAGAAGTTGGCGATGACCGACACGATGAGATGGATGATGAACTCGGGCGCGCCCCATGCGTAGAATACAAGCGAGGCGAGCAGCAGGAAGTAGTTGCGCACCTTCCTCGGTAGGATGAAGTACACGAGGAAGAAGATGGGCATGAAGTAGAGTAGGAATATGTTGCTGCTAAATACCATATTATGTGTCTTTTCAGGTTATTGGAATAGTGTTCCTTCTTGGATTTTCTGGTTGATGACCCACTGGGCGTCTTTTTCGAGCATCTCCTCTAGGGAGAAGCCTCTGTCGTTGGCTTTCTCTTGCATCTTCCGCATCTGGTCGGGGTTGCTTCGCCATTTTTGGATGATTTCCTCTTTTTTCATTTGGATGAATGCTGCCGTGTCGAAGACGACCTCGTCGCGTAAGAGCACTTCGCCATGGGTGAGGCGGTCGGCTTCTGTCAGCAAGGCGTCGTCAATGCTGACGGTGTTTTGTGCGGCATACATCTGGAGGGCCGTGAGCCAGTCTTTGTCAGCCTTGATTTGGTTGACGGCTAAGGCTTTGGCTATGCGTTCGGTGTTGCGTATGCTGGGCATGCTGTCGCCGTCGAGGCCGGGGATGAGCTCGGGGTCGTTCCGTAGCATCCAGGCCATGTTGTTGCGAAGCTCTTCTTCGGTGAGGTCGGTATAACCCTCCATGTTGCGGAAGCGGTTGGCGTAGTCGGTGACGGCGGCTTCGAAAAGGCTGTCGCTCACGCAGAGTTGCAGCAGGGCATCCTTGGCGAAGCCGTATGTGGCCTCCCACCATTGGTGCCCTGCAGAGTAGAATACCACGTAGTCAGCGTTGAGGATGTGGCTCAAGCGGTCCATCTCCCTGACGTTCATGGTCTTGTTGTCGAAGCCTACGAAGGCAGTGTTGTTGTAGAACCACACCTCCCTGTCGGCCATGATTTCACGGATGGGCATGAATTCGCCCAGGCTCCAGATGAACGAGTCGCCGACAAACAACACCTTGGGTTTGCGGTGGGTGGTGTCAGCCTCGACAGTGATGTCCGACTTGTATTTGGTCTTGTCGCCACGGATGCGGAAGATGAGGTTGAGGGTCTCTTCGTCGCCTTCCAGGTTATCCGATTCGTAAGCCACGGGCGGTCCGATGTGGATGGGCGGGAACTTGGCCTCGCCGTCCAAGGTGTTGATGTAGCGGAACAGCGAGTCGAAGCCGTAGATGGCCGAATAACGCCAGTGCGAGTCGGTCTTGGGGAAGAGCGGAAAACTGACGGTGTCTCTCATGCTCACGAACCAGTCGGTCATGTTGATGAAGGGGAAGCCGGTCTCTTCCATGCGGCGGGCACTGTATTCGGTCAGGTGGATGGTGGTGGTGTCGGCATCGCGTCGCGGGAGGTATTCAGGATATACCTCGGGCTTGTCGGGCGCGATGAAAGCCATAAACTCGATGCCGTAGTCTTTCAGCACAAAACGCAGTTTGTTCATCAAACGCAGCTCGGCATCGGCATCTTTCATGGCTTCTTCGTTCGATGCATAGTGCTTCGGCAGCTCGAGGCCATAGTGTTCGTTGACAGCCAAGGCGTAATAAAGATAGCCTTGCTTGCCGGGAACGATGAAGTGACAGTAGGTTTTGTTATAGGCTGTCCACACATATTGGTTGTAAAGCCTGATGACAGGCTCGCGAAGGCCAAAATGTTCGCTGACATATTGCTCGATCTGGGTTTGATAGGTGTTCGAACGGTAGTTGTCGAAGGTCAGCTCGGGCTTGGGCGTAGGCTCAAAGACACCTTTCAGGGGTTTCACGGGGAAGAGGTTACCCCACTCTTGTATGATGGGCACGAAGAGAAAAGCCATCAACAAGGCGAACAGGATAAGATCATATTTGATGCGAGGTCCCTTCATGGGTTATGAAACCGTTAAACTTGCAAAAGTACGAAAAATATCGTCATCATCCCGAAAAACCTTAATTTTGCGGCATGAAAACGAAGAAGATAGAACTGCTCTCGCCCGCCAAAGATGTCGCGGTGGGCATGGCTGCCATCGACCATGGTGCCGACGCCGTCTATATCGGCGGCCCCGACTTCGGCGCTCGCGAAAAAGCCTCCAATAGCATCGAGGATATCGAACGCCTCTGCCGTCATGCGGCCATGTACGATGCCAGGGTGTATGTGACGCTGAACACCCTGCTCTATGAGCATGAGCAGGAACGTGCCAGAAGTATAGCCTACGGCTGCTGGAATGCCGGCGTCGACGCCCTTATCGTGCAGGATATGGCCATGCTGCAACTCGACCTGCCGCCCATCCCGCTCCATGCCAGCACGCAGTGCGACAACTTGACGGTGGAGAAGGTGCAACATTTGGAACAACTTGGTTTTGAACAGGTTGTCCTTGGTCGTGAGCTGAGCCTTAAGCAGATCCGTGAAATCCGGGGGAAGACCACCGTGCCATTGGAGTTCTTCGTGCATGGCGCCCTTTGTGTGAGCCATAGCGGACAGTGTTTCCTGAGCCAACACATCGGCAACCGCAGCGCTAACCGAGGTGCCTGTGCCCAGCCCTGCCGTCTGCCTTGGGACTTGCTGGACGAGAACGGGAAAGTGCTGATTAAAAACCGTCATCTGCTCTGCCTGAAAGACCTCAACAACAGTGCGCATTTGGAAGAGTTGATCGATGCGGGCATCACGAGCTTCAAGATCGAAGGCCGACTGAAAGATGCTGACTATGTGAAGAATGTGACGGCCTATTATCGTCAGAAACTGGACGAAATCATCAACTGCCGAGCCGATTTGGAACCGGCTTCACGTGGTCGTTGCAGCTATACCTTTGAGGTTAACCCCGAGAAGTCCTTCAACCGTGGCTTCACCGACTATTTCATCAACGGACGGCAGAAGGGCATTGGCTCGCCGTTCACGCCGAAATCGATGGGTGAATACATCGGTGAAGTCAGTTGGTGTAACCCCCTCCGCATGGAGATCGTAACCGACAAGACCCTCCACAATGGCGACGGCCTGTGTTTCTTGAATCAGGACAACGAATTGGTGGGCTTGCGGGCCGATGTGGTGAACATCGGTAGAGACGGTGTGCACACCGTCTCTACAAATAGACCCCACGGTGCATTCCGTGGTGCAAAAATCTACCGCAATTACGACCTCGAATGGCAAAAACAGGTGGAGGCCTCCACGGGCAACCGCAAGATGGACATGGATTTGGTCCTGTCCGAAACGGAAACGGGTTATGAATTGTCGGCCTCCCTTTGTACGGACACACCGCGTGTGTCCGCATCCGTTACCTGCGACAAAATCACCGCCAACAATCCCGAAAAAGCCACCGAAAACATCCGCAAAAAGGCCTTGCAATGGGGCGATACGGTGTTCAATCCTGTCAATTTGGAATTGCAATTCACAGAACCACGTTTGATTCCCGCCTCCGTCATCGGCGAGATGAAACGTGATTTGGTAGTGAGACTAACGGATGCATTGGTGGAAAACCATAGAAACAATCGTTCTTGTAAAGACGCACGGCCGTGCGTCTCAACCGAGACAGATCCCGACGCCATCCCCAGCGCCCTCATGACCTGCCACCACTGCATCCGTTATGCCAACGGTATGTGCAGCAAGGAAACGGGACAAAGAGCTACGCCGTTGTATATCCGCAACGGCTCGAACACCTTCCGTCTTGAATTTGATTGTAGGAATTGTTTGATGACGGTCTCGGCGGTTACAGATTGAACCTCAGACAGTTGTTCTTCAATATTGGTGGACAAACATCAAACTGGTTTCAGGTCCAAAGGCGACTTCGAACTGGAAATAGTCATAGTCATCTTTTTTGATGTTGACTGTGTAGGTCTGCCCCATCTTCAAGTTCTCGATGGTGAGATCCACATAGTGTCCACATTCGCAGTCGCAGGCAGGCCCCTCGTGCAAAAGGAGGATGGAAATGTTTTGACCCTGCAGGTTGATTTCTTGGTCGAACGACTCGGCGCAGCAGTCGAAAGGTGTGTTGGTGGTATTGATTCTCATCTTCGTGTTGTCAATAGTGGTCACGTAAATCGTGTCGATGTACGGATAGCCGTTGTCGCGCTGATCATACAGGACAACGTCGTTGCAGCCAGAAATGAAGAAATCGGAGACTTTGGGTTGTGGATTTTGCTTGTCACATCCTTCCATGGCGAGGAATCCAATGACGAAAAGTGCCATTAAGGCGACGATGGTTTTGCTTAACTTGTTCATAATGTGTTGTTTTTGATTGTTGTTTAATGTATTTTAGTTCTTTACGATTTTTCTGACGAAATGTTCTCTGTTTTCCGTGACGATGGAAACGAAGTAAATGCCGCGCTCCAAGTCGCTGATGTTGATTTCATTCGTATTTTGAACCGTTTTTACCAACTGGCCGGCAGCATTAAAAACCTGAAGACCTTCAACGGTTGTGCCTTCTATTCTAACGAAATTCAGTGCGGGGTTGGGATATACCGCTATTTTAGCGGATGGTTCGCACTCGTTAAGGCTGACAAATTCCGTTTCTATGAAATTGGTGAACTCGCACCAATATTCCGCATTCCTGTAATTCTCTATCGTTCCTTGGGGAATATGCACAGGGATGTTTCGATTGACCTGTTGGAAGGTGTTTTCCTCTATATAGGGCGGGACGGTCGCTTTCACAGACATTGTCGTCAGGCGGTTCAGATGGCAGAAAGCGTAGTCCAACATGCATTCCATTGTCGATGGGATCTCCAACTCTGTCGGTTTGACTAAAAAGTCCATTGCGTTCCAGTCAAGGTAACCGACACCTTCGGGAATGACGACGGACGTGAAGTTGGAGCACAATTCAAAAGAACCTTCCTGAAGATACCACATCATTGGCGAGAGCGTCAAAGTGCCGTCGAAGCCGCATTGATAAAAGGCGTTGTATTTGACATCGTAAACGGATTCGGGGATGAAAAGGTCGCCCCTGAAGCCAGTGCATACACCAAAGGTGAACTCTTCGATGATGGACAGCGATTCTGACAGGGTTAGACTGGTGAAGTTGATGCAATCCATAAAGGCATGGCTGCCAATTTCGGTAACCGAATTAGGAATGACGAGCGGACCGGTGAAAGTGCAGCCATGGAAGGCTTGTTCGCCAATGCTTCTCACCGTATTGGGAATAGACAATGTGCCAGTGAAATTGGTGCATGAACCACCCATAAAAGCACCTCTGCCAATGGATACGACGGAATAATCCGTTCCGTTGTAGGAAACCGAAGCGGGGATGATGAGACTTCCAGAATAATCCTCCGTGTGATAGATCTCTACCTCTGGCGGGTTTTCGCTGAGGATGGTGTAATCCAAGGTTTGCCCAGTTTCGCAAATTGCGGTAAAATCCACTTGGGCCGGAGCCGAAACGCCCAAAAGGAAAAGGGCATACAAAGCAATAAATTTAATGTTTTTCATATTTTTTAGTTTTATATTGTTGAATATCATTGTTTTAGAAAAAATAGATTGGTTTTGTCCAAATGGGAAAATGATTTATCGGCTTATAACCACTCGCATCACACGATTTTTTCCGTCTTTATCGGTGATGTGGAGCACATAAATCCCTTTAGACAAATCTTCTACTATGATTTCATTCGTGTTTTGAACGGTTTTCACCAACTGGCCAAAGACGTTATAGAGTTGCATTTCGCTAACAGTAATGCCTTTAACATGAACGAATTGCTGTGCAGGGTTGGGAAATACACTGATTATTTCGGCGGTTTCATCTATCCCGTCGCAGTCCTCGATGATGTTGCTGAACACCACGCCCCAATCCGAGTTCCTGTACGTTTCAGTACATCCGCATGGGACAATCAGGCAAGTGTTGCTTGGCACTTCGAAAGAACTACTATTGTAGTACAACGAAGCGGGAATGCCACCCAAGCAAGTCACCGTGTCTATATTTGGGCAGACAAAAGCGTGATCACCGATTTCCGTGACTGTTTCAGGAATGACGGCAGTTTTTAAGGCTTCACAAGCAAAGAAGGTCAAATCCCCAATGGTAACAACTCCTGTCGGAATAGTGATGGACTTTAGGCCACTTTGGTCAAACAATCCCTCTTCAATCTCCGTCAAACCTTCGGGAAGGGTGACGATAGCGAGATTACTACATTCGTCAAACGCATAATTGCCAATCGTAGTGATGGAATTGGGAAGGTCCAAGCGGTACAGAC